>JAABUR0100004302.1_pt1 | contig 19133 bp, 18 predicted proteins | sample 5560091 | NCBI WGS metagenome assembly JAABUR01 (sample SAMN10711879, study PRJNA513375) | rock metagenome | isolation source: Antarctica rocks | place: Antarctica: Victoria Land, University Valley sud | reverse complement strand
CGACCCGGTCGACGGTGCGCTCGGGGGCGAGCAGGGCCAGCTCCCGGGACGCCGGCGCACCGCCCCGCACGTCGACCGAGGCGACGGTGCCGGCGGGCAGCAGCACGACGGTGCAGCCCGTCCGGGCGTCGGCGTCGGTCCAGTGGCCCGCCCGCACCCCGGTCACGTCGGTGATCACGGGGCCGCCCTCAGGGGCGCGTGGCCGTCCGGGCGGCCAGACCGCGCAGGATGGCGTTGAGCTCGGCGGGACGCTCCTGCATGAGCTGGTGGCCGGCCCCGACCAGCACGTGCAGCTCGGCGTCGGGCAGCAGCTCGGCGATGAGCCGGGACGATGACACCGGCGTCAGCAGGTCCCGGCTGCCGACCACCACCGCGGCCGGGGCCTTCACCTCGGGCAGGGCTTCGCGGGCGTCGTGGGCGAGCAGGCCGATGCCGGATCGCTGCATGGCGCCGGCGTCCATCGCCTCGATGCACGCCCGCACCTGCTCCACCGCCGCCGACGACGGGCGCCGGCCGAACGCCAGTCGGCACATCACCAGGGAGAGGTCGTTACCGCTGAAGCGGTAGTGCGGGAACGGACGACCGGCATCGAGCCGGTCGACCATCCGCGCCCCGAGCATCTCGGCCCGGGCGAGGATGAACGCAGGCATGAGCGGCGCTGCCGCCGTGGCCACGAAGGCCAGGGCCGAGACCCGCTCCCGCAGCACGTCGGGGTGGTCGGCGCAGAACTTCATGACCGACATGCCGCCCATGGAGTGGCCGACCACGATGGCGTCGCGCAGGTCGAGCTCGGTCAGCACGGTGGCCAGGTCGTGGGCCACGTGGTCGAGGCCGTAGCCGTCGGTCCCGGCCTCGGACTCGCCGTGGCCCCGCAGGTCGAGGGCCAGTACCCGGAAGCCCGGGGCCTCCCGCGAACCGGCGAGCTGGTGGAGCTGCGGCGACCAGATGGGCGCGGCCAGGGTGATGCCGTGGAGGAGCAGGATCGGGCGCCCCTCGCCCCGCTCCACGAGGTGCAGCGAACCGCCGTCGTGGCTCGGAACCCGGAGGTGGACCACGTCGGCCGGCAGGGTGAGGAGCGGGTCGGTGAAAGGGTCGACCCGACGGCGCATGCGTCCGACCAGGACCCGCTCGGCGGCGACCGCCGCGCCCGCGCCGGCGACCGCGCCGAGGCCGAGGGCGGCCCTGCGGGGGACTCTCATCAGGCGGCACCGTAGCGGCGGGGCACCCGAGCCCCGATTCCGCACACGACCTCGTAGCCGATGGTCCCGAGCCGTTCGGCCCACTCCGCCGCCGTGACCACCTCGTCGTCCTGCCGGCCGATCAGGACCACCTCGTCACCGGGGCGCACGGTGTGGTCGTCGCCGCAGTCGACGGTGATCTGGTCCATCGTCACCGTGCCCGCGATCGGCCGCCGCCTCCCGCCGATCAGCACCTCGCCGCCGAGCTCGCCGAGCGAGCGGCGCACGCCGTCGGCGTAGCCCACCGGCACGGTGGCGACCACCGAGTCCCGCTCCAGGCGGTAGCGCTGGCCGTAGCTGAGCGCCTCGCCGGAAGCGACCACCTTCACGTGGGACACCTCCGACAGGAACCGGAGCGCGGGGCGCAGGTCGGCCATGCCCCCCAGCGCCGGCGACGGATCGATGCCGTACACGGCGATGCCGCACCGCACGAGGTCGAGGCGGCTGGCCGGGTGGGCGAGGGTGGCCGCCGAGTTGGCGGCGTGACGCCGGACGGCGGGAACACCGGCTCGGTGAAGGGTGGCGAGGGCCACTTCGAAGCGGCGCAGCTGCTCGGCGGTGAACCCGTCATCGGGATCGTCGGCCACCGCGCAGTGGGTCCACACCGACTCCAGCCGCAGCTCCCGCCGGGCGGCGACGGCCTTGGCCACCGCCACCGCCTCCGCCGGCTGGGCCCCGACGCGGTGCATCCCGGTGTCCACCTTGAGGTGGACCGGCAGCGGGTCGGGGGCTCCGGCGGCGGCCACCGCGTCGGCCACGGCCGACACCCCCGCCTCGCTGTACACCGTCGGTTCGAGGCACAGCTCGACCACGGCCGGCGCCGCCCGCGCCGGTGCCTCCGACAGCACCAGGATCCGGCTGCGCAGGCCGGCGTCGCGCAGCGGCTCGGCCTCCTCCACGATGGCCACCGCCAGGCACTCCGCCCCGGCGTCCATTGCCACCTGCCCCACCTCGACCGCGCCGTGGCCGTAGCCGTCCGCCTTCACCACGGCGCACACCCCGGCCGGCGCCGCCAGGGCCCGCAGCACCTCGACGTTGTGGGCCACCGCCCCGAGGTCGACCTCCGCCCAGGTGGGCCGCACCGCTACCCCGTCCCGGGCGGACCGGAGTCCGAGATGATGGCCCTCACGATGTCGGTGCGGGATACGAGCCCGACCAGGGCGCCGTCGCGCACCACCGGCAGGCGGGACACGTCGTGGTCGTGCATCAAGGTGGCCGCCGCCTCCAGGGTCTCGTCCTCGCCGATGGTGACCGGCTCGACCGACATCACCTCGCCGACGCTGGCGCCGAGGGCGCGGCGGATGTCCTCGTCGAACCGCTTCTTCGACGACGGCAGCTCGAGGTTGGCGCCGAGGATGGAGATCACCGTGGGGAAGTGGAGCTGGCTCTCCTGCACGATGAGGTCGCCGGTGGTGATGAGGCCGACGACCCGGCCGGCGGGATCGACCACCGGCGCGCCGTCGACGTTGCGGTCGACCATGGCCTGCATGGCGGCGGCCACGGTGTCCTCCGGCGAGAAGCTCAGCACCTCGGTGGTCATGACCCGGTGCACGGGGGTGGCGCGGGGCATTAGGTCTCCGGGAGCTCGGCGAGGGCAGCCGGCAGGTGGTCGATGACGTCACCGGCGACGAGACCGTAGCGCCGGCCGTGGGCGCCGGCCCGGCCGTGGAGGTGGGCGGCGCCGGCGGCGGCCTCGAAGGCCGGCACCCCCTGCGCGAGGAGGGCGACGACCGCGCCGGTGAGCACGTCACCGGTGCCGGCGGTGGCCAGCCGGGCGTCGCCGCTGGTGGTGAGCAGCACCTCGCCGTCGGGAGACGCGACCACGGTGGTCGGGCCCTTGCGCAGCACGATCGCACCGGTCCGGGCGGCCACCTCGCGGGTGACGGCGATGCGGTCGGGGTCCTCGGCGGCGGCGCCGAGGCGGGCCAGCTCACCGTCGTGGGGCGTGAGCACGGTGGCCTCGCGGCGGCCGGCGATCACCGCGGCGGCGTCGCGGCCGAGGGCGGTGAGCCCGTCGCCGTCTACGACCACCGGCACCGGGGCGGCGGTCACGAGCCGGCGGACCTCGGTGGCGGTGTCCTCGGCCGTGCCGAGCCCGGGGCCGACGGCGACGGCGGCGAAGCGGTCGAGCCCGTCGAGCACCCGCTCGGCCCATCCGGTGGCCGGCAGCGCCAGCCCCACCGCCTCGGTGGGGCGGTCGGGGTCGTCGTCGACGCCGGGCGAGCCCAACCGCACGTAGCCGGCGCCGGCCCGCTGGGCCGCCCGGGTGGCGAGGTGGCCGGCGCCGGCCATGCCCGGCGACCCCGCCACCACGGTGCACGCCGCGTCCCACTTGTGGGCGTGGCGCGGGCGGGCCGGCAGCCACCGGGCCACGTCGACCGGCTCCACCACGTGGGTGCGGGCGCCGGAGACGTCGAGGCCGATGTCGGCCACGGTGACCTCACCGGCCAGCGCCGGACCGTCGCCGAGCAGCAGGCCGGGCTTGAGGGCGGCGAAGGTGACGGTGCGGGTGGCGTTGAGCGGTTCGCCGCCGGCGACCCCGGTGAGCCCGGACACGCCGGAGGGGATGTCGACGGCGAGCACGGGGGTGCCGGGCGGGGGTGGCGGTGGGTGGTGCTCGCCCCGGAAGCCGGTGCCGTAGGCGGCGTCGACCACGAGGTCGCACAGGGGCAGCGCGGCGGGAAGGGCGGCGGCGTCCAGCACCTCCACCCGGACCCCACGGCGGCGGAGGCGGCCCGCCGCCGCCCGCCCGTCGGCGCCGTTGTTCCCCTTGCCGGCGATGACGACCACCCGTCGGGCGTAGGCGCCCCCGAGGAGGTCCAGCGCGGCCTGGGCGACAGCCGCCCCGGCCCGCTCGATGAGCAGCTCGACCGGCTCGGGCGCAGCCCGGTCGACCGCCGCCATCTCCTCGGGCGTCAGGACGGGGATCACCGCGCGTCAGAGGGCGACGGCGACGGCTTCGGCCACCGTGGCGGTGTGGGTGAGCGAGAGGCGCCAGCCGGTCACGCCCTTGCGGTTTGCCAGGGCGGCGGCGCCTCCGGCCAGGGCCACCGACGGTTGGCCCGACGGTGCCCGCACCACCTCGATCTCACGCCACTTGCAGGCCCCGACCCCCACGCCCATGGCCTTCATGACCGCCTCCTTGGCCGCGAAGCGGGCGGCGAAGCGCTCGGTGGGATCACGGCGGCGCTCGCAGTAGGCCCGCTCGCCGTCGGTGAAGAGCCGGTCGAGCACGCCCGGGGTGCGGGCCGCCACCCGCCGGAAGCGGTCCACCTCCACCGTGTCGATCCCCACCCCGATCACGCCCGCGTCAACCGGCCCGCCAGCGCTCGGCCAGCACGTACACGGGGGCGGTGAGCAGCTCCACCAGGGGCACCTCGCCGAGCAGGTCGTCGCGGAAGGTCGGCTCGGTCTCGGTCACCGCGTCCTTGAGGGCCGAGTAGCGCCCCCTGTACTGCTCGAGCACCGCCCGGGCGGCCTCGGCCGGGAGCCGGTCGTGGAAGCGGACGTGCAACAGGGTGAGGGCGGTGCACTGGTTGCCCTTGCTCTCGGGCACGATCACGACGGTGCGCCCGTCGCTCCGGCCCACCGCCACCGTGACCTCCCGCTCGGTGGCCACCCGGTGCTTGGTGCCCCGGAGCACCGGGTTCTTCTCGGTGCGCAGCGGCAGGTCCCGGGAGATGCCGCCCCGGTCGACGACGGTGATGGTGGCCTCGTGGCCCTCGACGTCACCGTCGATCCGGTAGCGGGTGTAGCCGACCACCTCGACGACGGCCGGGTCGAGCGCCGCCAGGGTGCGCAGCGCCCGGTAGCTGAGCCGATCCCGGGCGGCGCCCACGTCCAGGGTGCTGCGGACCAGGGGCACCTGCACCAGGTTCTCGTCCGAACGGGAGATGCCGACCGTGACCGTCTTCGCCTGGTGCTTGATGGCGTCGACCGGGCGGGTGAGCTCGTCGATGGCGACGGTGAGCGCGCCGGTGAGGTCCTCGACGAGCGCGCTGGGCGTGCCGATCCGGCCGTACTCGACCTCGTACGCCTCGAGGGGGGCGACACCGTTCGCGTAGCGGAACAGCGACGCCAGCCGGACGGCCGTGCCCGCCTCCAGGTGGCCGTCGTACGCGCCGGCGCGGACGCCGTCGGCGAAGCGCACGGCGAGGGGGCCCAGCTCGGCCCGCAGCTCGCCGAGGAGCCGGTCGCCGTCGTCGGCGCCACCGGGCACCGACACCCGCTCCTCGATGGCGGCCCGGGCCAGGCGCAAGGGGACGGCCTGGGAGTCGATGGCCAGCGCCGCCTCGTAGCCGAACAGGTGGCCGACCACCGTGCACAGCACGAACGCGATGCGGGGGTCGACGGCGGGGACGGTCAGCGCGGCGAGGGCGGCGCCGAAGCGGGCCTCGCCCTCGGAGGCGATGACGATGGGCGTGGCCGAGTGGGCCCGGTAGATGGCCACCTCCTTGGCCACGTCCTCGGCGTTCGATCCGACCAGGCCGGTGGCGCACACCAGGATGAGCGGCTCGGCGGAGAGGTCGATGTGCTTCTTGTCCTCGACGGCGTCGCAGGCGATCGACTTGTAGCAGAGCTCGGAGAGCTTGATCCGCAGCTCCGCCGCCGCCACCCGGTCGGGCCCGGATCCCACCACCGCCCACGAGCGCTTCGACGGTGCGAACTGCTGGGCGGCCCGGGCTATGGCCGGGCGGAGGGCGAGGGTGGCTTCCATGGCGTCGGGCAGGTCCCGCAGCGCGGTGAGCACCGTGCTGCGCTCGGCGGCCGCTCCGGGATCGTCGACCACCAGGTCGGCGACGGCGTAGGCGAGCAGGAAGCCGGCCGCGACCTGGGCGTAGAACGCCTTGGTGGAGGCGACGCTCATCTCCACGTCGCGCCCGTCGGAGGTGTAGAGCAGACCGTCGGCCTTGTCGGTGAGGTCACTGGAGCGGCGGTTCACGATGGCCACCACCCGGGCGCCGCGGGCCCGGGCCAGGTCGACGGTCCGGTTCGTGTCGGTGGTGGTGCCCGACTGGCTGACCGCGACGACCAGCGTGTCGGACATGTCGGGGCGCAAGCCGAACCCCGACAGCTCGGTGGCCAGCATGGCCTCGACCCGGAGCGAGGTGCCGGCGGTGGCTTCCCCGAGGGCGCGGGCGAGGGCCTGCCCGGCGACCGCGGCCGTGCCCTGGCCGATCACCACCACGCGCCCCACGCGACCGTCGCGCAGCCCGTCACGGAGCTCGTCGGGCAGCGTGTCCGGGCCCAGGGTCACGGCGAGGGTGCCGTCCCGGTCGACGAGCTTGCCCCGCAGGGTCTTGCGGAACGAGGCCGGCGCTTCGGAGATCTCCTTGAGCAGGAAGTGGGGGTGCTCGCCCCGGTCGATGTCGCGGGTGGTGATCTCGGCCGTCGCCAGGTCATCGGGACCGACGGGCAGGACGGTGCCGTCATAGCTGCGCCGGTCGATGCCCTCGAGCTCGCCGGCGGCGGCCCCCGAGAGCCGCACCAGCTGACCCCGGCTGGCCGGGTTGGTGGGGTCCGACGGCGCTTCGCCGTCCATGCGCAGGTAGCGGTCGCACTCCTCCACCACCCCGTAGGGCTCGGACGCCACCAGGAAGAGGTCGTCGGCCAGACCCACGTAGAGGGCCTGGCCGCTGCCCCTCAGCGCCAGGAGGAGGTCGGCGGGGGCGTCGGCGGCGCTGGCGGCGATGGCCACCGATCCGTCGAGGCCGGCCACGGTGCGGCGGAAGCCGTCGACCAGGTCGTCGCCGGCGGCGAGGCGTCGTGACACGAGGGTGGGGATCACCTTGGCGTCGGTGGTGATCTCGGCGGGGATGCGGAGGGCCTCGGCCGCCTTCAGGTCGGCGAAGTTGTCGACGTCACCGTTGAGCGCGGCGGTGACGTACGGGCCGCCGGGCTGGTCCAACTCGTCGGCGTTGAGGGGGTGGGCGTTGGGTTGGGAGATGATCCCGACGCTGGCCCAGCGGGTGTGGCCCAGGACGACCACCTCGGCGGCCTCCGCGTCGACGGCACGGTGCAGCAACGGGTCCGAGGCGATGGCGGCTCGCAGCACCCGGGTGTTGTCGCCCAGCTCGCCGATCTCGGCCGCCGCCTTGTACACGAAGCTCAGACAGTCGCCCGCCACCCGCACCGATCCCGAGCCGAACAGCGGGTCCCGCGTGCGGGGCTCCAGCAGCGCGGCCACCGAGGGGGCGGCCGGGTCGAGGCCGTGGCCCCGCACGAGGAGGTGCACCCCGGCCGAGTCCCGCCCGCGCACCTCCAGGCGGTCGAGCGCCGAGAGCGCGAGCTGCACCGAGGTGAACGCCTCGACGGCGGCCGGCCCGGGCTCCGAGCCGGCCAGCTCGGCGACGGCGGCGGCGGTGCGGAGGCGATCCCGCTGGACGGCCCAGGCGGCGTCCTTGAGGTGCACCAGCGCGGCGTTCACCCGTTCCAGCGCGACCGGATCCTCAGCGCCGTCGCGGTCGAGCGCCTCCTCGATGGTGGTTACCGCCGTGCCGACGTCGTCCAACAGCGCATCGAGGGCCGGAGCCAGGGAGCGGTCGGTGATGAGCGCTCGCACACCGGGGGTGCCGCGCAGCAGCGCATCGGCTCGGTCGATGCCGTCGGCCGCGCTCTCGACGGCGGCGATCAGGTCGGTGGCGGGGGGCAGGCCCTGGGCGGCGACGGCGGCCAGCGCGCCGGGCGCCGACTCGACCAGCGCGAGCACCTCGGCGGCGTCCGGGGGACGGCGGGAGCTGCGGCGCCGGGCAACGGCGATGATGCCGCACACGGGGGCCTCCGGAGGTCGGCTGCGGTCCTGCGATGGTAGTGGTGGGACCGGCCCGGCCCCAGAGAGCGAGCGAGGGACCCCTCCCCGTCAGCGGGCCGTACCATGGGCGACCATGTCCAGCACCGGCTCGCCGCCCGCCGGCCCGCGCGCCCCGGAGCTGGCCGGCATCGTGGACCTGGAGCGCATCGGGCGGGGCGGCTTCGGCACGGTGTACCGGGGCCGCCAGACCGACTTCAACCGCACCGTGGCGGTGAAGGTGCTCGACGGCGTGACCGACGACCCCGCCGCCGACCAGCGCTTCCGCCGGGAGGTGGCGGCCATGGGATCGGTCTCCCACCACCCCAACGTGGTGCCGGTGTACGCCACCGGCGTCACCGCCGACGGCCACCCCTACCTCGTGATGCCCTACCTGCCGGGCGGCTCCCTGGCCGACCGCCTGCGTCAGGGACCGATCCCCTGGGAGGAGGCCGTGCAGGTCGGCACCAAGGTGGCCGACGCCCTCTGCGCCGCCCACGGCGTGGGCGTCCTGCACCGGGACGTCAAGCCGGCCAACATCTTGTACTCGGCCTACGCCGAGCCCCAGCTCGGCGACTTCGGCATCGCCCGGCTGGCCGACACCACCCGCACCGCCACCGGCCTGGTCACGGCCACGGTCACCTTCGCTCCCCCGGAGATCCTCTCGGGCCAGAAGGCGGTCCCGGGATCGGACGTGTACTCGCTGGCGGCCACGCTGCACGCCGCCATCCGGGGCAAGCCCCCGTTCTCGGTCACCGAGGGCGAGCCGCTGGCCGCCACCGTGGCCCGGGTGGTCACCGAGCCACCCCCGGACCTGCGCCCCGCCGGCGTGCCCGACGCCGTGGCCACCGCCATCGAGCGGGCCATGGTGAAGGACCCCGCCGCCCGCACGCCCTCGGCCGCCGCGTTCAAGGAGGAGCTCTCCGCCGCCGTCGGTGCCCCTGCGGCGGTGGCGTTCCCGCTCCCGGCCGGGGCCGGAGAGCCCGAGCCCGAGCCCACGGCGGTGGCCACCGCCGGCCCCTCCACCATGTTGATCGGCGCCGGGGGCCCGCCGCCTCCTGAGGCCCCGGTGGTCGAGGAGTACGTCGAGCTCGACGAGCCGTCCCCGCCCGACCGGCGGGCCCTGGTCCTCGGTGTCCTGGCCGGCATCGTCGTCCTCGGCCTGCTCGCCTTCCTGGTGGCCCGGGCCCTGTCCACCGACGGCGACACCAGCGCCGGCCGCGACACGACCACCACCACCGAGGCGTCGACCACGACCACTGAACCCACGACCTCGACCGAGTCGTCCTCCACATCGACGACATCGACCTCGACGACGTCCACGTCCACGTCCACGACCACGACCACGCCCTCGACCACCTCGACGAGCACGACCACCTCGACGACGGTGCCGCCCACCGCCGGGGCCCCCGGGGCGGCGACGGTGAGGGAGACCGCCACCCGCTACTACGGGTTGGTGAACGACAAGGACAACCTCGAGGTGCCGTTCAGCTGGCTCACGCCGGAGTACCAGGCTTCGGCCGGCGGGTTCGACTCCTACACGAGGTTCTGGAACCGGTTCGACTCGGTCACGGTCACCGACGTGCAGACCGCGGGCGACACCGCCACCGTGACCTACGACTACGTCGAAGACGGCCGGCGGAGCCGCGACACGGTCCGCCTGCAGTTCACCAAGGATCCCGAGACCGGCAACTACCTCATCTCGAACGGGCCCGGCGGGCCCGGCTGACCCCCCTCAGGCGGTGGCACGTTCCACCGCCTCGACCAGGCGGTCGGCGACGGTGGCGGCGGCCTCGGCGGTGGGGGCCTCAACCATGACCCGCACGAGGGGCTCGGTGCCGCTCGGGCGCACGAGCACCCGGCCGGTGCCGGCGAGGGCCTCCTCGGCGGCGGCGATCTCGCCGGCCAGGTGCTCCACCAGGGCCGGGTCCCGCCGGGAGACGGCCACGTTGCGGAGCACCTGGGGCAGACGGGTCATCACCGAGGCCAGATCGGCCAGCGGCCGGCCGCTCCGGGCCACCGCGTCGACCAGCCGGATCCCGGTCAGCAGCCCGTCGCCGGTGGTCGCCAGCTCCCGGAAGATGACGTGGCCCGACTGCTCGCCGCCCAGGCTGAACCCGCCGTCCTCGAGCGCCTCGAGCACGGCCCGGTCGCCCACCGCCGTCTCCACCACCGAGATCCCCCGCTCGGCCATGGCCTGGTGGAAGCCGAGGTTCGTCATGACCGTCACCACCACGGTGGCGGCGGCCAGCCGGCCCTGCTCGTGGAGGTCCACCGCGCACACGGCGAGGATGTGGTCGCCGTCGACCACCCGGCCGTCGGCGTCGACCGCGATCACCCGGTCGGCGTCACCGTCGAGGGCGAGGCCCACCTGCGCGCCGCGGGCCACCACCGCCTGCTGGAGGGCTTCGGGGTGGTTGGAGCCGCACCCGACGTTGATGTTCGTGCCGTCGGGCTCGGCGTTCAGCACGGTGACCTCGGCGCCGAGGGCGGTCAGGACCCTGGGAGCGACGACCGACGCCGCCCCGTGGGCGCAGTCGACCACCACCCGCAAGCCGGCCAGAGCGCGCCCGTCGAGCACGTCGGCCTCGAGGTGGTCGGCGTAGGACTCCCACGCCTCCGGCGCGCCGGCCAGCACCCCGATGTCGGCGCCGGACGGCCGGTCGGCCGCACCGGGGATGCCCTCGCGCTCGAGCCAGGCCAGGGACGCCTCCAGCCGCTTCTCGGTGTCGTCGCGCAGCTTGTGACCGCCGGCGGCGAAGAGCTTGATGCCGTTGTCGGCGAAGGGGTTGTGCGACGCCGAGATCACCGCCGCGGGCAGCTCGTGGACCGCCGACAGGTGGGCGACCCCGGGGGTCGGCAGCACCCCGACGTCGGCCACGGTGGCGCCCTCGGAGGCGAGCCCGGCGGCCAGCGCCGCCGCCAGGAGCGGCCCCGATCGCCGCGTGTCACGACCCAGCAGCCAGGAGCCCGAGCCCAGGCCGCGCGCCGCCGCCCGCCCGAGCGACACGGCCAGCTCGGGGGTGAGCTCGGTGTTGGCCACCCCCCGGACGCCGTCGGTGCCGAACCTCAACGACATCGCTCGCCCCCGCCCCGGTCGGCGCTGATCAGCGCTTGGAGTACTGCGGAGCCTTGCGGGCCTTCTTCAGGCCGTACTTCTTCGATTCCTTCTCGCGGGCGTCGCGGGTGAGGAACCCGGCCCGCTTGAGCACCGGGCGGAGATCCTCGTCGAGGGCCATGATGGCCCGGGCGATGCCGAGCCGCAGGGCGCCGGCCTGGCCCGACACGCCGCCGCCGTCCATGGTGGCGTCGATGTCGTAGAGGTCGGTGGTCTCGGTGACCCGGAGGGGCTCGGTGAGCACCATCCGGTGGGTGTCGGACGGGAAGTACTCGGCCACGTCGCGACCGTTGACGGTGATCTTGCCCCCGCCCTCGCCGTCGACGGCGTCGCGGAGGCGGACCCGGGCGACGGCCTGCTTGCGGCGGCCGGTGGCTTGGACGAGGGGCTTGGGCATGGGGCTCCTAGGCGCCGGGCCGGCGGGAGGCCAGGTCGAAGAGGACGGGGCGCTGGGCGGCGTGGGGGTGCTGGGGGCCGGCGTACACCTTGAGCTTGCGCAACATCTGGCGGCCGAGGCGGTTCTTCGGGAGCATGCCCCGGATGGTGCGGCGGACGGCGTCCTCGGGCCGCTTGGCCAGCAGGTCGGCGTAGGTCTGCTGCTTGATGCCCCCTGGGAAGCCCGAGTGGCGGAAGATCAGCTTCTTGTCGGCCTTGTCGGAGGTGAGGACGACCTTGGCCGCGTTCACCACGATCACGTGGTCACCGGTGTCGAGGTGGGGGGTGAAGGTGGGCTTGTGCTTGCCCCGGAGCAGCCGGGCCACCTCGGTGGCCATGCGCCCGAGCACCAGGCCGTCGGCGTCGACGACGTACCAGCTGCGCTCGATCTCGCTGGCCTTCGGGGTGTAGGTGGGCACGCGCACGGTTCCGATCTCGAGGTGCTGGATGGCGGGCGGCCGGGGTCGCACCGCCGGCGGGGCCGACGGGCAAGCCTACGGGTGGCGGTCTCGGTCCGGCAAATGGCCGCGGGCCTACCCTGGGCGGGGTGACGATCGGCACCGCCCTGGTGGGCATCGACGACATCCGCGCCGCCGCCGCCGGGCTCATCGGGGTGCTCCGTCCCACCCCCGCCGAGGTCACCGACACCCTCTCCCGTCAGTGCGGGCGCACGGTGTGGCTGAAGCCCGAGCACCGCCAGCGCACGGGGTCGTTCAAGATCCGGGGGGCCTACACCCACATCGCCGCCCTGGCCCGTGACGGCACCCCGGTGGTGGCCGCCTCCGCCGGCAACCACGCCCAGGGGGTGGCGTTGGCGGCCTCCCTGGCCGGCATCCCGGCGACCATCTACATGCCCACCTCGGCCACCCCGACCAAGGTGGAGGCCACGCGCAGCTACGGCGCCGAGGTCCACCTCGTGGGCGAGACCGTCGACGACTGCCTCGACGTGGCGAGGGCGGCGGCCGCCGTCGGCGACGCCCACTTCGTCCCGCCCTTCGACGACCTCAGGGTCATCGCCGGCCAGGGCACGGTCGGCCTCGAGATGGCGGCCGAGGCCCCCGAGGCCGAGGTGGTGGTGGTGCCGGTCGGCGGCGGTGGACTGATCTCGGGGGTGGCCGCCGCCCTGGCCGCCACCCGTCCCGGCGTGCGGGTGGTGGGCGTGCAGGCCGAGGGGGCGGCGGCCATGGCCGCCTCCCTCGCCGCCGGCGCGCCGGTGCGCCTCGACCGCGTCGACACCATCGCCGACGGGATCGCCCTGAAGACCCCCTCCGATCTCACCCTCGCCCACGTGTCGGCGCTCGTCGACGAGGTGGTCACCGTCTCCGACGAGGAGATCGGCCGGGCCATGATCCTGCTGCTCGAACGGGCCAAGGCGGTGGTGGAACCGGCCGGCGTCGTGGGCCTGGCCGCGGTGCTGGCCGGCAAGGTCCGCGGCGACGGACCGGTGGTGGCCGTGCTCTCGGGCGGCAACGTCGACCCGCTGATGCTGATGAAGCTGATCGAGCACGGCCTGTCGGCGGCGGGGCGCTTCCTCCGGGTGCGCATCGTCGTACCCGACCGCCCCGGAGCGCTGGCCCACATCACCGGCCGGGTCGCCGTCCTCGGCCTCAACGTGCTCGGGGTGGAGCACCACCGGGCGGGGGTGGCGGTGGGCGTCGACCAGGTCGAGATGCTGCTCACCCTCGAGACCCGCGACCCCGGCCACCGCCTGGCCGTGGTCGACCGGCTGCGGGCCGACGGCTACACCGTCGACCTCCTGGCCTGACCAGGCCCGCTGCGCAGGTCAGCTCAAGCGCTCGAACAGGTCGATGTACTGCACGAGGTGGCGGGACGCGAGGAACCGGTCGCGGACCCGCTCCCGCGCCGCGGTGCCGAGCCCCTCGGCCCGCTCCGGCTCGGCCAGCAGGCCGGCGACGGCGCCGCCGTAGGCGGTCAGGTCGGAGGCGTCTTCGAGTAGGACGCCTGTCTCTCCGTCGGTGATCTGGTCCTGGATGCCGCCGATGCGCGACGCCACCACCGGGCGGCCCTTCCACATGGCCTCGGCCACGGTGAGCCCGAAGCCCTCGGCCAGGCTCTTCTGCACCACCACCGTGGCCCGCCGCTGCAGGGCGTTGACCATCGCCGCGTTCTCCTCGCTGTCGGCCATGGGCAGGGCGGCGAGGTGGATGCGGGCCCGGTCCTGGTCACCTAGCCCCTCCCATGCGGCGGTGGCCTCGGCCAGCACCTCGGCCCCCTCGGGGTCGTCGGACACGGCCGCCACCTCGGGACCGGCGTAGATCAGGTGGGCGCCGCTGTCGGTGGGGACGTGCTCGGCGAAGCCGACGATCACCCCGACCGGGTCCTTGAGGCGGTCCCAGCGCGACACCTGGGTGACGATCGGCGCCCCCGGGGGCACAGGCGCGACCTCGGTGACCGAGGCCCGGCGGTCGACCCGGCCGGGCGTGCCGTCCTCCCGCGTGAACCGGGCCGGCCCCGTGGCGTCGCCGGCCACCAGCCCGGTGGTGGCCAGGATGGCGGCGACGGCATCTTCGGTGAGCTCCTGGTTCTTGGCCGAGAAAGCGTCGATGGACGGCGCGATCACCTCGACCTTGGCGTCTTCGAGGTCCTCCCACACGAACGTCTCCCGGGAGAACACGTAGGCGTCGGCCGGGATGACGTGGGGGCGGAGGAAGTCCCACGCCTCGCGGGTCAGTTCGTTGGGCGCGTCGATGCCGACGTGACACCGCCACACCACCTTGGCCCCCAGCTCGGTCAGGGTCTGGCACAGCCCGGCCGGCTGGGGGTCGTGGACGACGACGATGTCGCCGGCCGCCACCAGCCCGCTGAGCTCGTCGGCGGCTGCGCTCAGCACCCGGCGGTACGCGTCCTGCTCGGCCGGGCCGAGCGGCCCGCCGTCGCCGGGGTTGGCGTGGAGCCGGTTGTGCAGCCGCTTGGTGACCCGGAAGAACTCCGGGTCACCGCCGATGGTCAGCCAGCGGGCGTCGACGTCAGCGCCCCGGGCGTAGGCGAGCAGCGACTGGAGCATCTCGGCCACCCCGCCGCCCCGGGCGGTGGAGTTGATGTTCCACACCACCCGGCCCTCGAGGGCGCGGGTGGCCTCGGCCGCCTGTTCGAGGAAGTCACGGCCCACCTCGGCGGCCAGGACCTCCTCGAAGCGGGCCGGGGACAGGGATGCGATGGGGACCTCGGTGAGCGCGGCCATGGCGCCTGTCTAGCCCGGAGCGGACCGGTCAGGAGCTCCAACCGGGGTACCGGACGCTCAGAAGGGTGAGCCCGTGGGGCGGGGCCAGGTCGCCGGCGGCGGCCCGGTCACCGCCCCGGACGATGGCGGCGACGTCACCGGCCCGCTTCCTGCCAGCCCCGACCGCCACCATCGTGCCCACGATGCTCCGCACCATCTGATGGCAGAAGGAGCCGGCCTCGATCTCGAAGCGGAGCACCCCGTCGCCGTCGTCGGTCCAGACGGCCTCGGTCACCCGTCGCACCAACGAGGCGGGCTCGCCGCCGGGGCGCTTGGGGCGCCGGCAGAAGGCCGAGAAGTCGTGCTCGCCCACGAAAGGGTCGCAGGCCAGGGTCATGGGCCACACATCGAGGGGGCGTTCGACGTGCCATGAGAAACGGGCCCGGAAGGGGTCCGGATCGGGCCGGTTGAGCACCAGGTACCGGTAGCGGCGGGCCGTGGCCGAGAAGCGGGCGTCGAAGTCGTCGGCCACCACCGCCGGATCCCGGACGGCGACGGCCGGCCCGCACAGGTGGTTGACCGCCCGCACCAGGCCGTCGAGGTCGAGGCCTTCGGTGGTCTCCCCGGCGGCGGCGAAGGTGACGACCTGGCCGGCTGCGTGCACCCCCGCGTCGGTGCGCCCGGCGCAGGTCAGCTCCACCCGGTGGCGCAGCACCCGGCCGATGGCCTCGGCCAGCGTGCCGGCGACGGTCCGCACCCCGACGTTGGCGGCGAAGCCGGAGAACCCGGCACCGTCGTAGGCGACCGTCAGCCGGACCCGCACCGTCGGCCCGGACGGGCCAAGCGCATCGGGGCTCGGGTCGAACAGGGTCACAGGCGTCCGAACCTACCGCTGGCCCCTCGGCCAGACTGGGGGCGTGAGCGGCGGGGACGCACCCCTCGAGCGGGTGAGGGCGATCTGCCTGTCGCTGCCCGAGGTGACCGAGCGGCTGAGCCACGGCTCCCCCACCTGGTTCGTGCGGGGAAAGAAGACGTTCGTGATGTACCTCGACGATCACCACGGCGACGGGCGCCTGGCCCTCTGGTGCGCGGCGCCGCCGGGCGTCCAGGCGCAGCTGACCGAGGAGGAGCCCGACCGGTTCTTCGTGCCGCCCTACGTCGGCGGGCGGGGCTGGCTGGGAGTCCGCCTCGACCGCGAGCCCGAGTGGGACGAGATCGAAGGCATCGCCACCGACGCCTACAAGGTCGTGGCCCCCAAGGCCCTCATCGCCAAGATCGACTAGGCGCGCCGCCCGTCGAGCCGGATCGTCCACGGGTCGGTCGTGTCCACGACCAGGTGGGAGCCGCTCCACGGGTCGCGACCCAGGGTGGCTCGGACGGTGGCATCCGACGACGCGTGCTCGCCCCAGCCCGTCTGCTCCTCGAGCGGCCGAGCGGGGTCCCACTCCGGGCCAGCGCGGCGCAACACACCAAGAACCTCGTCGCCCACCCAAGTTACCCGCCGCGCTGGCGAGCCGAGCGAGGCCGCGTTGGGCGGCCGCCCCTCCGGTCAGACCGTCCGGGGTCGAGCCGACCACGTCGCGGCTGGGGACTACTCGTCCTGTTCCACGTTGCGCCGAAAGCTCCGGGAGCTCACCGGCACCGCCAAGTCCTGCATCCTGATCCAGCGGCCCTCGACCCGAGGTGGCTGCGGGAGTCGAGAAGCGCCAGGGCCGGTGCGCTGCTCATCGACACGATGAGCCGGTTGGGAACGGGGGTGGGCACGGCACCTCCGCACGCTCCCAGTCGACCCGAGTCGTCGGTACGACCTGTGGTCCATCCGGCGTTTCAAGGCATTCCACTTCCCCTGGGCACTGCCCCGCCAGGGCGACGGCCTGGACGCTGGGGAACTGGAAGGCGTTGGCGCTCAGAGCACGGTAGAACGCGCCCGACGCGTTACTCGTCGCGAGGAGATTGTTGATGGAGCGCAGGTCCTTGGCTATCTCCACCAGGGCGAGGCCATCTCGAATCGTCACCTGAACTGCGGCCTGGGCCGCCTCGGTCGGTACCGGCGAGGTGAGCCCGGCCGCCGATTCCTCGGGTGTGGGCCCGCGTACCCATGCCTCGACCGTCGCCTGGAGCACGGCGGCGGTCCTCGGGACACGACGGATCACCGGAACCATGGGATCGACCCCCGACACGCCGCACAGGAAGAAGACCCGGATCTCCATCGTCGAGGCGGTGGCCTCCGGCCTCGAGGCCTGACAGGTGGCGCCGGGACTGGTCGTAGCCGTTGATCGAGCGGATTCAGGCCGCTTGACCGGAAGGTAGGTGTCGCCGAACTCGTAGCTCGGCTGGCCCTCGAGGAACAGCCGGAACGACGACCCGGTGCTGGCCCAGTCGAGGGCGGCGACGTAGGTCTTCGGGATGAGGGGCTTGTTGCATACGGGGGCGGTCTCGACGAAGCGCGGTGTGATGGTGGCGCCGTCGCGGTCGAACGCCTCCAGTGTCGGTGGGCAGGCGTCATCGGGAATCGTGATGCTCACCACCACCTGCTTGTCGAAGTCGATGGCGGGCGGGCGGGGCGCCAGGCCCGCGTCCGACCACAGATCGGCCAGCTCCTCTGGGGTCGACGCCGACCGGAGGGTTCCCATCTTCTCGGCGACCGCCGTGTGCATGCCGAGCCGGTCGAAGGTCACCTCGCCCGACCTTGGCCCCGGCTGCTGGTCCTCGCCGGTGGCGGCGGTCGAGGCGCCGGTGCTCACCCGGTCAGGCGTGTCGTTGCCGGATCCGGCGATCCCGATGGCGATGGCCGCGACCACGACACAGGCGGCAGCCGCCACCACCACGAGCTGGCGTCGACGCTGACGCCGCAGGCGGGGAGACCGCGAAGAGGCTGCCCGGAGTGTGAGCGGACCTCGGTCCAGGATGTCTTCGGCCCGCACGGGCTCACGGCCTCGTGCCGCCACCGCGTTGCCCCAGGCCCGGATCTGATCAGCCAGGTCAACCATCGCCATCTGCTCCGAGTTCCTTGCGCAGCTGTGCCATCGCCCGGGCCACGTGCGTCCCTACCGACGACCTCGAGAGCTCCAGCGCCTCCGCCACCTCCTGGTGGGTCCAGCCGCAGCCGTGCACCAGCACGACGGTGGTCCGCTGCCGCTCTGACAACCGTGAGAGGGCGGGGCCGAGGCCGGGTTCGAAGCTGGGCCCTTCCACGTCGGCGTGCCTGGGACTCCACCTTGGCCGCCGGCGACGCGTGCGACTGCTCCCCACCCGGTAGAGGTAGCCCACCGGGTTGGCCATCTCCTGGAGCGTCGACCAGTTCTCCCAGGCCCATGCCAGCGCCTCAGCGGTCGCGTCCCAGCCGTCGTCGGGGCCGCGCAGCAAGGTGAAGGCCCGGCGGAGCCGAGGTTCGACCTCCGCGACGAAGCTCGTGAATGCCACGCGGGCATCCTCCACGACCGTCACCTCCACAACCGTAGAGAGGCCCCACCCTCGTTCCTGTGCGACAGACGGACTCCCGTTTTCGCGGCTTTCGGCGCGACGTGGAACACGACGTCATGTACCGATGCGGAGCTCACGGAGCCCTGTAGGGAGTGACGGAGCCCCGCAAGCCGAGCTGGCCCGCACCACGGCGTGGCGGATCGCCCAGCGGATGGACCGGGCCCCTCCACAGGGCCGACCGCGCTCTGGGACGACGGCAACCGGCCGCCGGGCCCGGCTAGACCAGCTCGATCCTGGCCATCGGGGCGTTGTCGCCGTGGCGGGGGCCGAGCTTGAGGATGCGGGTGTAGCCACCGTTGCGGTCGGCGTAGCGGGGCGCGACCTCGTCGAACAGCTTGGCCGCCACCTCCTTGTCGCCGAGGTAGGACACCACCTGGCGGTGGCGGTGCAGCCGGGAGGACGGGTCGAGGTGGGCCAACTTGGCCTTGGTGATCACCTTCTCGGCGATCGGCCGCAGCGCCTTGGCCTTGGCCTCGGTGGTCACGATGCCCTCGGCCGCGACCAGTGACGACACCAGGTTGGCCATCATCAGGCGCTGGTGGGCGGCGTCACCGCCGAAGCGGCGGGACCTGCGGGGCGTGGCCGGCACCGGTCAGTCCCGTCCCCGCAGCGAGAGGCCCCGCTCGTCCAGCTTGGCGATGACCTCGTCGAGGGACTTCTGGCCGAAGTTCGTGATGGCCAGGAGATCGTCCTCGCTCTTGCGCAGCAGCTCGCCGACCGAGTTGACCTGGGCCCGCTTCAGGCAGTTCCGGGGCCGCTCGGACAGGTCGAGGTCCTCGATGGGCAGCTCGAGGTCGGGGGACCCGGCCACGCTCGTGCTGGTCTCGCCCAGCTCGAGGCCCTGGGGATCGTCGCTCATCTCGGCCACCAGGCCCACCAGCGCCCGGAGGG
>JAABUR0100004300.1_pt1 | contig 19140 bp, 34 predicted proteins | sample 5560091 | NCBI WGS metagenome assembly JAABUR01 (sample SAMN10711879, study PRJNA513375) | rock metagenome | isolation source: Antarctica rocks | place: Antarctica: Victoria Land, University Valley sud | reverse complement strand
GAACGCATGCTGTGTGTCTCCATGGTCCGGCTGGCATGGGGCACCTGCTGTCGCGGGTTTGCTTTACCTGCGCTCCTGCCACTGCACGCATCCTGTGCACTCCTGGGGGGCGGCGACATGCGCGCCAGTATGTGCATTATCAGTCTGACGTGCACGTGCGGCGCGCAGTACAACTTCGTGCGGATGCTTTTCACGACGCTGATCGGTGCGCCGCGCTCTTTGGCATCCCTCTTTGCTCTTGTACGGAGCCCGCTGCTGTGGGATTCACTGCCATCTGTGCGTGCGCAGGCATCATTTTCGGGACAGTCTTCTGGGACAGGGGGCACAACACGTACGCGCCCGGCGCCACCCTGCGCGCCTTTGCAGCCATGCAGCTTGCAGGGCGGCGGCGCATCCCTCCAGTTTATGCAGGGCTCTGTGCGCTGAGCTGTGCGGCTCTGTGTTGCCCTGCAGGTCTACGCGCCAGGACGTCTTCAACATCGCCGGGGCGATGTATGCGGCGGTGCTCTTCCTGGGGTGCGCCAAACCGGCCACATGTGTTGGTGATAGTTTTGCGCTGGTCAGCCGCGACGGCAGGGAGCAATGCTGCGCGTGTAGGTTGCTTACAGCATCGCGTGTGACTCTGCAGGGTGTCCAACTCGTCGACCGTCCAGTGCGCGGCCCCCCCTTCCCTGGCTGCACACCGGCACTGCCGCCACGCCGGCGACATGCCCGGGCGTCCTGTTGGAGGAGCATGCGCGCAGACCTCTCTGCCATGCAGCATGAAGTGGGAGGGGTCCTGCTGCGAGCTTGCACGCACAGGGGACCCCAGCATTTGCGACCGCGGCAGGCCCATCATGTCCGTGGAGCGCGGCGTGTCGTACCGCGAGCGCGCTGCGGGCTGCTACAGCACGCTGCCGTTCGCGCTGGCCCTGGCGCGCCCCGCCGCCGCCCCACCTGCTTGCGCATCGCGCAGGTCTTTGCACTGCGTCCCGCTCTTGCCATGCTTCTGGCCTGCTCGATGGCGGCCTGGCGCATGCCGCAGGCGAGCGGCTCTGCGGGTTCGTGCAGACCTGAGCTTCACCCTGTGCGCGTGCGCAGGTGGTCATCGAGCTGCCCTACGTGTTCGTGCAGACCTGCATCTACAGCGTATGCCCCCATTTTACACACAAGCCAGATGCTGCCATGTGTGTGCTCCTTGTATCTCATTACTCACTTTGGTGTCTATTTGTCTGTATGCCAGTTTGACAACAGAGCCAATTGCAGGGTGGCGCGCGGCGCAGGTGCTGACTTACAGCATGATCCAGTTTGTGTGGACGCCCGCCAAATTCTTCCTCTACTTCACGTTCATGTACGAGACGCTGCTCTACTTCACGTACTTTGGCATGGCCTCGGTGCGCCGGACAGTATCATGACGCCGTAACCTGCAACCCGGATTTTGTCTGGCCGGGCTCCTTAAAAGTCTGCAGCGCGCCTGACTCGGTGCAGCGACAGACGCACAGGGCCTGGCCCTGGTGCAGGGTGTAATCAGGGTCTTCAACAGGGTTTCAAGGAAAACAAACCAACTGTACGCCTGGCAGGTGGCCGTCTGCCCGTCCCTGGACCTGGCCGCCGTGCTCAGCAGCAACTTCTACGCCACCGCCAACCTGTTTGCGGGCGCGGCCCGGCGCCCTCGCCCGCCCGCCGCACTGCCACGGCCTGGTGGCTACTTTGGGACCGCTATTCGTACGACGCACCGAATAACAACCATGCCACCCTGCGGTCCCCATACGGCATGCCTGGCAAAGCGCCAGGCCCAGGTTGTGCACTTGTGGGGTCGGCCTGGCGACGCGCGCGCGTGTGGACGCGCCAGGCTTCCTCATCCCCCTCCCGCAGGCGCCGCCGTGGTGGCAGTGGGTGTTCTACCTCGACCCGGTCCAGTGGACGCTGTACGGGCTGGTCGGGTCCCAGCTCAGCGACGTGACCGAGCCCATGGACCTCCAGGACGGCACGCACGCCGCCGTCAAGGACTTCCTGTTCAGCTACTTCGGGTACCGCCAGTTCCTGGGCGAGGTGGTGGCCATCCTGGCAGGCTTTGTGCTGGTGTTTGCGCTGGGCATCGCGCTCGCGCTGCGCACGCTCAACTACCAGCGTCGCTAGGGGGCCAGCTCAGGGTTGCGCTGGGTAGTCCAGCGAGCGCGTGGTGAGCTCGCTCTGCGTGCTCACACTGCCAGCGCCGCAGAGGCGTCAGCGCAGCGGTGTGCTGGGCTTGTGCAGCGCTGCGCGTGCTCGATTAGCAGCATTGCTTGGGCATCATCTTGGGTGGCGGCAAATTGGGTAGCGGCAGCATGACGCCTGGACGCCGCGGCACGGCTGTCAAGGCTGCCTCTTCGCGCCTGCCGACAGGGCGCACCTGTTTCCTGGCAGGGCGCCGTCCCGGCAGAACCTGGGGCTCGTGATGACCTTGAAGTATTGTGGGTTGCTGCAAACACGTACACTAGCAGCCCGCGCTGCTGAGCAGCCCTGGGCATATTCTTTCGGTATTCTTCAAGGGTCATGCACACAAGTGTTTTGACGGTTATGCGCGCATGCCTCAGCTGTGCGCAAGTGGGCGTCTGAAGAATGCATGAGCGCGTGACCTGCGCCCGTCCGTGGCAAGGACCTGACCGTAATGTCGAATGCCGCTGCTCGTGAGAAGCCTGAGGCGATGAATGTTGGGTGAATGGTCATGCATGTGCAACCGAACCTGTCCAAACACAAGCTCAACTTGTATGGGAGATGTGCACACTTGCGACTTGGCTGCCGAAGTATGGAGCTGGCTGAGACTGCTAGCGCGAGCACTTTTGCATGCATTGGTTTAGGTCAGGATGCACTTGAAAGTGCGGTTCAACACAGGATATACGCATGCAGGCTTACGCGGTGTGCCACTCGATGCTGCCATAACGCATCTGTCAACATAGGTGCGCGCATGCAGGGGCTTAGCAGTCACTTTGAGCAATGAGGCACCAGTCACAGCACCAATGGTGTTGTTGACCTGGGACATGTGCTGCATGCATATGTCTGAACTTCTTAAGACGCTTGTGCTCTCAGAAAAGTGTTATACCTTGACATCATTCAGGCTATACCCACTACAGGATAGCTGCACATCATTCTCTAGAGCTCACCTGTAAGCTGCAGGGCATGTGAAGCGCGCGGTGACAAGCAATCAACATCTCTGTAGACTTTCTTGAGATACACCAGCGACTTGCAATTGTTGAGAGGCCGAGTTTGCAAGCGCTTGTCCACTTTCTGGCTGCCGGCCTTGCTGCAGATGGTATGAGATCGACTTGCGCCCTGCTGTTTCTGACAGCCTTGGCAGCAGTCCATCAAGCACACGCAGCGGAGCGCGCGCCTGCCAGTCACAAACACAATGATACAAAGGCGGTTATCCCAGCAATCACCGGCATCGTGTCGCCCGCCTTCTTTAGCTACGCGAGTGGCGTCGCTGTCAAGGCGTGCGCTTTCCCTGGTCGCGCATGGCCATGACTGCATGTGCCCGTGGACGGCGCGCTGAGCGTGTGTGCTACGTGCAGCTCGTGCGCGACCGCCTCAGCAAGGCCAACCTGGGCGACCTCGAAACGTACACAGATGGCACGCCCTCCCATACCGCGGGCAATTGATTACTGCATGCAGTGCTTCTGCAGCTTCAGTCGTTCCTGTTCCTGCACTGCTGTCCTGCTGTGTGCCAGTGTCACTGCCGCAAGACAAAGTGAAGCTGGTAGCGGGCGTGGCGCGCGGGCGTGACTCACATTGCTGGGCTGCTCGGAACCGGGACGACCGTGGCCAGCCTGCTGTGAGAGCACCATGCGGGACCGTCGTATGCGCTCTGGCACATAGCGCCGTTCACAGCCAAGCTCCCCCGCTCGGCCTGGGCTGCCTGGCGCCCGGGCACGCTCACGGCCGCGCAGGAGTAGCGTCGCTGTGCGCCAAACGCGCGCGCGCCGCGCAGTGCCGGTGCTGGGGCGGTTCCGCGTGAACCTGGACCACCCGACGCTGGACGCGCTGGACCTGGGCGGCGCCGAAACGGGCCTCGCGCTCGGCGCGGACAGCGGCCTGGTGCTTACCGTCTCGCGCCTCAAGGCGGTCGTGCTGGCCGGCTGGCGCTACCAGCGCACCAGCTTCCCGGTGCGCTGCGACTCTTGGTAGACCTACCATAGCCCTAGCCTGTTGCCCGTCTCTGCCCGAACACCCCAGGAGGCCGCTGGCAGCGACTGCTGAGCATCCGCTGCACGCCCTGCGCCTCTGCACAGAGCCTGGCCTTCACAGGACTGACCCTCCCAGGACGGCTACCGATGGCGCTTGTCAGAGAGAGCACTTGCAGTGTGCCAGCTACGCACAGTGTGCGAGTGAGCAATGAGCCGCGCGGAGCGCTGCGCAGGAGGTGGGCGACCACGGCTCGCTGAAGCTGGTGGCCACCAACGGCCGCGCGCGCCTGCGCATCGCCCTGTCCAACGACGGCGCCGGCCAGTGCGCCCCGCAGGCCGCCGGCCAACGTCCAGGCACCCGGGCTGTGGCGCTGGCGGGTGTCGGGAACGAGCGCTGCGTGCCTGGCTGCGTGCCTGTGGGCTGAACGGCACAGTCCCCACATGTGGCTGCAGTGTGTGCAAGTCATGATGATGGTGGTGGTTGCTGCTGTGCTGGCGGAGCTGGTCTGCAGTGCCCAGCGGGCGGAGCGCCGACACAGGATGACTTGCATGTGCACCCGCCTGACGAGGGACGCGGCCGCAGCGCGCATGTGGCGGCGGCGGCGCCCGCGGAGGTCCGCTTTGACGGCCTGGATGTCGATGTGTCGGGCACCGACCTCGCGTGGCTGTACAACCTGGTCGCCTCGCTCGCGCGCTCGCCCATCACGGATGCGATCACGCGCGAGGTCGCCTCGCAGGCGCGCGCGCGCCCCGCCGCGGCCTCTCCCAGGCGGCGGCGCGTGGCGCCGGCGCGTCGCCGGCTGCCACCGCCCGGGATGCCTGCAGCCGCCACCGAGCCCCGCTTCCGCCCAGACGCTGCTGCTCTCAGGGGACTGGTTGGACATGGCTGCGCTGTTGTGCAGCCCATGCAACCCTAAACCTACCCTAATCATCTACCTCCCTGGTGGCTGCTGCAGCAGCGGCGCCGGGCAGGCGCGGAGCACGCATTGCGCCATGCGCAGCCGCGCCGACGGGCCAAGGGCCGCCGCGTGCTTCGCGCAGATGACGGCCAAGATCCCCGACTTTGGCAACAAGCTGGCGGGCGGCATCCCGCTGGTCGCCGACGTCAAGGGCCTGCAGCTCAACGTCAGCCTGGCCGGCGACCCGGCCGTGACGCCCGCGCACCTCGTCCTGCACGACTGGGGCCGCTTCCAGAGCCCGCACGGCTCCTGGCAGGAGTGCCCCTACCGCCGCGCGCCGCCGCGCGGCACTTCTGCGGCAGGGGACGCTGGGCGGCCCTGGCGCTCCCTGTTCCCCGGCGGCGGTGCACCGCAAGGCGCGGCGGCTGCGCGGAGCGCGGCTGGGGGCGCGCCGGGCGTGACAGACGGGGGCGGCGGTGCAGCGGAGGGAGCTGGGGCTGGGCAGCGCGCGGGCCGGGCCGGGACCGCCAGGGCGCTGGCCGAGCAGGCCCCTGGGCAGCCTGCCGAGGGCGGCAAGCGGCGCGGCGCCATGCTGACCGGCCTGATCGACCAGAGCATCGTCAACTGGTGCGCCGCCGGGCCTGCGAGTGGTCTGCATCAAGTTTGCCGTGTGCGCATGAGCCAAGCAGGCATGAGATGCTGTGCTTCCTGCAAACCCAGCGCTTGCACCCGCTGCCCCAGGCGCCCGGCCGGGGCAGACGCCGTTGGCGCGCACAGGCGCGCTTCGGCTCAGCCGGTCAGCCACCTGCCACTGCAGCCTTGCTCTTGGAACTGCTCCTGCCTTGCATGCATCCGTGACTGCCAGGCGCGCGCGCCGCGCGCAGCTTCACGTGGGTGCTGCACGAGCGGGGCGCGCTGCGGCTGTGGCTGGGCCCGGACGACGTGCCCGACTACGCGCTGTACACGGCCACCTGGGCGCTCATCGCGCCGCGCCTGCCCGAGCTGTACCCGGGCGCGCGCCGCTCTCTGCCTGGCTGGGTGGTTTGACACCTTGTGGGGCAGCGAGCAGGTCAGGTGCGGATGCAGGGCGTGCAGGCCGCAGCGTGCGTGGTGGGAAGGCGCTGCTCGCGCGCGCGCGGACGAGCCCGGCTCAAACAGCGCGACTCTCGGTTCTTTTCTCGGGGCACGCGCGGCCGCGCGAGCGCGCTGACCGGGCCGGCCCGCGCGGCGGGGGCAGGCAACCGCGCGATGGGCCTGCAGGCCAACGTGAGCGCGCCGCCGGCGACCGTCGTGGACGCCGACCGCGGCGTGGTCACCGACGGCGCCGTCACGCTCTCCTTCTTCCTGGCCGCGCCCGCGCGCGCGGCGGGCGCCCAGCAGGCGGCCGGCCAGGGGCGCGAGCCGGGCGCGGCGCGGGAGGCGGGCGCGGGCGCGGCGCCGCGCGGCCCGCACCTGTTCACGCTGGAGGTGGCGGGCGAGCTGGAGGCGGGCCGGCTGGCGCTGGAGCGCGATGCGCCCGCGCGCCCGGGCAGCTACCGGCTGTCGGCCAGCATGCAGCTTGTGCTGCCGGCGCTCAAGGCGCGCGCCCGCTGCCCGCCCCCGCTGCCCGCCCGCACCAGCCTGGGCGCCCGCCAAGGCGGCTGCCCGGGCGCAGCTGTGCTGCGGGCCTGCGGCTGGCGCCCGCTGCTGCGTGCCGCAGAGCCGGCTGCAATGCAATCGACCGCAGCGCACTGCGCATGGGCGCAACGCATGTTCACTGCGCCAGCGGAGATGGCTGCTTTGAAAGCCTCTGCATCTGAGCTGGGACCGAGAAGAGGTCAGCGATGCCTGCGCCAGCGCCAGGGCGGCGCAGGACGTTGGCGACTCGACCTTTTGCACGTCGGCGCGCCCATGCATGTGCCGCTGCTGACATTTTCGAGCGGCCGCGCAGGTGCGCGTGCTGCACAGCGACGTGGGCAATGTGGACGAGAGCCGGCTACAGCTGCTTGCCTCCATCGTGGCCTTTTTGGTGCAGGTGCGGCGCCCTACGTGCACCCTGATTGAGCCTGTTTGTCACTTCAGGCAAGCTAACAGGGATCAATGATGGGGACAGTGTGTTGTCGTGGAGACAATACCTGTTCTGATAATCCTCTCTTAATTTTTTTTTTGGAGGACAATTGGCAGCCAATTGTTGGTTGCTGTTCGTTGACTGACAAATGGGTCCACGGCCTGCAGGCGCAGATAAACGACGGCCTGCTGCGCGACGGCTTCCCGCTGCCGGACATCCCGCACGTCCAGGTGCTGTCGCCCAACCTCACGTTCGTGCCGCACGCCGTGCGCCTGGACGGCGACGTGGCCTACGTGCCGGGGTGAGCGCTGGCGCAGGCGGCGCGGCGGGGGGGTCGCATCCGAGCCACATGTACATGTTTGTCCAGTTGTGCACCATTCTGTCCTGTGGATTACATTTCACTGGTTGACTCCATCTGTTTTTCCTCTAGAGGTACTGAGTAGCAATGAGCCAAGCCAATGCATGTTTGTATTATATCTTTTTGTCCAGGTGTATTTGTTATGTCGCAACCACGTCAGCGCGTCAGTTGCTTGCTAGCCTGCAACAAGCTTGACTTGATGGACAAGCGCCTAGGCAGCGACAGAGAGCCACAGTTGCAACACTGCTTGAACCCCAGCAACATGCTGCAGCCTTGCTCATGCGTCACCTTTGCCACTGCATACATGCGTTGCCTAGAGACCGGGGAATGAAGAGAGTGCAACCTGGTAAAGCAAATAATAACCTGACTAGCACCACAGTCAAGCGTGGCTCCCAGGGCAACAGGCGCCGGCCTGCCGAGCTACACATACAGCGCGCAATGGCCGAACGCCGCCATTGTGCGTTCAAATACAAGGTGGAGGGGTTGCCTGCAAGCAAGAATGTGCAGGTCAACGGCATGCGCCGCCATCCTGCAAGCTGGCTCCCGGGACCCAGCGCAGCCAAGTGCTGCCAGAAAGAATTGCCTGATTGATCACTCCCTGATCCTCTGATCAGGGCAAACCCACATGGAAATTGCTCGGCCGGCTACACAACGTCCTCCTACTCGCCAGAGCTCCCCGGGCCGCCGCGCTGCAGGGAGCCGCCGCCGCGCCCGTAGCGCGCCTGCAGGCGACTGCCCAGCGCGCGCGAGAAGTCGCTGTCCGTGCCGGCGCCGTCCGCGCCGTCCGCGCCGAAGCCGTCAAAGAATGCCTGCATAAGGGTTAGGGTTCAATTGAACGCTTATCTAACTGCGCCGCGCCGATCAGGCTCGCCCGACGGCATTGGGCCCGCCCGCGGACAGGTCACCAGGCAGCAGCAGGGAGGCTCGCTCACGCTGTGCGCTGGCAGGCGTGTGGATGCGCAGCAGCGCTTGATTGCTTCGGGGCTGATATAGCGTGCAGGGCTAACAGCTGCTCTCTTTGGACAGATTTCAACAGACGGGTCCAAGCGACATGCGCACGGCAACGGAGCTAACATTACCAGGAGTGCTGATCTAGCGTGCGCACGCGGCTCGGGCGGCGGCAGGGGCGCCCACCTGGATGCGCGCCTTCACGGGCAGGAGCCCGGCCTGCAGGCGGAGGGCGAGCGGCGCGGCCGCGGCGCTCAGGCGCTCGCGCAGCTCGCCCGGCGCGCGCACGTCCAGCACATGCGCGCCCGCAGCGACCAGCAGCAGGCAGCCGGCCACGCCCGCCGCGGAGCCGTACAGCAGCGAGCGCACGCCTGCACGGCGCGGCGGCCACGCAGCGCTCAGACCCCGCTCTAGATCCGCCTGCCGGAAGCGCACCTGCGTGCCAGGTGCCAACCATACGCCATCTGACAGCAGCAGTGCTGGGTGGTCAGGCTGGTGCTCTTGCGGCTGACTGATGCGGCGTACAATCCGCGCCAAGCAAGCGATCGCAAGCCTCGGACGTCGCCGCAAAAGCGAAGTCATGCAGCCGCCAGGCCGCCGCCGGGGCCGCACAGCCACTGGAGCTTGCTACAGCCGCAGCGGCAGCGCACGCTGCACAGACTGCTGGCCTGGCGCCGAAGGCCGCGCGCACCGGCGTTGTAGACGCGGCGCGCCGCCTCGCGCGCCTGCGGCGACAGCGCGCGCGGCGGCGGCGCGGACGCGCTGGCGTTCGCGTGCAGCGCCCCAAACCTATTCCTGCCCAGAGAGATCTGCCGCATGCACTCAGCTTCAGACGGTGTGCGTGCACGCGCAAAGCACAAGACACGCTACATAACGCATAACCGACTATGCACCTGCATGCACATGCATGCGGCAATGGCCAGTACACACGCTGCACCACGAATCCTTGCGAGCCCACATGCACAAGCGGCATTGTGGGCTGCATGTCGTGCATGTGGGAGCGCACGAGGCACATGCTTCGAACATACCAAGTGCTGGCGAGGTCGCGCAACACACCAGGTACCGCAGACACCTGTGTGGGGACACATGCGGGGCCAGCAGTGAGCAGGCGCTTGCCTTGGGCACGTGACTGACGGCCGCGACGCCGTACAGGCTGCTGCGGTAGTGCGCCATCTCCGCCTCTGTCAGCTTTGGCAGCTCCGCGCGTACCCGCCTGCGCTGACAGCCTCTGCCTCACGGCGTCCTGGAACCTCAGCCAGACGTCACACCCTCTGGTCAAAGCGCTTCGAGCGTCCGAGGTGTTCAAGTGTGCACGGTGTCAGGGACGCCACGTTGCCTGGCGGCGCGCAGGCACAGGGACATGGAGCACAGGAGCAAATACCTGCTCCTGAACAGCTGACAAGGAGTGAGGAAGAGCTGGTCCATGCAGCAGCTGGTTCAGAGTGGAGGCTGTGCACGCAGCGAGCGCGCTGAGCGCGTCCCCACCTCACAAACTCCTGGCGAGCTGCGGCGTCCGGGTCGTCTATCCGCGCCCCCTGCTGCAGGATCTCTGCGAGCACCTGTGCGGCAGAGGGTGCTAAGCCCGACCACCAAGCCCAGGCTGGCCGCAGCTGCAGGATTTGCATCGAGTCGGTGCGCGCCTCGTAGGTCTGCAAGCTCTCTTCAAACGTCAGCTCCCGCCGAGGCCTGAGGTATGCGCCTGCAATCTCTTTTATCTTGCCCTGCCGGGCAAGGCGCTGCGCATGCCGCTGCAGGTCCGCCTCCTGCACAGGACACAGCGGCAACCTGAGGCGGGCTCCAGCGCCAGTGGAATGACTCCCGGGCAACAGTGCTTGGAGAGCTAACACACTTGCCTGCTCAACTTTGAAGTGGCTGCTTTCCCTCGCGTACGCCAGCTGCCGTATGATGTTGGCCATCACCCCCGCAAGTCCCCACTTCCACTTCAAGATCCACTTAAAGCAGCACTAGTAAGCACTGTTACTGCTGCAACGCAACTCAATACATCTGCGTGAGGCAAGAACAGTGTGCACCAAGTATGATGGGCAGAGCGTACTGCCCTGAGCAGCTAGCAGCTAACAATGGACTAGGAAGAAACGACTTATGAAAGCCGCGCGCCATGCAGGCTGCACAAGGCCCAGTGACCCGGTCACTGACCCAGCTGTACCCCAACGCGACTTGCTGGGGGACCACTTTGGTCCCCCCTGCTGCACCTTTTTGGCCAAGGCGGGCAGCTCGTGCATAGAAGTTCTATGCACGGTCTGCCCGCCTCGCAAAATACATCAAAGCACGTGTGGGCACCGTTGCCTGTGATCAGACAGGGCTTGGTATACTGAGCACATCTACGGCGTGAGTTTTCATGCAGCATCCCAGGCATATCCTCTAGCAGTAATACATTTTTTTTTTGCATCGGGAGTGTGCCAGCACCGTGTACCTGAGCATTGCTGCGGCAAGCGCTTTTGCATTTGGCGTGGCAAGCGCGCCTGCTGCATGCGGGCCGCAGCCGGGTGGCTGGCGCTCTGCACCGCCGCTGCCCTCTGCCCCGCTGCGTTCTGCGAGGTGGGTGCACTTGACGCGCACCTGTTGCATAACCTGCAAACATGACTCCTGCAAACTTGACTCAAAAACTGACTCTGCCTGCTAGCGCGTGCAGAGCGGCCTGCTGACGCCCGCGACGTATGTGGGCCGCGCCTACCCCGTCCCTGACCCCGCTCACCTGAGCACGCGCTTCGTGCCCAGCCCCCTCGACCCAAACCACCTCGTCGATGTCGACTCAGGTGCCATCCCGCGCCCCTTCCACACGCCCCACAGACCTGCAGGCGCCCCTGCCCGCCGCGCGGCTGCAACTGCCGCGCGGCAAGACGTCGCGGCGCCGCGCAGGGCTGCGCTTTGCGACGCTGCAGGACACCGTGCTGGCGGCGCGGCCGGGCGGCGCACAGCTGGTCACGTTGCAGAGCGCGGCAAATGTGGACAGCGGCGCAGCCTGCAACCAGCTCTGCATGCAGCACGGCGGCGCCAGCGCGGCGCCCGCGGCCAACTGCACGGTGTGGCAGTACTGCGGCAACGCGACCGGCGGCTGCCCCGGCGGCGGCGGCCAGCCGGGCCTGGCGCCGCGCACGTGCCTGCTGCAGAGCCTGCCCGGCGCGGGCGCGGGCTTCGCGCAGGCGCCGTGCACGCTCGCCGACTGCCGGGCGGTGCCCGCCAACCGCAGCCTGCTCGGCGCGCTGGCCCCTCTGCATTTTACAGCGTGGGGCGTGCTTGTCGCCTGGCGCCTTTTGCTGGGGCGGCTGCTGCGGGGTGGAGCGCAAGCAGGCTCGGTGCACCTCCCTCGATTGCCAGGCCTGCTTGCGAGTGTGCGATGCCGGGGACGCCCTGCTCGCAGGCATGCTCACATGCATCTAGATCTTGACTTGCAACAGCGCGGTGGGGACGTCGCCGTCCCCCGCCGCCGGCCTGACCCGCACCTGTCCGCGCGCAGGGGCGCCCATCCCGGTGGCCTACGCGCAGGCGCCGGGCCTGCCCGGCTACGCGCGGTACCCCTGCATCGACGCGCCGGCGCGCTCCGACTTCCCCGCCGGCTGCCCGGCCGCGGTGAACCTGACGCGCTACGGCCTCGCCGCCAACCCCGGCCGCGCGTGCTGGGTCAACGGCACGCTGGCGGTGCGCTCATCCTACCCTCACCTCACCCTACCCCCGTGCTCCTCGCCAGCGCTCGCGCGCCGGCGCGGCGCCTGGGGCTCCCACGAGCTTGCACGAGGGCGCAACCCCTGCCCGCCTGTTTGGCCTCTTCTTGCAGCGGGCGTGCTGTTCGCGCCCGGCACCTTGAACCTCATTTCACGCTGGTCCTCGGCACCCTGAGCCTCGTGTTCTGTGCAGGGCATGGCGGCCGCCTGCGACGCCACGCCCGAGTGCGACTTCTTTGTGTTCTACCCGCTGGGCCGCGCGTTGGGCGCCGCGCCCGCCACGCAGCCGTCCGGCGTGCTGAAGACCGCGCGCAGCAGCACCAATGCGTCACAGCTCAACACCACCGAGGGCGACCTGCTGGAGCCGCAGGGCTACGACCAGCGCACGTCCTTCAACACGCTGAGCGCGTCGTACTTCAAGTGCGCGCCTCGCGCCTGCTGGCTCCCACCCAGGGTTAGCTCAGGCACCGTCAGGGGGTGGGTGCTCGCGCGAGCGCCAGAGCGCGAGGAATAGGGTAGGGTATAGCCTGAACCTAGTCAAACCCTGGCCAGCGCGAGCGGCCCGCGACGCGGCGGCAGGTTCCAGGCACTGCTGGAGGCGACCGAGATCAAGCCGAGCGCGCTCAACGCGTCGCAGCGCATCGTCGTGATGGAGGTTAAAAACCTAACCTGCGACCCGCAGCAGGCCGGCGCCGACCTGCGCACCGACCTGCACGAGCACCTGGCGCCGCCGCCGCAGCGCGTGCGCCTGAACGAGGCCGCCGCGAGCCACTCGCACGCGCTGGTGCGCCCGCCGCCAGCGCGGCCGCCGGGCCCGCGCGCGGCGTCCTTGCCGAGGCCCCCCTCTGCGTGCACGCAGGCCGGGTGGGAGGGGCTGCCGCACAGGGCGCTGCTGCCGTGCGCTGGGCGCTGCTGCGTGGCCCGGCTGCCGGGCCTGCCGCGCGCATGCGCAGGCAGGGAGGTGGCAGCAGGCCTGGCCCCCGGATGCGGCTGAGCTGCCCCTGGGAGCTCAGGGGTTGGGGGCAAGCAAGGAACGCCTGCGCCTGCGTACACGCAGGCGCCCGCGGCGGGAGCGCAGGGCCGCTCGGGCGCGGCGGAGGCCTACGTGCCGCTGCCGGCCGCGCTGGTGGTGGCCAACATGACGTTCCTCAGCCCGGAGGACGCGAGCGCGGTGCGGCGCGGCCGGCTTTGCGAGCTGGCCGGCCCAGGCGTCTGCAGCTAGGGAGTTAACTGGCAGTGCTCAACACTCTCATACCTGTTTCGGTGAACGTCGGTGCTGGGTCCCCGATGCTAGGCGCATGGCATGGCGACTGAAAGCCCTTTGAGAGCGGTCCTTGGGTGAGGTCGCGGATGCTTTGCACCTTTGCAACACTTCCAGTCGTTGCTGCGCAGGCGGATGCAGTGCTGAACGCCTCGCTGGCATCGCTGCCGAGCCATGGCGCGCATGGCCGCGCGGTGTCGCTGCTGTACGTGACCGGGCCTCAGGAGCTGCCGACCTCGCAGCCGCACTCTGTCTAAGGTTCGCATGCCTTTTCACACGTGTGACATGAGCGGGGTTGCGCACGCAGCCACGTCTGTCCACAACATGCGGTGATTTCTACATACCAGTAGAGGAGAGAGGTAGTAGCTGGGGGTCCCCTATGCTCCCCACCCATGTACATCACCGCCCCGCTCGGGCTGTCTTCACTTTCATTGCCCCAGAGTATATTATTGCAGGTGCCGATAAGTAGGTTTCATGTTTTCCGCTTTCCGCTCCCTGCTCCCTGAGATACATGCATGCCTAGCCAGCCCATGTAGGATAGCATCCTGGGACCAGGTATTAAGGATACTAGTCGGCTGCCTCATTTTCTATGCAAGGCAGACCCGCATATTAATTTACTGACTTTGGGTGCTCAATTACATGGCCTTAACCACGGTTGTAGGCATTTGCAAACATTCAGTGTTGGGCACAAGATGCGCTTTCTCGGTGTCGCCGTACTTTGCCACTCAATGTCCCCACTGCCATCTGGACGTCCCACTGCCCTGAAGCACTGTAACTAACGGGGCACTGCGGCAAACCCTCAATTCCCTGCGCCAACTTGGTGCCGCCAAGGCTGGCACATAGAGATGGGCTGATGACATGAGCACTGCTCTATGCAGGCAGCTGCCGGTCAGACCCCACTCAGGCCTGCAGTGCGGCAACAGGCTGCGGCTCTGGCTGCGCTACCGCGGCCGGCTGTGCTGCCCCAATGGCCGAGTGCTGCGCTGCCGGCAATTGCCGCCTGTTCCAGTCCTGCGCGGGGAACGCTAAGCTTAACATTGAGGGAGAGGGATGCCAACCCTGTATGGACGCAAGGATGCGTGCAAACGGTGTGCCCAGAGCAGCACACAGGCACGTGACCATGGTCACGCATACATTGCAAGCCCCGCCGCATGCAACGGACAGTGCTCTCCATTGCCAGCTGCATGTGTTGCCTGCCCAACAAAAGGAGGCAACACAGCAACGGTGCCCGGGCCTGCGCCGGGGCGCCCCCCGCAAGGGAGCCTGGGCGCGCCTGCGCGATGGCCTGCGCGGCCAGCTTGCCGGAGAAGACGGCGCCCTCCATGCTGGCCAGGTAGCGCTGCTTCGTGAAGTCGCCTGCGCGCCGGGCGGCAACGCGCGTCAGCGGCGCTGCGCATGCTCGTCCTCTGCATGCGCAGAGAATAGAGAGCCCTCCCGCCCCGCCCAGTATGTCGGGCGAAGCACAGGCTTGACAGCGGAGGTTGTCTCCCAGCTTGGCCGCGCCGCATGCAGTAAACAAAAGTCCACAGAGGACGCCTCACGGCAGGCGCGCGGCGGGCCAGGCTGGATGGGCGGGCGCGCGCCGGCCAGGTAGAAGTTGGGGATGGGGCTCCGCTGCGACGGCCGCGCTAGGTCGCAGTTGGGCACCGTCTTGTACCTGCGGCGCGCGCCGGGATTTTACTACCACAAAGATATGTCACATCCCAGAAACACCTTCGGCGACTTGGCGACTTGATTGATACACAAAATTAAACAGGCACTTAGAAAGCCTGACAGGTTACGAAAAGATCACTCAACTGTAGCTCACAGCTTCACGCGTCTGCCGCAGCTTCTCGCCTCTACTTGCGCAGGCATCACATCCCCCCGCCTCCGCACAGTTTGACTGGTGCAGGCCCGGCCGCCCTCTGACAGACAGCATCTAAAAGGGCAGCGGGCTGCGCACACGCTGCGCGCCGTCTTGATGACCTTGGACTTGCGGATGCGGGCCTTGCTGCCGTCTGCGGCCACCTCGCCCGGGAACAGGCGCTCCAGTTCCCTCATCGTGGCCGCCACGATGTCCGCGTCGCTGCGCCCAATCCAGGCCTCCGCCGGCGCAAACACCAGCTCCAGCATGGAGCGCTCCTCGTCGGCGTACTCCTGCCGCGGCGCGTCGCGGCGAGTCGGCTGTGTCGCGCATCCGCTGCAGCTCATGCCACTCATCCTTTCTCTCCGCGTTTGGAGTGCACCACTAGCACAAAGGCATATGGGAAAGCACACCTGACAGCAAATACTGACTTACTCTGCAGCAGTAGAAGAGACACTAAGGACGCGGTTCTGACCAGGGCGCCCCACGTGCAACGCGCCGTGAAGGACCTGCACTTTATAGCACTTCACTAACAGCGCATAGGGTCTGCCGTCCGCAAGCACATGTTCGCGCGGCCTACTAAATTTCTGTGTGAAGTGCCCCGGCGCGCCTTGCAGCAGGTGGACATGTCGGCGTACACCGACAGCAGGTCCGAGCGGCTGAACAGCAGGTGGTCCACCGTCGACAGCTTCCTGTCAAACCAGCTGCGCGCGGCAGCCCACCCGCGGCTCGGCCCGGGCGGCGCGCACGGGGCCATGCTGGCACGGCGGCCGGGCGCCGCCGTGCACGCGCAGGGCTCTGACAATGCACTACCTGCAGCACGCTCTGCTTTGGCACTGTGAGCCTTGCAGCGGGACTTTAGCGACTGCAGGCACGTAGTGCTAAAGCGTGCGCCAAATGCTTCCGGAGCGGGTTGCACAAAACTTTCTAAGGCGCGGCGCACATGTGTACGTTAATGACCGGCACGCCGACCAGCGCGTCCAGCTTGCTGAAGTACGGCCGCTCGCGCCATGCCGCCGGCAGCAGCGGCTTCAGCGGGTCCACTGCGCGCGCGGCGCCCGCACCCTCACGCGCGCGCCTGGTCGCCTATTTGATGCTGGACCTAGGGTGCGTGGCCCGACGGCAAGTAGATGCGCAACCGACCGCGCGAGCAATATCTACGACGTGTGCGACCGTGCTTGGCCAGGACAGTGTGATGCACCTACTTTGTGTGACGCACGCCATGCTCGTATCACACCCTCTGGCACACCTGACACTTTGGCATGGAAATTGCCTCAATTACCTGGTGGATATCACGTCATTTGCTTGTCTCCCTTCACACACCCTGGCAAGATGGCCCTGGCCCTGGCGAGATGGCCCTGCCAACACAACCCCTCGGCATGCAGCCGCACCGGGCATGGCAGAGACGTAGAGGTCGGCGGTCGCGAGCGAGCCGTCCGACAGGCGGAAGCCCGCCACGCTGCCGCAGCCGTCCAGCTCAATGCGCTGCAGCCGCACGCCCGTGCGCACCTCGCCGCCCTTCCCGCGAATGTACTCCTCCATGGGCGCGCACAGCCTGCGCCGCATGGTAGGGTATGTCAGGGTAGGGTGGGGCAGACGCTTATGAAAATGGCAGCACCCATGCAACGAACTGGTGTTCGCCGCTGCGCCCAGCCAAGGATGCCGGGGTGCCTTGCCTCAGGGCCCTGCACAGCTGCTTGCATCACTGTATTCTGGCCCCTCACGGCCTGCATGCTGTGCGACGACCCCGCACGCATGCGCAAACCCCTCTCCCATGCGCGATCGTGCAATAGCCAGCGCCCGCACCGCTCGGGCGGCGAGCCGTCCAGGAAGGCCATCTTGCTGCCGTGCGTCTCCTGCCGCAGGGCCGCCAGGCAATCAGGGCGCTTGCAGCTCCTCCCCAGCCTCTCGGGCATGCTTTGTGCTCACAGCAGCAGGCGTCACCGCCAACAGAGAGCACACAAGGCTTTGCAACCTGTGCACACCCGGAACATATGCTAGCATGCACTCACGCCAGTTCGGCATACGCACAACACGATGAGCCAAAACAAGCGGGGCCAAGCCCTAGGTAGCACAGCCCCTCGCCGCGCGCCTGCAGGAAGCGGTTCAGCGCGATGAGGACGCCTGTGTGCGCAGTGCCCCGCTTCAGACCTCTGCATTACGCAGGCGGTGCAGCGTGCCGCAATGCACAGGCGGCGCAGTGGGGCCGCGTCACGCAGGCGCCTGCGCGGCGCACATTGCATGGACAGCTCGTCGGGGTTGATGAAGTTGAGCGCCTTGGCCATCGCAATGAACACCTCCTCGTTCACGCGCTCGGGCACGCCCTGGGGCAGAGCACATACGTGAGAGCCTGTCTGCAGGCGCAGCGCGGCAACATTGAGTGGTCCCGAAGCTGCTGGCGCTGACGAGATGCGCAAACGAGCTAACAGCAGTAGCATCGCCACGATAAGGTGCCCGCGCGCCTGCTGCTTCATCCACTCCTTCACCGTCTTGTCGTCCTGCTTCTCCACGTACGACTGGCCTTGCTGCCGCACGCGCGCGCAACCGCGCCTGACATCCTGTCATTTTCTGACTGAGCAACCTGACAGTGACTCAAGTTCACCAGCACCACGCCAAAACCACGTCCGCATTCACTCGTAGGGCTTGCATAACTGCTTTACTGAAACACAACGAGCTAAGCACAGGGTGCGCCAAGTGCTCTTCTTGCTGCGCTCACGTGGCCTGACAGCGGCGTAAACACTACGACACCAAGCATGCAGCGCGGCTTCTAACGAGCAGCAGCCCCTGCGCTGGGCGCGCACGATGATGGCCGGCAGCAGGCCCAGCGCGAACTGGACCTTCTCCGGGAACGTCAGCATGTCGTTATTCCTCAGGATGGCAAAGATGCCGTTCCTGCACCGCCGACACAGACGCTCTGTCCGTTTGCACACCGAGCACTGTGAGCTCGTGTGGTGACAAATCACAGCTGTATTGAGCACCCGTTTAACCCACTTGCACGCCGGGCACTATGAGCTGACGTGATCAGCACCTGTGACACAAACGCAGCTGCAGCTGTGAAGCGATGACGAGGCCAGCCCGCCAGCGTGAAGGGCTCAGGCGGGCGCGCACCAGGGCGCGGGCAGCCAGGGCGGGAAGTCAAAGCGGCTGAACTGGCCGGGGATGTCGCGCGACGCGAAGATCATGCTGTGCTCCTTCCACTGGCGCAGCCCAGTCCGACTTTAGCGCTCGTCTTCGGGAGCAGGGCGGTCCAGGCTGTTCACTCTGTCATCGCAAACACACGAACGAACAGAGGCCCGAGCATACAGGTATACAGCCTGCTCGGCACAGTGCAGGAGCAGTGGCTATTTGATGCTGTTGCGCCTTGTCAACGCGCGCACCTGCAGACGGTCGTCGATGCCCAGCTCGCCAAACAAGTTTTGTACATTTGGGTACGCCCTGCCGCCACACTCCGTGTTGGTGCCCGTGTGGGCAACAGAGGAGCATGGCAACCAGGCAAGCGCTTGTGGTCTGTAAACTTACTACTGCTAGTCACCTTAACGGAATGCTCAAATAATTGAGAAAATATTCGCTACACCAGGGGTGGCGGAAGCTTTGGAGCACAGCGCGCTGTTATTTGTTGTATCACACGCATGAAACCAAGAACAACTTTCAGGCTTAACATCAGCCAAAATTTACACCGCTCGCACTAACAAACAAGCTTCTAAGATTGCGCGTCAAACAACCCGCCTGCCCACTCCCACGGCGCCGCAGCGCACCCGAAGAAGATGTGCAGCCCGGTCTCGTACACGTCGCCGTCCTCGTCGCGCCAGGCGCACACCTTGCCGCCCAGCACGTCGCGCGCCTCCAGCACCACCGGCTGGTGCCCCGCGTCTGCCAGGTATTTGGCTGTGCTCAGGCCCGCCAGGCCTGCATGCCCGGCACAACCCTCCGCTCTGCGCCCACCAACCACGGCCAAGCACACA
>JAABUR0100004299.1_pt1 | contig 19141 bp, 17 predicted proteins | sample 5560091 | NCBI WGS metagenome assembly JAABUR01 (sample SAMN10711879, study PRJNA513375) | rock metagenome | isolation source: Antarctica rocks | place: Antarctica: Victoria Land, University Valley sud | reverse complement strand
TGAACCAAATCAAGACCCGCCCGGAAATTAACACCCCGGAACCTGCAAAAACCTCCAGGTAGCACGGGGACGTCATTTCGTGAAGAGAATCGCGAAGGCGCTGACGGCAAAGACGATCGCGCAGAAAATCGTCAACCGGTGTAATACCTTCTCACCGCCCCGGCGCTGGTAGTGCACGGAAGAGTCGCCGCCGAAAGCTTGTGACAAGGCGACGCCGCGATTTTGCATCAGGATCAGCGCGATCAAGAAAATCGCATCGCTGACTAAGATAACCTGGAGAATCGTCTTAAGCGGCATGCTTGCTCCCGCGAAGGCTGCTCATGTCGCGCAATACACCGTGCAAGGCGAAGTTGACCGCCCCGATGACGATCGCGGCACCGACGGTGTGCCAAAAACCAAGCGTCTGGAAATGCGGCACGACGATGTCGGTCAGGTACAGCATCAGGGCGTTGACCACGAAGAGGAAGAGCCCGAGCGTTAAAACGATCGCCGGTAGCGTCAATACCGTAACGATCGGTCGGATCAGGGCATTGATTATGCCGAAAGCCAACGCCGCACCGAGCAAGGTAATCAAGCGACCTTGGTAACTCACCAGGTTCAAGGCTGCCGCCACCAGGATACCCAGGACGTTCGCTGCCCAGCCGTAAAGAAATCGTGTCATAACGTTGGTTAGTTTAGCACAATCCTTACCAAAGACGGCGCGCGCGCCCAGCCCTCAAGAGCCACGCTGATGAGCTTGACTCGGTAGCGACGAATCGGACAGGCGCTCTCTATTAAACATTAATCGGTGAGTAGCTTGTTCCGCTTCTTTCATTTCTCGAAAAATATCGAGCAGCCTTCGCCTGTCTTCATCGGTATAGGGCCGAACAGCAAAGCGATCTTTGAGCGTCTCGCCAAGCTGTTTCTTGTGGGCCGGGTTAATAATCGGAAGTGGGGCTTCACCATCTAAGTATCCATTTACCGCAGACGCTACTCCTCCAGACTCTTGCACCAAAATCCTGGTTTCAGGGTGTGCTGTGGTTTCGGGCCGTGCTAGCTTTTCTACTTTCCCCATAGCCTGGCATCGTAGCACTACAGATTTTCTTTGACCACCTGCCCGGCCGCCTGGCCGACGACGGCCTGGATCTCGACGATATCGGCCTCCCTAATCCCCCGCACCGTACCGAACGTCCGCATCAGCGCCTTCTTCTTGACCGGCCCGATGCCGGGAATCGTATCGAGCGCCGAGCGGAAACCCTGCTTCGAGCGCAGGTTCCGGTTGTAGCTAATCGCGAAGCGATGCGCCTCGTCTCTGATCCGCTGCAGCAAATAGAGCCCTTGGGAGGCGCGCGGCAGGAGTTGGGAGGTGAACTCGCCGTCCAGCTGCAGACGGATCACTTCCTCTTCGCGCTTGGCGAGGCCGATCAGGGGTCGATCATCGAGGAGGAGTTGCTGGAGTGCCTCGTGCGCCGCGCTGACCTGCCCCTTGCCGCCGTCGATGATGATCAAGTCGGGCAACGCCTCGAAGGAGTCGTCGTCAGCGCCGGTGCTTGAAGACTGAGTGGCTGGCGTAGTGTTCAGTGAGGACTGCCTTGTGGTCGGGGACTGTCCCTGACTACTAGATGTAGCACCTCGGCGCTGGAAGCGCCGCCGCAGGACCTCGCGCATCGAAGCGAAGTCGTCGATGCCTTTGACGTGCTTGATTTGGAAACGTCGGTAGTGAGCCTTCTCGGCTGTCCCGTCGATGAAGACGACCATCGAGGCGACCGTGGCGGTCCCCGTCAGGTTGGAAATGTCGTAGCACTCGATGCGCCGCGGCGGCTTGGGCAGGTCCAACTTGTGCTGGAGGTCAGTCAAGGCCTGGTCAGTTCGCTGTCGGTCCTCGAGCCACTCCTTGCGCAGTTGTCGCAGGTGCTCGGCCGCATTCTGTTCGGCTAAGCCGAGCAACTTGCGTCGGGCGCCGCGCTGTGGCGCCGTTACCGTCACCTTGCGCCCCTGTCGCTCCGTCAAATAGGCCTCCACGAGCCGGGCATTCGGCACCGCCGCCGGCATCAGCACCTCGCGCGGCAGGTCGGTCGCGACCTTGTAGTACTGCCCGAGGAAGCTGTCGAGGATCGCTTCGTCATCGGCACCGCCGGTGCCCCAGAAAGTAAACTCCTTACGGGCGACGACTTTTCCTTGCCGCACCGTCATCAGGACGACCACCGCCTGGCTCTCGTCCCGCGCCAGGCCGACGACGTCGCTATCCTGGCCACGCGCGTCGATCGCCTGCTGGGAGTGCTCGAGGGCCGTCAGGCTGTCGAGCCGATCGCGGGCTTGCGCTGCCTTCTCGAATTCGTGGGCCGCCGCCGCTTCCTTCATCTGGCGTTCGAACTTCTGCTTCATCGTGGCGGTATGGCCTTCGAGATAGCGCATCAGTGACTCGATATTTCGCCCGTAGACCTCGGGCAAACACTTACCGACACAGGCGCCGGGGCACAGGCCGATCCGATAGTTGAAGCAAGGCCGACGGTTGGTGGTCGGGTCTTTCAACGTCGCCGCCAAGTCGCACCAGGGGAAAGCCCGGCGGAGGATCTTCAGCGAGGCACGAAGCTTGCCGACGCTGGTATAGGGACCGAAATAGCGGGCCGAAGCGTCGGTGGTGGTGCGGGTCGTAAAGACACGCGGCCAGGTCTCCCCAATCGTCACTTTGACGAAGACGTACTGCTTGTCGTCACGCAGCACGACGTTGTAGGGCGGCCGGTACTGCTTGATGAAATTCGACTCGACCAAGAGCGCCTCGACCTCGTTCCGGGTGACAATGACGTCGAAATCGTCCACCTTCTTCAGCATGATCGCCGTCTTCGGGTCGTGCGGTTTGCTGGCCTGCCAGTACGACCGCACGCGGTTACGCAGATTCTTCGCTTTGCCGACGTAGAGCACCTTCGCCTTGTCGTCCTTGTACAGGTACACACCCGGGCTCGTCGGTAATGAGACGAGTTTGCGGGTTACTTTGGGTGGGACTGTACTGTTCGATTCCTTACTCACCGCTTTATCTTAGCGGAGAGAGTGGGGTGGGGGCTGGCGGTGCGCATGGGGGTTTCTGATAATCGAGTGATTATAGATTTCCATGCGCGGCCGCCAGCCCGTTGTTGTTGTGCTTTCAGCTACGTATATGTCTCCTCTCGGTTTTTTTGGGGGGGTTCACGAAGGGTCAGGGTCTGGCAGAGGCTGCCTGAGCGGCTGCTTCGAAACGCTTTTCCATGACCTCGTTGTGGATTTCGTTCGGTGTGACGTTGTGGGTGGCGAGCATCGCCAAGGTAAGGCCGAAGAGCCGCACCGTGACACGCTCATTGAACGCCGTCCCGTCGGGGTTGAAGACGGAATTCGCCTGCTGCGTATTGGTGAGTTGGTGCGCCACCAGGAGACCGACGATCTTATCGTGCTCGGAGAGCGCCTCGTAGGCCGCCTTACGCGCCCGGGTTGCCACGATTTCCGCGTCCATGCGGAGCGCCTCGTCACGCATCGCTTCTTCGTCCTGGCGCTCGGCTTCCATTGCCAGAGCTTCCAGGTGGGCCCGGTTATACTCCTTGTGGAACTCTTCCTCAGCCCACGCCTCGTACTTCTCCATCTCCAGCTCGGCCTGGCTCTTCCCCTGGGGGACGAACAGAAACCAGACCGCTGACAAGAAGAAGAGGGTGACCACCAGTGCAAGCTGGACGCGGTCGATTCCTCCGACGAAAAGCGTCTTCGTCCCCTTGTAGCCGACGGTAATGACGGCGTAGAGCATCAGCGAGGACAGCAGGACGAGCCCGGCCCCGAGGATGTCACGGGGCTTGCTTTGGAGCCAGCCCATCAACCGGGCTGACAGCAGACGCGCCAAGATGCGCGCCGGCAAGACCATCAGCAAGGTGAAGAGGATGCTGACAGCCATCGCCGCGAAGCTGATCGTCCACAAACCGATGTGGAAGATCTCCACGTCGGCGAAAGCCACCGTCAGGACGGCCAGCCCGGCAATCACGAACATCGCCAGGTTCGCCGTGCCGTTGCCATGCTTCAGCTCGGTGAGCCAAATCACGGCGAAGACGGCGAGGACGGGCAGGTGGAACTTCGTCTGCTCGCTCCACCCTTCGTGGTCGTTCGACGGCGTACCGGTGCCGAGCAGCAGTACCAGCAGCGCCGTCAGGGCGAGCACGCCGGCTGCTTCCACCGGACGCCCTCCGAGCATCAACACGGTGGCGACGCCCAACGGCACCGTGTTGAGGGCGACGCTGAACGGAATCGCGCCGACAGCGCCGACGATCAGCGCCAGCAGAAAGCCGGCGATGATCAGCCCGAGGATGATCCCATTTCCGACGACGCGAGCATTGGCGGGATCCCGTTCCGGAACCCGGTTGAACCAGGCATCCGCCCGACGACGGAACTCGTCGCGATTGGCATTGCTTTGCCGCGTTACGGCGAGTCCGGCGTTGCGAAATTGCTGCAGCGCTGTGAACATGTTTTCTCCCATCGTAGTTTCAGGACATTGAGGTGCGGCTGGACTGCTTGTCTACTGCGGTCTGGTCAGGAGGCGAAGACCGCTTGAACCACCACGACACGGCTGTAATCAGGATCAGTATCGCGTAAGCTACCTGTCTCCACTCGCGGCCCCAGTAGTAGGCCAGACCGAAGGACGCCTCGCGAACGACATAGACGATCACCCCGGCGAAAACGACGAGAGCGACCGCTACCAGTACGACCGCGAAGACACCCGCGACGGCGATAAATACGGCGAGATACAGGTCGAGAAACACGGCGGGCTCCTCTACGGTGAACGGCTCGATAATCTTCTTGAAGAATGGCTCCGCCCTCCTAAGCAGGCTCACCCCGATTACCAGCCACACCACCAAGGCATGGTAGTGGTACCGGTTACCGGGCTCGACCCAGTCGTGCGTCGGCGTACCCGTGCCAAAAAGCAGCACGAGCAAGGCCGAAACAGCCAAGAACGGGGCGCTGAGCCGGGGATGATCAGACAGAGACAGCAGCCCGAGGCCCACGACGAGCGGCGTGCCGACGAACACGATGCTGGGCGGCATTCCCACCGCCAGCAGCACTACGACGGACACCGCCGTCACGATGAGGCTCCGGCCGAAAGTGCTGGAGCTCAGTGAGATCAAACGGGGCATCATTACGGTTGCAGGCATGATTCCTTCCCATCGAGGTTTTTGATTTTATCTGAGAGGATTACTTCCGGACTTCGCCGTGCCTTGGGTTGGTCCTCGGAACCGAGGGCGGCAAAGTCAAAGACACGGTGAAATCCGGAAGATTGTTAAGGTGCTGAAAGCTGTTAACTGTAGTACTTTTCGTCTATTTTGTCAAGACGAAAAGACCTCATCATACGCCTCATGAGAAGTCATGCCAAGAATGTGACGACACGTAACCTTGTGAGGATTATCCTCCGATCTACCGCACCGATTTCGAATCGAGTCTGACGAAAGGGCCGAGCGTGACGAAATAAGAATTCAAACTTGTCGCCTCGCTCGAAAAAGAAAGCGTCAAGGAGAGCACTTCTCGTCTCGTGCGAAGCATGCAAACTTCGAGCTTCTCGCTTAGTGATGGCAGGCTGCCTTACCTCGCGGACTACGCGGCGGCCGGCTGCTTTTTCTTCTTCGGTACGACGACGGCCGTGCGGGTCAGCGCTTTGGCCAAGTATTGGCCGGTGTAGGAGCGTTCGATCTTGGCGACCGCTTCCGGCGTCCCTTCGGCCACTAGCTCCCCGCCTTCGTCGCCGCCGTGCGGGCCAAGGTCGATTACCCAATCAGCCGTCTTGATGACGTCGAGGTTGTGCTCGATCACCAGGACGGTATTTCCCTTGTCGACTAGTCGATTCAAGACATGAAGGAGCTTCTTGATGTCCTCGAAGTGCAGTCCGGTGGTCGGCTCGTCGAGGATGTAGAGAGTCTGGCCGGTCGAACGGCGGCTCAGTTCCGTCGCCAGCTTAATACGCTGCGCCTCACCGCCGGAGACGGTCGTCGCCGGTTGGCCGAGCTTCATGTAACCAAGGCCAACCTCTTCCAGCGTCGACATCTTATTCTTAATCACAGGGATATTCTCGAAGAACTTGTGCGCCTTCTCGATCGTCATGTCGAGCACGTCGGAAATCGTCTTGCCTTTGTAGTGGATTTCCAGCGCCTCCTTGTTGTAGCGAGCGCCGTGGCATTCCTCGCAGGTGACGTAGACATCCGGCAGGAAGTGCATCTCAATCTTGATCACACCGTCACCGCGGCAGTTTTCGCAGCGCCCGCCCTTGACGTTGAAGCTGAAGCGGCCGCCGGAGTAGCCGCGCATCTTCGCCTCCTGGGTGGAGGCGAACAGTTCACGGATATTGGTGAAGACGCCGGTGTAGGTGGCCGGGTTCGAGCGTGGCGTGCGACCGATCGGGCTTTGGTCGATCGTAATCACTTTGTCGAGGTACTCCAGGCCCTCGATCCGCTCGTGCTGGCCCGGTACTTCCTGAGCCCGGTGGAAGTGCATCGCCAGTTTTTTCGAAAGGATGTGGTCGATCAAGGACGATTTTCCAGAACCGGAGACGCCGGTGACAGTCACGAACTTACCAAGGGGGAAGGTGACGTCGAGGCCTTGAAGGTTGTTTTCCGTGGCGTTGATAATCGTGATCGCATGGCCGTTGCCGGGCCGGCGCCGCTTCGGCACTGGAATCTTCTCGAGACCCGCCAGGTACCGACCGGTTATCGACCGCGAGTTGGCCGCCACCTTGGCCGGCGGACCCTGGGCGATGATCTTGCCGCCATGCTCGCCGGCCCCCGGGCCGATGTCGATCAGGTGATCGGCCGCTTCCATCGTCTCCTCGTCGTGTTCGACGACGATGACGGTGTTACCGAGGTCGCGCAGCATCTTCAAGGTCGCGATCAACTTGGCATTGTCGCGCTGGTGCAAGCCGATCGATGGCTCGTCTAGGATGTAGAGGACACCCATCAACGCCGAGCCGATCTGGGTCGCCAGGCGGATGCGCTGGGCTTCGCCGCCAGAGAGGGTGTTAGCGGCACGGTCGAGCGTCAGGTAATTCAAACCGACATCTTCCAGGAAACCGAGGCGGGCACTGATTTCCTTGCAGATCTGCTGCGAAATCTGCCGCTGGGTTGGGGTCCACTGGATGTCGTCGAAAAATTTCTGCAAGTGCGTGATCTGTAGCTGGGCGACGTCGACGATCGACTTGGTGACTCCTGCAGTGGACCGGAGCGTTACGCCGAGGATTTCCGGGCGCAAGCGCTTGCCCTTACACAACGGACAGGGCTTCAGCGTCATGTACTTCTCGAGTTCTTTCCTGACGTACTCCGAATCGGTTTCGCGGTGCCGCCGCTCCAGGTTCGGGATGACGCCCTCGTAGCTCGTCTTGAAACTGCGCGATCCTTGCCGGACGGTGATCTGGCGCTCGTCGGCACCGTTAAAAATCAGTTTGATCTGCTCCGGCGTCAGGGCCCCGATCGGCGTGTCGGTATCGAAGCCGAAGCTGTGGGCCAGACCCTCGAGCAGGCGAGTGTACCAGCTCATGCGCGAGGTCGTCTTGCTCCACGGACGGATTCCCCCTTCGGCCAAGGTCAGGCGCGGATTCGGGACGCACTTCTTCGGATCGACCTCGAGCCGCGTGCCAAGGCCGGTGCAGCGCGGACAGGCACCGTGCGGCGAATTGAAGGAGAACGAACGCGGCTCGAGCGGCGGCATCGACTGGTGGCCGTTCGGGCAGGCGTAGTCCTCGGAGTAACGGATGCGCTCGTCGGCCGAGTGTGCTTTCTTGGCGCCGTCCGGTACCGAAACGATTTCCAGGAACATCGTCCCCTCGCCGACGCCGAGCGCCGTCTGGACCGAGTCGAACAGCCGGTTACCAAGCTCCGGCTTGATGATCAGACGGTCGACGACCGCCTCGATGGTGTGCTTAAATTTCTTATCGAGCTTAAAGCTGTCCTCGCCGAGTTCCTTCACCTCCCCGTCGACTTTCACCCGCGAAAAGCCGCCCTTGCGCAACTTCTCGAAGACTCCCTCGTGCTCGCCTTTCCGATCGATCACCACCGGGCCGAGCAGCATCACCTTGGCGCCTTCGGGAAGACGCTGGATCTGATCGGCGATCTGGGTGGCCGTTTGCTTGGTGACCTCGGAGCCACACTCGGGGCAGTGGGGGGTGCCGACACGAGCGTATAAAAGGCGCAGATAGTCGTATACTTCGGTGACGGTGCCGACGGTGGAGCGCGGATTACGCGAGGTCGACTTCTGGTCGATCGAAATCGCCGGCGAAAGGCCTTCGATCTGGTCGACGTCGGGCTTTTCCATCAACCCTAAGAACTGGCGCGCGTAGGCGGACAGGGATTCGACGTAACGGCGCTGTCCTTCGGCGTAGATCGTGTCGAACGCCAAGGACGATTTGCCGGAACCCGAGAGACCGGTGATCACCACCAGCTTGTCGCGGGGAATCTCGACGTCGACGTTCTTCAGGTTATGTTCCCGCGCGCCGCGGACGACCAATTTCTGCAAGAGTGAGGCTCCTTTGGTGACTCGCCTGACAGCGAGTAGACCGAACCAGTATACGTGCGGATTTCGCGCCCGGTCAAGCCTCAAAAGGGCAGGCCATCAAGAATTGCTCGTACGGGCTGCTACCGGCTTTGGATAACTGATCGCGGCGCACTACGGCAGCGGCTGCGCGATCGGGCGCTAATCAATCAAAAAAACGGCAGGGCGGGAGAACCGAGATGTGACGGGGTCACATGATTCGGTTCTCCGGACACACCTTACTTGTAGAGATGGGGTTAGGCGTCAGGGTACAGCTCGTAGAAGTGCACGCGACGGCGAAGCAGGACGGCGATGGCCAGCAGTACGACAGCGAGCACGAGAGTGCCGGTGAACGTCCAGAGGAAGAACCAGATGAACGTCTCGCTGAGTGACGTGCTGACGACACCGGCGCGGGTTATCGTGGTGTGCTCCTGGGTCTTGGTCATCGCGGTCGTGAACCAGGCCAGGTCGGCGAATATGAGGCCGAAGCCGATCCCACCGAGTACTTCGTCCGGTCGCAGCGTGCGACGCTGCTTCCGTAAGTCCTGGCGTTCGATGCGCCAGAGGACGAGACCGGCGAGTACGAGTGCTACGTCGGCAACGAGGGCGACCTTGAACACGTCTTTCTCCAATCGACGAGGTGCGGGTTGCTGAGAGACAGCTATATAACATACTACAACCAAGGAACTTTTCAAGATGGTTGCACAAACCGGCCAGACCGCTAGAATTGTGCTGACACCCTCCAGACACCGAAACTAACGGACATCCATGCGCAACCTGCAATCCGGCTCCCTGCGACTCTTCCTTCTGCCCCTCGGCATCTCGGCTTTCCTCTTCGCCGCCTTCCTACTCTCTTAATCGCCTCTAGCGGTTTTTTGTGGTCGTTGCTGTTGCGATTGGGTAGCGAATTACGACGCGTTCGGCGCTTGACACTGGCGCCCCTTCATGGTACTGTTGGGTAATTTCTCGCAGGCGTAAACGCTCGGTTTGAGCCGCGCCTGACATCCGAAAAATAAACATCCCATGCCTGAAACCTCAAACTTTTGGTCCGAAGTCTCCCACTACGAGCCCGTCACGCGACGGATCCTTTTCTCTTTCAGTAAGGCGAAGAAACTCGGGGAAATCGTGATTTCGATCGCGCCGGAACAGCCGATCTGCGACCTTGCCGGCATGGGCGAGTCGATGCTGCACGAAGCGATCATCGAGGCGACGCGCTTAAAGGCTCACGACACGATTACACCCCAACTGGTCTTCGCGGCCATCGCCAAGCCACACGCCGGCGAAACGCCGGTCGTCCATACCGGTACGAACCGGGAGGTGCCGGTCTGGCAACTGCTCGACAAGACCGATCACGTCGAAGATGACCTGAGCTTCCAGGCCGCGATGAAACACGCCCACGCCGCCATGCCGACCGCCCTTGTGGCGCCTGGTGACTACGCCGTCGGTTTCCTGGTACGGGACGAAGTCCTTCACTTCTACCCGATACTGACGATCTCCATCGACGAAGACGTCGCCTCCTACAAGGAAGGTTCCGCCTCGACCAACGACGTCATCCCCCTCTTGCCGTTTCAGAGCTAACGGTAGATATCCTTTCTGTCTCCGACGCGCAGGATGTAGATATCGCCTCGAACAACGTCGAAAGGCAATCTATAAGGATCTATCCTAAACCGGAAGTGGCCGATGGTCGTGTTAATCAGTGGCTTAGCAAAGCCCATCGGATTACCCGAACTCTCGCAGGCCTTCAGGCGGTCACCGATCCGTTTTCTATCTTTCGTAGCGAGAAGCTCAAGGTCTTTCTTCGCGCTGTCCGTCAGGTAGATTCGTGGCGGTCGCCGTTTAACCGAAGACTTCCTCAAGCGAGTAGACTTTCCCGGATTCAATTTCCCTCCTCGCCTTCGCGATGCTTGAGACGTACTTCTTGTCGTGCAGTTCAAGTAAATCTTCAAGCATATCGACACTGATGATTGCCGTCTCGACCGACTTGTTGCGACGAATCAGGGTGGCTCCGGCTTTATCCCTTACCTCGTCGAGCGTGTCGCTAAGCGAATTGCGCAGGTCTGTTGCTGTTACGACGTTAATTGCCATACGGTTCCTCTCCTCAAGGAGCCCCTGTGAGTTCAGGTGGCTAGTTTAATTACATAATTAATGTACGTTATAATTGTACATATGTCAAGATAGCTTGGATTATAACGAGCTACTTTAAAGTAATAGTTCTCGGCCATTGGCCTCGAACCAGAACAATGGGAGTTCTCGATCTGCACCCTCGAACAAGAAGGTCGACAGGATTAAGCTCGGGCCTTCTTCTTAAGCAACGCCAACCGGTCACGCAGCTCGGCCGCGCGTTCGAACTCCAAGTTCTGCGCCGCCATCTCCATGTGCATCTTCAGGTCGCGCTCGTAGCGCTTCTGCTGTTCCGGCGGCAGGTCGACGTATTTCTCGTCCAAGAGCGGCTCTTGCTCGACCTCGAGGTCTTCGGTCCGTAGCGATTCCTGGATGCGTTTCTGAATCGTCTGCGGCGTGATTCCGTGCGCTTTATTGTAGGTAATCTGTTTGGCACGGCGCCGCTGCGTCTCGTCGAGCGCGCGCTGCATCGAGCCGGTGACCCGATCGGCATACATGATCACCCGCCCCTCGACGTGCCGCGCGGCGCGGCCCATCGTCTGGATTAGCGAGGTGTCGGAACGCAGGAAGCCTTCCTTGTCGGCGTCCAGGATCGCTACCAGGGTCACTTCCGGCAGGTCGAGCCCTTCGCGCAGCAGGTTGATGCCGACGACGACGTCGTAGGTGCCGGTACGCAGGTCGCGCAGGATTTCCGTCCGTTCCAGCGTGTCGACCTCCGAGTGCAGATACTGCACGCTGATGCCCTCGTCACGCAGGTACTCGGTCAGGTCTTCCGACATCTTTTTCGTCAGCGTCGTCACCAGTACCCGCTGCTTCTTTTTGACGGTAACCTTGATTTGTTCAAGTAGGTCGTCGATCTGGTGCTCGGTCGGCTTGATTTCCACCGGCGGGTCGAGGAGACCGGTCGGCCGCACCACCTGCTCGGCGACTTGCTTGGAGCGGGACAGCTCATACTCTTTCGGCGTCGCTGAGACGTAGACCGCCTGCTTGATCATCCGCTCGAACTCGGTGAACTTGAGCGGCCGGTTGTCGAGAGCGCTTGGCAGACGGAAGCCGTGCTCGACCAGTGTCTCTTTGCGCGCGCGGTCGCCGGCGTACATACCGCCGACCTGGGGAATCGTCATGTGCGACTCGTCGATGAACATCAGGTAGTCGTCCGGAAAGTAGTCGAGCAAACAGCTCGGCCGGTCACCGGCATTACGGCCGGCCAAATAGCGCGAGTAGTTCTCGATACCCTTGCACATGCCGGTTTCCTGGATCATCTCCAGGTCATAGTTCGTCCGCTGCTTGAGGCGTTCCGCCTCGACGATGCGGCCGCTCTTTTTGAACTCGTCGTAGCGAATCTCGAGGTCGCGCTCGATCAGCTTCATCGCGCTCAGCTGCCGGGCGCGCGGCGTGACGAAGTGTTTGGCCGGATAGATGTGTAGTTCGTCCTTGTCGGTGAGAATCTCGCCGGTCAGGTAGTCGACCGCCTGGATGCGCTCGACCTCGTCGCCGAAGAAATCGACGCGGTAGGCGAAGTCCTCATAGGCCGGGAAGATTTCCAAGACGTCGCCGCGCACGCGAAAACGGCCGCGGCGGAAGTCGGTATCCCCGCGCTCGTACTGCAGGTCGATCAGGTGTCGGAGCAGCTTATCGCGCTCGCGCGCCTCGCCTTTTTTCAGGGTGATGTGCACGCCCTCGTAGTCCGATGGCGAACCCAGGCCGTAGATGCAGGATACCGAGGCGACAATCAACACGTCCGGCCGCGTCAGGAGCGACATCGTCGCGGCGTGCCGCAACTTGTCGATTTCCTCGTTGATGTCCGAATCCTTCTCGATGTACATGTCCGTCCGCGGCACGTAGGCCTCCGGCTGGTAATAGTCGTAGTAGGAGACGAAGTACTGGACGGCGTTCTCCGGGAAGAAGTCGCGGAACTCGGCCGCCAGTTGGGCCGCTAGCGTCTTATTGTGGGCCAGCACCAGCGTCGGCTTCTGCAGGTTGGCGACGACGTGCGCCATCGTGAACGTCTTGCCGGAGCCGGTCACGCCGAGCAGCGTCTGGTCACGATAGCCCTTGGTGAGGCCGGACGTCAGCTTCTCAATCGCCTGTGGCTGGTCGCCGGCTGGTCGAAAATCGGAATGGACTTTGAATTTCGGCATGCGAGGGCTAGTATAACGTGTTGAGCAACTGAAACCATCGGAACCGAGGATGGTGCTCGTGAATTCTGACCCTAATGGGATACCCACGGGAAGCTGAGATCAAGGCTGGCTATCAGGAAGAGAATCCCCAGAGCCGATATGGATATGACAGTTTCTACCCCACTACTCCCACTCGGAAATTAGCTGAGATCCGGGCGACGCTTTTTGGTTAGTGCTCTCGATTGCTCCTGCCGCCACGCTGCGATTTCCGCGTGGTGGCCCGACAATAATACCTCCGGTACCTTAAGCTCGGTAGCATCGGCCATTTTGTACACTTCCGGCCGCGTGTAGTGCGGATACTCCAAGCCCCCGGACAGCGCCTCGGAAAACGTCTCGACTTCGGCCGAGGCTTCCCCGCCAAGGACGCCGGGAATCAATCGGACGACCGCGTCAATGATCACCAAGGCCGGCAGCTCCCCACCGGTAAGGACATAGTCACCGATCGAGATTTCCTCATCGATCAGCTGCTCCCGCGCGCGGTTGTCGACGCCCTCATAGTGACCGGCCAAAATAATCAGGTGACTTTCGCTGCTCAAGCGTTGGGCGTCTGCCTGGGTAAAAGGTTTTCCCTGGGGCGTCAGGTAAATGCGACGAGCCGAAGAGGTGTGACCTCTAGAGGTCACACCTCTAATGGCCGCGAACAACGGTTCCGGTCGCAGGACCATGCCGTCGCCGCCGCCGTAGGGCATGTCGTCGACCTGCCGACGTGGACCAATCCCCCATCGACGCAAATCGTGAACTTGGATATCGGCCAGCCCTTTTTCGGTCGCCTTCCGCATCATCGACTGTCCGAGCGGACCGCTGAAGTACTCGGGAAATAGGGTGATGATGTCGATTTTCATTGGTGGGGTGTTGCCGTTACGAGTCTCTAGTTAGTATGATAGCGTGTCAGTAATCAGCGAGCACGATGGGTAAAGGGAAAAGTGAGCGTAAGCGCCTCGAAGCGCTGGCAAGAGCGGAGAAGTCACGGGCGAAACGTGCCGAACTATTGAGCCACCTTCGAGGAGCCATTTCAGAATGTCCACTTAAGAGACCGCTGCCGTTTGGTGGCGGTGAGATACAGTTCGAGGGACGGACAGTCCTCTTAACGATTGATGATAAAGCCGGCGTGATAAAGACGACCCTGACGAGGGACTCCGGGGATCTGTACCACACTCAAGGAGGTGAAGCTGTCAACAACTCTCTTTGAGATATTTAACAGGTATTTGCGCCGAAGCCGCCCAGGTGTACCGAGAACATCCTGGTGATTAGCTGACTATCCGCGGTAGGGATAAGAAAAAGGCCCGGGAGTCATGTCATCGCTGTGTGTCTACCAGAGTAGACGAGCAAGTGTTCATGTCTCGACCGGGTCTTTTTAGCGGAGGTTTCGGAAGCGCAGGAGCGTTCGACGAAACGTGGAAGTTAGAGCGGGGTATGATGTCTTGGGCCATCATGGACTCCCCTAGCGGTAGGTGACGTATAGAGAAAGGAGTGTCATGCACGGTGTGAATTATTTTTCACTCCCTGAGGATTCGCTGGGTCCTCGGTCTCACTAGTGGTTGGTTCTCAGGCCCAAGCCTGACGTTCTTAGCTGTCCAGACCGCTCCAACTGCTAGAGGAGGGTCTAACCCGGGCCAGGGGATCGTACGAACACGGAGGGGTGGCGAACGCCCCGTGCCTTGTCCGGGATGAGGACAAGTGCGCCCGGAGTAAACTCCGGGGGAAGAAGTGGGCCGAGGCACCCGCAGCGACGTCGCGCTAACGAATAACCTCGGCCCGGTGTGGCGAACCCTCTATGGGCTGTCCGGGGCCACTGGGGCTGCTGGTCGGGGGTATCCCGAGCAGCAGCCCTTCATCGTGGCCCACTACGGTGCTGCTACCGGCTTGGCTGGAACCCTAGGCAGCCTTCGCCGGCACTGATGGAGCAGGCTGGATGTCCAGCGACCTCCCGGTTACGAGCCGGGCGCTCTATACCTGAGCTACTGCTCCAAGCCGTTGGCAAGACTCGAACCCGCGACCTCCTTCTCATGAAATAGAAGGGGCTCTACCAACTGAGCTACAACGGCGTGTACGGCAATCCCCCGAACTGGACTCGAACCGGTGACCCCCGCGGTGGTCTCCACGGTGCTCTACCAACTGAGCTATCAGGGGCGGTACGTTTGTGTGACGGTGCCCAGGCTCGGCAAGCCGGCGCATCGCCACACAAACGAATCTAGTTTTCAAAGTTCAACGCTACACACTATAACACACGGATAAGTTTGTAAATAAAAGATAAAAACAGGCTCAGTGAACGAATACGGAACACGCATCGCCCGTTAGGCTGTTAGTGAGGCTAACAACTAGCGATTGGAGACGTGTTCCATGCAAACCATACCAAATCTGCCCTCGGAGGTGGAATGTCAGCGATTACTCACTACCTGGCTGATGGGTATCCGGCGACAGTGCCCCACCTGCGCCCGGCGGTGCACCAAAGGCTTCGGGTACTACTGGTGCGCGCAGTGCCGACGGAAACTCCGCCCCCGGGCCTTGACGTGGTTGGCAGGAAGTAACTTGCCGGCCCGGCAGCTCCTGACGTTGGTCTTGTGTTGGCAGCAGAAGGCGAGCCCTGGGACCGTTCGGCTGTGTACGGGTCTGTCCTACCCCACGATCCGCCGCTGGTATCGACGGTTCCCTGCCCACCTCCCGCAGGACGCCGCTGCCTTACGCGGCCTGGTAGAAGTCGACGAAGCCTTCTTCGGTCGACAGAAGCATCGCAACCAGGCCATCGTGGTCGGGGCGGTGGAGCGTCACACCAATCGCTTAAGGCTCTCCGTGGTGGCCGACCGGCAGACCGAAACACTGGAGGAGTTCGTACTCGGCGCGGTAACCTCCGACTCGCTGGTGCACACCGATGCCTGGGGTGGCTATGCCACCCTCGAGCACTACGGGCTAGGGCATGAGCCTTGCAATCACTCGAGAGGCAACTTCGGGCCCACCAACCACATCGAAGCGGTCTGGTCGAGCCAGAAGCGCCAGCTGAGGAGGATGTACGGGCAGATCCGCACTGAGCATCTGCCGCTGTTCTTAGTGGAGTGGGAAGGGCGGTACAATTACCCTGGCCTATTCACCTGTCCCCTGACGTTCTTGCAGGCAACCGTTGTTCCAGATTAGTTCACTGAGCCTAAAAACAGGCGTACAGGCTGGCAAGAAGAGCTTAACGCGTCCGAAGAATAACAAACCCAGGATCAGCGTTCGGGCCAATTCCCCGAGGGATCCCTCCGCTCCGGCTCACTTTGTTCGCCTTCGGTCGGGATGACGTCAAGACGTATGAACGAAAGGGTAACCGAGAAGACCGTGTTACATCCGGAGTAGACCGGGACGAGAAACCCTTAAGGAATACTAGAGGTCGTCGAGCGGGGACTTTTCGTGAAGCGGGTCCTTACGGGCATCCGGTTCCTGGGCATCCTCTACCGACGGCGGTTCGCCCTCAAAATCGGTTTCGCCGGTCGCTTCATCGACGGCGGAATTGTCATCATCGACTTGTGGGGTGACAGCGGCATCGGTTTGCTGCTGGAACTGCGTCGCCTCGTTGACGGCTGCCGGATCATCGACCGGCGAGATCGGGGTATCGTCAACCGCATCGGTGCCGGTCGGTTGCGGCGCACCATGGCCGCCCGTGCCGCCTTCCGGTTCGATGATTTTCATATTGACGCGTGCGTCATTCTTGGCGCCGACGACCTTCAGGAGCGTCCGGATCGCCTTGGCGGTCTGGCCGGACTTGCCGATTACCTTGCCCATGTCCTCCGGATTGACCGTCACGGAAATCAACACGCCCATCTCATCGACGGTGCGGTCGACCGAAACGTCGTCGGGGTTATCGACGACGGCCCTCAGGACGTATTCTACGAATTGCTGGTCTTGTTCGTCAGCCATGCTTCCTCCTTAGCTTTTGTTTCCTTCGCTTGAGTCAGTCTTTTCAGTCTCAGCCTCATCTGAATCAGAGGCGGCAGCCGCTTCGATGTTTTCCTCGACTGGTTGAGTCGCATCGGTAGTATCGTCGGTTGGCTGGTCCACCCCGACCGTATCGTCGCCGGGTGCAGCGGGGTCACTCGACGAGGGCGCCGCGGGCTGATCGCCCTCGCGGTCAGTATCAGCTTCCTCGGTGGTATCCGGTGGATTCGCCGTGGTCTCCCCGGGCCCGTCAGACGCCGCGGGCTCCACTGCCGGTGTGTCGTCGTCCGAGGGCGCGGGTCCTTCCGTCGAATCCGCTGCCTCATCTCCCTGAGCAGCCCCATTAGAAGCCGGCGCTGCGGCAGCAGGCGCCGCCGTCTCTTCGACCGGGTTCTTCTTTTGGCGCGTCGGACGTCGGTGCTTATCGCTAACCTTGGCTCGCTTGAGAATGCCTGCCTTTTCCAAGAGCGCCTCCGCCGTCTCCGACGGCTGGGCGCCCGCGGCGAGGCGTTGCTTGGCCTTGTCCTCGTCGATTACCAACTCCTTGGTGCGCGGATCATAGTGACCGAGCACCTCTAGGAAGCGTCCCTTGATCGGGGCGCTTTTCTCGGCGACAACCACACGGTAGTTCGGTCGTTTCTTCCGTCCGGTACGGGCAAGTCTGATTACCAGCATTTCATTCGTTTCCTTACGCCTTTCAGCCTACCGGGCTTGGCTTTCTCGGTCAAGCAAAGGTGCCAGGTCGGCCCAGAGCTGAGGGAATGGTCCGAATCCCGCTTCACGATTGATATGCTTGGCGTCAGCCAGACGACGTAGCGGTGCCCCCAGGTGCTCAGCCACCTCTTCGCTGTGGCTGATCGGGACATAGGGATCGTCCTCACTGTGGTACACGTAGGTCTTTCCGGCATTCCGTTCGATCGCCGGCCAATCGAACGGATCGGTAAAGAAGGATTCGCTCAACGGATCGAAGTAGTCGATGCCTAACTGATGGATGAAGCAGGCCACGGAAAACGTCCCTGCCACCGGCTGGTCGGCCCGCTCAAGCAATCGAAATAGTAGCGCCGGCGCCATGCTGTGGCCTACCAAGACCAGGTCGCCCGCTAACGGGCCCACCTGCTTGGCGAAAGCTTTTCTCCAGTTCGTCAGATTTTGGCCTTCGGGCGTGAGCATGGCCGGGCGCAGCGCGGTATGGCCCGCTGCCTCAACCTGATTTGCCAGCCACGGCAACCAATTACTTTCGGGCGAACCGTCCGTACCGTGGACGATGACTACTCTCACCCATCCATACTACAGTAGCGATCACATACTTATGAATGAATCAAGCAGCCTTTTTCGCTTCGATCGAATTCACGATCTCTCGAAGTTGTTGCAGGTCGGTTTCTTCGATCGGGCGCCGCTGATGAAGCGTACCTCTCAGGTAAGAAAGAGATACCTCGATAAACGCGCGTCCCTTTTCATCTGTTTGATTGGCGTAGCCAGTCTGGAGGGCTTGATTATCATCCACGACCTGCGCGTAGGGTAAACAATTTTCATCTTCGCCGAACTGTAGACGCACCCTACCAGAACGGAACTCTACTGCGCAGGCAGGACTGTCTTCATCTTCGCTGAGCTGCCGATCATACCTCTTTAGGATGTCTATGACGAAATCCCTGAAAGCCCGCCTATTCCTATCGTTCTTTTCGGCCCGCTCAATATCCGCCCGGTGGGCGGCTAGCTCGAAGTCTGGAGATAGCTCTGAGAAACTCATAGCCTCTGACAATAGCTCTGATTAGGTAAAAAGTCAATATTCGGCACTTTTTTGACTTCCACCCGGCATCAAACTGACCGACTCACGCGAATACTGCTTACTCTCACGCCGCTTGCTCCTGCTTCGCCTGACCGACGATTTTTTCCGCCTCCGGCAATTTGATCGAGAGCAGCGTCGAGATGCCCGTTTCGTCCATCGTCACTCCATAGAGCATGCGAGCGGCCTTCATCGTGTCGCGGTTGTGCGTAACGACGAGGAACTGGGTCTGCTCCTGCAGCGTCGCCAGTAGTTCGGCGAAGCGGGCGGTGTTCGCTTCATCGAGCGCTGCATCAACCTCGTCGAGCATCACGAACGGCGACGGGTTGACCTTGAGGATCGCGAACAAGAGGGCGACCGAGGTCAGCGCTCGCTCGCCACCGGAGAGCATCGCCAGGCTGGTCAGGCGTTTGCCCGGCGGCGTGGCGGCGATATCGATGCCGAACTGGGCCGGAGCGTCCGAACCGGCTTCCGCTAATCCTGATTCGGAATCTCCCGGTTCATTCCCCCGTTCCTCGATCAGCTTGAGCGACGCTTTCCCGCCATCGAACAAGCGTGCGAAGAACGTCCCGAACTCCTGGTTGATGGCGGTGAAGGACTCGCGAAACAGGGTTTGGCTCTTCCGCTCCAACTGCGTGATGACGCGCTCCAG
>JAABUR0100004295.1_pt1 | contig 19156 bp, 18 predicted proteins | sample 5560091 | NCBI WGS metagenome assembly JAABUR01 (sample SAMN10711879, study PRJNA513375) | rock metagenome | isolation source: Antarctica rocks | place: Antarctica: Victoria Land, University Valley sud | reverse complement strand
CCGGGCCATCGCCCTGCTCGCTCGACCTTCGAGGTCCGGGATGAGTTCTGCGAGGCCCGGTGGTCCAGGACACGCCGACTGGCTACAGGGCTGAGCGCCATCGAGCGCCGATCAGTGAGCGACCGGCTGTCGTGTCCCGGGACCACCGGGTGCCCACCTGCTGCTGCAACAGACAGGAGGACACGATGAGTGTCACCGAAATGGGTCCACTTGCGCGACCGGCTGCACCTACCGGCGGGGTGGACTGGGCCAAGGACGACCACGCCGTATCCATCGTCGGCCCCGATGGGGAACAGATCGACCGGTTCAGCGTCGAGCACACCGCGGCCGGGCTGCGGACCCTGGTCCGCCGGCTCCTCAGGGCCGGGGTGGACGACGTGGCGATCGAACGCCCCGACGGCCCGGTCGTCGAGGCCCTGCGACAGGGCGGGCTGAGCGTCTACGTGATCGCCCCCAACCAGCTCAAGAACCTGCGCAGCCGGTACGGGTCGGCCGGCAACAAGGACGACCGGTTCGACGCCTACGTCCTGGCCGACACCCTGCGCACCGACCGGCGACGACTGCGCCCTCTGGTCCCCGACACCGACCAGACCGTGACCCTGCGGATGACGTGCCGAGCCCGCAAGGACCTGGTGGGCCACCGGATCGCACTGGCCAACCAGCTGCGAGCCCACCTCCAGCTCGTCTTCCCCGGCACAGTCGGGCTGTTCCATGACCTGGACTCGGCGATCAGCCTGCGGTTCCTGGCACGTTTCCCCAGCCAGGACAAGGCCGACTGGCTCTCTCCCAAGCGTTTCGACGCCTGGCTTCGTGGGGCCGGCTACTGCGGCCGTAAGACCGGCGCCGAACTGCACGCCCGCCTCGGCGCAGCACCCCGCGGCGCCAGTGGACCCGACAGCGAGGCCCGCGCCCACATCACCCTGGCCCTGCTCGCTGCTCTGCGCGCCGTCAGCGACCAGATCGACGCCCTGGTGGCCCAAATCAGCGAGCAGCTCGACCTGCACCCCGACGCCCCGATCTTTCAGTCTCTGCCCCGATCCGGCACCGTCAGAGCGGCCCGGCTGCTGGCCGAGATCGGCGACGCCCGCGGCCGCTTCCCCACCCCCGAATCCCTGACCTGCCTGGCCGGGGTCGCCCCCTCCACCCGCGCCTCGGGCAAGGTCCGCTCCGTCACGTTCCGCTGGGCCGCCGACAAACAGCTGCGTGACGCCGTCACCGACTTCGCCGGCGACACCCGACACGCCAACCCATGGGCCGCCGACCTGTACGCCCGTGCCATCGCCCGAGGGCACGACCATCCCCACGCCACCCGCATCCTGGCCCGCGCCTGGCTGCACATCATCTGGAAGTGCTGGCAGACCAACACCCCCTACGACCCTTCCCGCCACGGCGCCCTGCAGACCCTGCTCGCCCAGCAACACCACGCCGATGCCGCCTGACACCACAGGCCCTCCGCAGCCGCCAGCTCGCGCCGAGACGAAGGAGATGTCAACGTGCAGCGCCCGCAGCACAGCGAGGACGAACGACGTTAACACCGACCAGGAACGGCGCACACTCACCGGCGGAGGGACCCCAACCACGACAAGGGTTGACACAGGGCTACTCATCCGGCTACGGCGTTGTGCCGGCCGGTGTTGCGGGAAGCAGGTGGCGGCACAGGACGTCGACGGCCCGCAGGATGGACATGCCGCCCATGATGCCCGGGGCCAGCGACCTGCACCAGGGCGAGTCGGCATGACGCTCTGGGCGTCCCGCGTCGAGCCTGTCGTAGCGGCCGCCGCGGTTCGGGGACATGGGCTGCCTGGGCATGGTCCCGCTGGCGGCAGTCGGCGGTCGGCCAGCCTGGCCCGGCTGGTCCGGATGCACGCGACGCCAGCGCCACTAGAAGGGTGGCTCGTCCGCCTCGTCCGCGGCGCTGAGCTGCTCCGGCGTGAAGGGCCGGTTGGTCACGTCGTGGTAGTCGAAGGGATAGCTTGTGTATCGGCGACCGGCAAGGGTGCGCCAGGAGACCGTCCCGTCGTCGTCCCCCGTGCAGGTCCAGATGCGCCACGTCTTGAGGTTGTGGTGCCGTCGGTGTTTGTGGTTGACGTTCCTGACCGTGGTCTGCCCGCGTGGCCAGGCGATCTGGTGGTCCAGGTCGCAGCCAGCCGCCGGCAGGGTGCATCCCGGTCCACGACAGGTGCCGTCGATGGCGCGGAGCAGCTCCGACATCTGTCTCGTCGGCCGGTAGCGATGCGTGGACAGCTCGAGCGCGGATCCGGTAAGCGGGTCGGTGACCAGCCGCCGCCACACGGACCCGGCGGCCATGGCCACCTCCCGCGCGTGCGCAGCGCTGAGGTAGCCGTGACCGGGGACCACGGCTGCCGAGTCGTCCAGACCGAGGAGGGTGGTCAGCGAGACGACGACGTGCACGCTCGCGGGGGGAGCGGGCCGCACGTCGCGGTAGGCGGCGTCCTGCGGCCAGCCGACGCACAGCAGGTCGAGGGCGATGTCCGCTCGCAGGGCATCCAGCGTGCGGTCGTCACCCTTGCCACGAAGCTGGCGGGCCAGTGCGTCGACGCGCTCCATGGCGGCGACGACGCGCTCGCCCTCGCCGGTGACCGTGAGCACCCCGGTGCCCTCCGGCAGCAGCTGCGCATCGACCCGGCGAGCTGCGACGGCCTCCTCGCGCTGACGTTCGAGCCATTCGGGGTCCGCGAGCACGAGCTCGCGGCGCAGCCGGTCCGTGAAGACCCGGTGCGTGACCGGGTTGCCGTCGCGCATCGGGCGGAGCACCCGCTCCGCAACGGCGTTGGCAGTGGCCGGGTCGTGGTGCTGGGTCAGTGCGCAGATGCGCTGCACCCGGAAGAAGTCCACCTCGCCCCTGGCCAGCCGGGCCAGGAGCACGTTGGACCGGCCGTCGGGGTTCTGGGCGATGGCCACTCGCGAGGTCACGGCCCCGTGCGGCAACCCGGTCGCCGCCACGACCTCCTCAACGGTCGCGGCGTCGACCCGACCGGCCTCGGCATCCGCGGAGAGCTCGCTGTCGGTGCGGTCGAGCAGGTCCCGGATCGACTGCCGGGCCGCCTCGCGAAGCCGTCGCAGCGCCGCGAGCTGCTGGAACTCGGCCCAGGCCTTGACCCGTTCGGCGGCCTGGACGCGCCGGACCTCCTCGGCCGCCCACTGCTCCGCCAGCTCGTCGAGTGGCGCACCCGAGGCGGCAGCCGCCATCGTTGACAGGGCGCTGGGAGGCGGGCAGGCGACGAGCTCAGCCCCCCGGGAGCCGGCGCCCACGGGGGGCCAGGCGTCGAGGTCTCCCGCCAGCAGACGCAGCGCGTCGGCGACCGGCTCAGGCATCCCGTCCGGGACGGCGCGGGCCGACGGATGGACTGCGACGCTCATCGGCTTCCCCTTCCCCGTCAGGCGAGCACCCACTGGCACGCGTTCGAACGTATGTTCGATTCTAGCTTCTCCCACCGACACCCGTCAAGCCCCGAAACGCCGTACTGGGCCGCGCAGGGGCCGCAGGGCCGCGGCGCGGAGGCGGAGCGCCGACCCCGGAGACTCGCCCGCCTCCCTGGAGCCGGGCCGGCGCCGCCTCCCCTGGCACGATCCCGGTCAGAACGGGACCTCGGTGCTGAACAGGTGCGCGGAGCCGCCGCGCCCGGCGAGGGCGCGGCAGAAGTCCACGGCGTCGAGCTCGAGGCTCGGGCCGCCCGTCCCGAACTCCCAGGCCCCCCCGGCAGGACCACTGAGGCGCAGCTGACACGGCGTGCCGTGGCGGCCAGCCCACTCGTGCACGACGTCCCCGACCAGCACCCCGTCGTGGTCCGCCGTCAGCGTCAGCGGGCGCCCGGTCGCGCGGCTGATGTCGATGCGGTGCATCCACGGGTCGCGGGTGAGGATGGTGTCGAGGAGGAAGCCGAGCGTCCAGTCCTCCAGCCGGTCGCCGACTACCTGCTTGACCGGCATCCGCCGGTTCCGGACGAACGCGGGGGTACGACGTCGGGCGGCGGCCGCACGTGGCCCGACCACCTGCAGCCGTTCCACGACCTGCTGCGGGGTCAGCCCGGCCCGCGCCTCGACCTGCAGTGCGGTCAGCGCGTCGATGAACACCCCGCCGCGTCGCTTCGCGGCCAGCTGCTGGCGGGCGCCCTCGCGGACGGAGGCTGCCATCTCCGCCATGCCCAGCACGTGGCCGGCCATCGCTCGCACGTCCCAGCCGGGGCACTCGGTAGGGCGGTCCCAGTCGCTGGGGCTCAGCTCGCGAAGCGTGGTGGTGACGCGGTCGTACTCGGTGGCGGCCAGCCGCATCAGCGTTGGCCGGTCGAGGGTGGAGGACCGCGGTCGGGTCTGCTGGTCGGCGGGCGTGGTTCCCATCAATGTGTGCTCCTTGTGGTGGTGGTGGCGGGTAGTCCGACATGGTCCGCGAACATGTCCATGGCGTCGTCGAGGAGGCGGCCCCATCGGTCCCCTCCCGGGTCGTTGGCCTGCTGGGCGTCGACGAGTCCACCGATCAGCGCGGTGACCAGGTCGACGCTGCCCTGGTCCTGCACCCCGAACTCGACGAGGTGAACGCGCATTCGCTCCAGCACCGCGACGGCCGGCGCGTACGCCTCCGGCGTGGGCACGAACCCGGGGATGGTGCGCTGGTTCATCAGCTGGTGGCGGGCGAGGTCGGCGACCGCGTAGTCGAAGAAGGTGTGCGCCATCACCTTCAGCGCCGCTCGCGGCGAGCGCGGGAGTTCCGGCTCGACTGCGTCGACGAGGTCCAGGTATGCCGTCCACGCCTGCCCGAACATCGCGTCGTAGATGGCGTTCTTCGAGGCGAAGTAGGAATAGAGGGACGGAGCGCGCATCCCGATGCGGTGGGCGACGTCCCGGAGCGTGACCTGGGCCAGGCCCTTCTCTCGCGCGACCCCCCAGGCGGCGTCGAGGATCTCGGCCCGAGTCGACTCACGACGTTCGCCAGACCTATCGCGATTAGCATTACCTAACATAGTTAGGAGGATGCCGGGTCCCAACCTCCCTGTCAAGCCGCGCCGACGCGATGGTGGGCCGGCCCGGTCCCCCTCCGCTCAGCGCGGTCCGTCCGCTCACGGCGAACATGAGCCGGGGCGGCTCAGGAAGGGGAACAGGGACGGCATACCGCCGCGTTGTCCGAGGGCACGTCATGGAAGCGGGCCGTCAACCCGCCGCGGGGTCACGCCCGTCAACCACTGACAGGTGCGGCAGATACCATTGGGGTGTCTCGACAGGCAGGAGCCTTGCGATGTTCGAACGATTCACGGATCGCGCCCGACGGGTGGTCGTGCTCGCGCAGGAAGAGGCGCGCATGCTCAACCACAACTACATCGGGACCGAGCACATCCTGCTTGGGCTCATCCACGAGGGCGAGGGGCTCGCCGCCAAGGCGCTGGAGAACCTGGACATCTCCCTGGCCGCCGTCCGCGAGCAGGTGCAGGAGATCATCGGCCCCGGACAGCAGGCCCCGACCGGTCACATCCCCTTCACCCCGCGCGCGAAGAAGGTCCTCGAGTACTCCCTGCGCGAGGGACTGCAGCTCGGGCACACCTACATCGGCACGGAGCACATCCTGCTCGGCCTCATCCGGGAGGGTGAGGGCGTCGCCGCCCAGGTCCTCGTCAAGCTCGGCGCCGACCTCAACAAGGTCCGCCAGCAGGTCATCCAGCTGCTCGCCGGCTACCAGGGCGGCCAGGGCGAGAAGGCCGGCGCCGGTGTGGGACAGGGCCAGCAGGCCGAGGGCACCCCGGCGGGCTCGCTGGTCCTCGACCAGTTCGGCCGCAACCTGACTCAGGCCGCCCGCGAGGGCAAGCTCGACCCGGTCATCGGCCGGGACAAGGAGATCGAGCGTGTCATGCAGGTGCTCTCGCGCCGCACCAAGAACAACCCCGTCCTCATCGGCGAGCCGGGCGTGGGCAAGACCGCCGTCGTCGAGGGACTGGCCCAGGACATCGTCCGCGGGCAGGTGCCCGAGACGCTCAAGGACAAGCAGCTCTACACCCTCGACCTCGGCGCGCTCGTTGCCGGGAGCCGCTACCGCGGCGATTTCGAGGAGCGGCTGAAGAAGGTCCTCAAGGAGATCCGTACCCGGGGCGACATCATCATCTTCATCGACGAGATCCACACCCTCGTCGGTGCCGGTGCGGCTGAGGGCGCCATCGACGCCGCGAGCATCCTCAAGCCGATGCTGGCCCGTGGAGAGCTGCAGACCATCGGTGCGACGACGCTCGACGAGTACCGCAAGCACATCGAGAAGGACTCCGCGCTCGAGCGCCGGTTCCAGCCGATCCAGGTCGCCGAGCCCACGCTGGCGCACGCCATCGAGATCCTCAAGGGCCTGCGCGACCGCTACGAGGCGCACCACCGGGTGTCCATCACCGACGGCGCACTGGTGTCCGCGGCCCAGCTTGCCGACCGCTACGTCAACGACCGGTTCCTGCCGGACAAGGCGATCGACCTCATCGACGAGGCGGGCGCGCGGCTGCGCATCCGCCGCATGACCGCCCCGCCGGACCTGCGCGAGTTCGACGAGAAGATCGCGAACGTGCGCAGGCAGAAGGAGGCCGCGATCGACGGCCAGGACTTCGAGAAGGCTGCCGCGCTCCGCGACGACGAGAAGACGCTCATCAACCGCAAGAACGAGCGGGAGATGCAGTGGAAGTCCGGCGACATGGACGTCGTGGCCGAGGTCGACGAGGAGCTGATCGCCGAGGTCCTGGCAGCCAGCACCGGGATCCCCGTGTTCAAGCTGACCGAGGAGGAGTCCTCGCGGCTGCTCAACATGGAGACGGAGCTGCACAAGCGGATCGTCGGCATGGACGACGCCATCAAGGCGCTGTCCCAGGCGATCCGGCGCACCCGTGCCGGGCTGAAGGACCCCCGCCGCCCGGGCGGCTCGTTCATCTTCGCCGGCCCCACGGGCGTCGGCAAGACCGAGCTGGCCAAGACGCTGGCCGAGTTCCTCTTCGGTGACGAGGACAGCCTCATCCAGCTCGACATGTCCGAGTACTCCGAGAAGCACACGGTGAGCCGGCTGTTCGGCTCACCTCCCGGCTACGTCGGTTACGAGGAGGGCGGGCAGCTGACGGAGAAGGTCCGCCGCAAGCCGTTCTCGGTCGTGCTCTTCGACGAGGTCGAGAAGGCGCACGCGGACATCTTCAACACGCTGCTGCAGGTGCTCGAGGACGGGCGGCTCACCGACGCCCAGGGCCGCATGATCGACTTCAAGAACACGGTCATCATCATGACGACGAACCTCGGCACCCGGGACATCACGCGCGGCAGCCTCGGCTTCTCGGCGGGTCCGGACACGCGTAGCGAGTACGACCGGATGAAGAACAAGGTCCAGGACGAGCTCAAGCAGCACTTCCGCCCCGAGTTCCTCAACCGGGTCGACGACATCATCGTCTTCCCGCAGCTGACGCAGGACGAGATCGTCGCCATCGTGGACCTCGAGATCGCCAAGCTCGACAAGCGGCTCAAGGACAAGGACATGGGCATGGAGCTCACCATCGCGGCCAAGAACCTGCTGGCCAAGAAGGGCTACGACCCCGTCCTCGGTGCCCGGCCACTGCGCCGGACGATCCAGCGCGAGATCGAGGACACGCTCTCGGAGAAGATCCTCTTCGGCGAGCTGAAGTCCGGCGAGTTCGTGCTCGTGGACACCGAGGGTGAGGACAAGGCTGAGGTGTTCACCTTCACCGGGTCGCGTCGCGAGGACACCCTGCCGGAGATCCCCGACACGCCTCCTGTCGACACCGTCGGCGGCGGCCCCCAGGACGCCCCGGCGACGAACTAGCGCGCTGCCCGGTCGGCGGCAACGCCGACCGGCAGTGGCAGCCGCAACGCCGACAGGGCGGGAGCACACTTGCAGTGATCCGATCCGCACGGACCGCGGACGTGCGCGCGATCCGCGAGATCGTGGCGCCCCTGGCCGAGCAGCGCACGCTGGTGTCCAAGGACGGGGTTGCCTACTTCGAGTCCCTGCAGGAGTTCCGGGTCGCCGAGCATGACGGGGTGGTCGTCGGCTGCGGGGCGCTGCACGTCATGTGGGAGGACCTCGCCGAGATCCGTACGCTCGCCGTCCTGCCGGCCTTTCTCGGCAAGGGCGTCGGCAGTGCCTTGCTGGACCGCCTCATCGACGACGCCCGCGAGCTGGGTGTTCGCCGGATCTTCTGTCTCACCTTCGAGACCCGGTTCTTCGCCAGGCACGGCTTCGTCCCGATCGAGGGCCAGGCGGTCTCTCTGGACGTGTATGCCGAGCTGCTGCGCTCCTATGACGAGGGCGTGGCGGAGTTCCTCGACCTCGAACGTGTCAAGCCCAACACCTTGGGCAACACCCGGATGCTGCTGGCGCTGTGAGCCGCCGGCGCTGTGAGCCGCCGGCGCTGTGAGCCGCCGGCGCTGTGAGCCGCCGGCGCTGTGAGCCGCTGGCGTCCGGGCCTCCTGCGTCCTTGGAACAGCCGACCGGCACCGTCCCGCTCCCGTGGCTATGGTGGACGGCATGAACGATGTGGACCTCGTCGTCGTCATGGGCGTCGCTGGTTCGGGCAAGACCACCGTCGCAAGGGGCATCGCCGTCAGCATGCACTGGCTCTTTGCCGAGGGTGACGCGTTCCATCCCGAGGTCAACGTCGAGAAGATGCGCAAGGGAGTCCCGCTCACGGACGAGGACAGGTGGCCCTGGCTGGACCGCATCGGGGGGTGGCTCTCGGAGCAGGAGGCGGAAGGACGGTCCGCGGTCGTCACCTGCTCGGCGTTGCGACGGGCCTACCGCGACCTCCTGCGTGACGGGCGACCGCACCTGCGCTTCTGTCACATCAACGGTCCGCAGGAGGTCATCCGGGGTCGGCTCGACCACCGGGCCGGCCACTACATGCCCGCGTCTTTGCTCCGGAGCCAGGTGGCGACTCTCGAACCACTGCAACCGGACGAGCCGGGTGTCGTCGTCTCCGGGGACGGCACCGAGGTGGAGGTCCTCGACGCCGCGCTCGAGGCCCTCGGCCTCGCCCCACAGATCTGACCTGTCCACCCCGCGTTGGAGGCCGTCAGGACACCCGCGTCGGCGGGACGATCAGCGCGAGCGTCGTCAAGGGTCTCGGCGACACGACGGGCAGTGTCGGCATGTCCTGAGCGGTCCACCGCTGCCTGAGCGACGGACGGCTCTCCTCGCGCTGCGGACCGAGGACAGCGGAAGCGCCGGCCGCCGCTCAGCCGGGCAGGCGGAAATGGTCGGGGGGCAACGGCTCCACCAAGCCGTCGGCCACCAGGGTGCCGAGGCAGCGCGACCGTTGCGACTCGTCGGGCCAGGCGCGAGTAAGCGCAGCGAGGGTGACGGCGCCGTCCGCCGCGCGCAGCACCGCGAGCAGCGCCCCACGCGCCTGCCTGTCCGTCCCCTCCCACGCCTGGGCGCGCCGCAGCGGCCCCTCGTATGCCGGCCGGCCGGCCCTGTTCCACGCACACAGGTGCCGGACGGGACAGTCCCCACAGCGGGGGGACCGGGCGGTGCAGACGAGGGCGCCGAGCTCCATCACCGCGACGTTCCACGTGTTCGCGTCCTCGGGGTCGGCCGGGAGGGCGGCGGCGGCCAGCCTGGTCTCCGCCTGGGTCAGGACCGGCGCCGGCCGGCCACCGGCCACCAGCACCCGCGTCAGCACGCGCCGGACATTCGTGTCGACGACGGCCGTGGGCACGCCGAAGGCAAAGCAGGCGACGGCGGCGGCCGTGTAGCGGCCCACTCCCGGCAGCGCGAGCAACTCCGCCACGGTGCCCGGGACGGCGCCGTCATGTGCCCTGACCATCTCGGTCGCCGCCTCGTGCAGGCGGAGCGCGCGTCGCGGGTAGCCGAGCCGGCCCCAAGCCCGGACCGCCTCACCCGGCGCGGCGCCGACGAGGGCACGGGGCGATGGCCAGCGGCGGACCCACTCGCGCCAGACCGGCTCGACCCGCGCCACCGGCGTCTGCTGGGCCATCACCTCCGAGAGGAAGACGCCCCACGGGCTGGTGCCGGCCGCGCGCCAGGGCAGGGCGCGGGCCGAGCCGGCATACCAGCCCAGGACGAGGCGGTGCAGGAGCGGGAGCTCGGGGGCGAGCGCGTGGTGCACGGTCAGACGTAACGCTCAAGGATGCTCGACTCGGCCAGTCGGGACAGTCCCTCGCGGACGGCGCGGGCCCGGCCCTCGCCGACGCCGTCGACGTCCATGAGGTCCTCGAGGTTGGCCGCAAGCAGCCGCTGCAGCGAGTCGAAGTGCTCGACGAGCCGGTCGACGATCGCGTTCGGCAGTCGCGGCACCTTGGTCAGCAGCCGGTACCCGCGGGGGCTCACGGCGCTGTCGAGGCCGTCCCCGACGATGGTGAACCCGACCGCCCGCGCCCCGGCGCTCAGGTCGAGCAGCTCGGTGCTCGAGAGCTCCACCAGGTCGGCGAGCGCGAGCTCGACCGACTTGGTCGACTTCGTCGAGGCCAGGTAGTCGCGGATCACCAGCTCCCGGTCGTTGCCGAGACCTCCGGTGAGCTCCTCGAGCTGCAGGCTGAGCAGCCGTCCGTCGGTGCCGAGCTCGACCGCGTAGTCGGAGATCTCCTCGCTGATCCGGCGGACCATCTCGAGCCGCTGCAGCACGCCGGCCACGTCACGGACCGTGACCAGGTCCTCGACCTCGAGGGCCGAGAGCGTGCTGGTGACCTCGTCGAGGCGGGACTTGTAACGCTCCAGGGTCTGCAGTGCCTGGTTGGCCTTGGACAGGATCGTCGCCGAGCCCTCGACGACGTGCCGACGGCCGGCGACGTACAGCGCGATGATGCGCATCGACTGGCTGACCGAGACCACCGGGAACCCGGTCTGGATCGCCACCCGCTCGGCGGTGCGGTGACGGGTGCCGGACTCGGCGGTCTCGATACTCGAGTCCGGCACGAGCTGGGTGTTGGCGCGCAGGATGCGGGTGGCGTCGCGGTCGAGCACGATCGCACCGTCCATCTTCGACAGCTCGCGCAGGCGGGTGGCGGAGAACTCGATGTCCACGGGGAAGCCACCGGTGCTGAGGGACTCGACGACCCGGTCGTTGCCGAGCACGATCAGCGCGCCGGTCCGGCCCCGCAGGATCCGCTCCAGGCCGTCGCGCAGGTCGGTCCCGGGAGCGACTGCCGCCAATGTGGTCCGGAGCAGGTCATCGTCGCTGCGTTCCACGCTGTCTCGCTCGTTTCTGCTTCGTTCTCGGCCCTGGGCGGCGTCCTCACCTTGCCGCAGTCTAGTGGCGGGTGACCCGGTGCCACGGTCGGCGGGCCACGGTCGGCGGCCCACGGTCGTGCCCGGTGGCGACCGGCTCACGGACGGCCGGCGTGGAGACTCAGCCCGACGGCTGTGGCGAGGTCACCGACCTCGAGAACCTCAATCGAATCCGGCATCGGACCCGAGCCGACGACCCCGGTCGGCACGTACGCCGTGTGGAACCCCAGACGGGCCGCCTCGGCGAGCCGTCTCGGCGCGCCGGCGACCGATCTGATCTCGCCTGCGAGACCGACCTCCCCGATGGCGATGGCGTCGGGCGGCAGCGGGCGGTCCAGAACCGCGGAGGCGATGGCGAGGGCGACGGCGAGGTCGGCCGCGGGCTCGGTCAGCCGGACCCCACCGATCGTCGCGACATAGGCATCGCTGGCGCCGATGGGCGCACCGGCGCGCCGCTCCAGGACGGCCATGATCATCGCCACCCTGGACGGGTCGAGCCCGTGGGTGGCCCGGCGCGGCGAGGGCAGTCTGCTGTCAGCGACCAACGACTGGACCTCCGCCACCAGTGGGCGGCGCCCCTCGAGGGTCACCGTGACACAGGTGCCCGCCACCGTGGCGTCGCGGCCGGACAGGAAGAGCCCACTCGGGTCGGCCAGGCCCACGATGCCGACGTCGGACAGGTCGAAGCAGCCCACCTCGTCGGTCGGGCCGTAGCGGTTCTTGACCGCGCGGACGAGCCGCAGCCGCGAGTGCCGGTCACCCTCGAACTGAACGACGACGTCGACGAGGTGCTCGAGGATGCGGGGACCTGCGATCGAGCCGTCCTTGGTGACGTGGCCGACCAGCAGGATGGCGACTCCCCGGCTCTTGGCCACCTGGATCAGGCTTGCCGCGACCTCGCGAACCTGGGCCACGTTGCCGGCCGAGCCCTCGACCTCACCGCTCGAGATGGTCTGCACCGAGTCGACGACGACCAGGTCCGGCGCGAGCGCGGTGATCTGTCCAAGGAGGGTGGCCAGGTCGGTCTCGGCGGCGAGATAGAGCGAGGCCGCCATCGCCTCGATCCGCTCGGCCCGCATTCGCACCTGCGCGGTCGACTCCTCGCCGCTGGCGTAGAGGACGTTCTGGCCGCCGCGCGCGGCGCGGGCGGCCACGTCGAGCAGCAGGGTCGACTTGCCGATTCCCGGCTCGCCGGCGACCAGGACCACGGCTCCAGGGACCAGACCCCCGCCGAGCACGCGGTCGAACTCGCTGACACCTGTGCTGCGCGCGTCCGCCCGGTCGATGTCCACCTCGGCGATCCGCAGCGCCGGACGGACCACGGCGGCTGCCGCGGTCGTGCGCACGCTGCCGGCGCCGACTTCGGCGACGGACCCCCAGACCCGACACTCGCCGCACCGACCCACCCACTTGACGGTGGTCCAGCCACATTCCGAGCACCGGAAGGGCGAAGGGCGCAACGAGGTCCTGGAGGTCCTGGGGGTCATGGGCTGCAACCTATGTCCGCTCACCGACAGCACCCCGTCGGCCGTGCCGGCAGCCGGTCCCCGTCACGAGCGCCGGCCCTCGGGGATCCCCGTCACGACCGCCGGCCCTCGGGGACCGCCGCCCTCAGAGCCGCCGGCCCTTGAGAACCGCCACCCTCAGAACCGTCGCCACCAGAGGTTGACGGCGTAGTCGACCCCGGTCAGCGCGGGATGCCGCTCGAGGATGTCCCTTGCCCGTGCCGGGGCGAACTCGATCCCCACCACCGTCTCGAAGTCGGCCCGTGAGCCGAACGCCCAGCGGATCTCGACCGGCTCCCGGGTCCAGCCGTGCCGGGTCCAGAACCGCTCCACGGCCGCCGGGTCGTAGGCAGGCCGGGCCCGCCGGAACCACGCCCCGAAGCTCGAGCGCGTCGCGTCGTTGTCGATGACGAACGCCGCCCCTCCCGGTCGCATGACCCGGTCCAGCTCCGCGAGACCCGGCTCGGAGCCGGGGCCGAAGAAGTACGCCCACCGGGCGTGGGCGACGTCGACGCACCGGTCCGGGAGCCCGGTGTGCTGGGCGGTGGCCGCGAGGACGGTGACCCCCGGGAGTCCCCGCACCCGCTCAAGGGCCAGGGCGACCAGCGGGGGGTGGGGTTCGACACCGGTGACGCGCCGGGCGCCCTGCGCGAGGTACGGGAGGTGGAACCCGCTCCCGCAGCCGACGTCCAGGACGTCGAGCCCCGTCCAGTCCTGCACGGACTGCATCGCCCGCCAGATCGCGCCGTCCGGGTCGGCGCCGCGGTTCTCGACCTCGTAGACCTCCGGCGCGTCCCAGATGTTCGGGCTGCGGATCGCTTCCGGCATCAGCGTCCTCGTGGCCGCGGATCCTGCGCTGCGAGGGTGGCCGGGTGGACGAGCAGCGGCAGCAGCGCGCGAGCGCCGTTGCTGCGGGCCGCGCGCGCCGAGCGCAGGTGCGCCTCGCAGCGCACCACGAGCTCGGCATACGCCGGCTCGCCCATCAGCTCGACGAGCTCTGCCCGGTTGGAGCGGAACACCGGTTGCCGGCCGACGTGGGCCTCGGGGTTCCCCGAGCAGTACCAGTCGAGGTCGTGGCCGCCCGGCCCCCAACCGCGCCGGTCGTACTCGGTGATGGTGACCTCGAGGTAGCTCGACCCGTCCGGCTGGTCCACCGTGCGGTAGGCCCGGCGCATCGGCAGCTGCCAGCACACGTCCGGCTTGGCGCGGTGCGGTGGGGTGCCGTGCAGGAGCGCGTGCTGGTGCAGCGCGCAGCCCGCGCCGGCCGGGAAGCCGGGCCGGTTGAGGAAGATGCAGGCGCCCTCGACGACCCGCGTCTTGCGGACCCCGTCCTCCAGCTCGGTCCAGCGGTCCCTTGCCAGCCGGTCACCGGCGTGCCCGACGTCGTGGAACTGCCACTCGTCGTCACCGAGGCGCCCGGCGACGTCCTTGACCCGGCGGTAGTCGTCCCGATCGGTGAAGTGCGCGCCGAGGGTGCAGCAGCCGTCGTCCGGGCGGTCCGCGTAGATCCCCTGGCAGCCGCTGCCGAAGATGCACGACCAGCTCGACGTCAGCCAGGTCAGGTCGCACCGGTACCGCTGGCCGCTGTCCGCGGGGTCGGTGAACTCGACCCAGCTGCGCGCGATGTCGAGCGGTACTTCGGCCACGCCGACACCCTATGCGCCCCGCGGGTATGCCGGCTCGGACAGCGGCGCACAGCGCGGACGGCGCGCACAGCGCGGACAGCGCACCGCCGGGACGGCACGCACAGCGCGCGGGGCCGGCCGCGACGGGCCGATAGCGTTGCCCCATGCGCCTCGGTGTCATCGACGTGGGATCCAACACGACCCACCTGCTCGTCGTCGACGCCTACCGCGGCGCGCACCCGCTGCCCGCCTCGTCCCACAAGCTCGAGCTGGGGCTGTCCGAGAACATCGAGGACGACGGCTCGATCGGTCGTGCCGGGGCGGACAAGCTCGTCGAGTTCGTCGGCCAGTGCGCGGCGCTGGCCGAGGACCAGGGCGTCGAGGAGGTCCTCGCCTTCGCGACGTCGGCGCTGCGGGACGCACCCAACGGCGACGCAGTGCTGGACCGGGTCAGGCGCGAGACCGGGGTCGACCTCGCCGTGCTCTCTGGTGCCGACGAGGCGCGGCTGACCTTCCTCGCGGTGCGCCGCTGGTTCGGCTGGTCGAGCGGACAGCTGCTGGTCGTCGACGTCGGCGGCGGCTCGCTCGAGCTCGCGACGGGTCTCGACGAGGTCCCGGACGTCGCGGTCAGCCTGCCGCTCGGGGCCGCCCGGCTCACCAGGTCCCACCTGCGACACGACCCACCGCGCCCGGCGGAGGTGAAGGCGCTGCGCACCACCCTGCGCGCGTCCATCGCCAGCGAGCTGCGCCCGCTGGTGCGGTCCGGGACGGTCCAGCGTGCCGTCGGGACCTCCAAGACCATCCGCTCGCTGGCCCGCATCACCGGGGCCGCGCCGAGCGACGTCGGGCCCTACGCCCCGCGCTCGCTCCGACGCGCGGACCTGACCGGGCTCGTCGAACGGCTCAGGGTGATGGACAACCGTCACCGCGCGGTCCTTCCCGGTGTCTCCCCGCGTCGAGCCGCGCAGCTGCTCGCGGGCGCGCTCGTCGTGCAGGCCGCGATGGACCTGCTCGGCCTCGCCACCCTCGAGATCTGCCCGTGGGCACTTCGTGAGGGCGTCATCCTGCGCCGGCTGGACGGCATACCGGGGGAGTGAGGCCGCCACCAGACGCGGTGGAGCCGTGACCCAGGATGGAGCCGTGAGCACCCCCCCGCGGGTCGGCCTGTCGACCGCGTCGGTGTACCCGGAAGGCCTCGCGAGCGCCTTCACGGCCGCCTCCCGGCTCGGGTATGACGCCGTCGAGGTCATGGTCTGGACCGACCCGGTCTCCCAGGAGCCGGGCGCGCTGCGCAAGCTGTCCGAGCTGCACGGCATACCCATCGCGTCGGTGCACGCCCCAACCCTGCTGCTCACCCAGCGGGTGTGGGGTCCGGACCCGTGGGCGAAGGTGGACCGGTCCGTGGAGCTCGCCCTGGAGGTGGGGGCGGGCACCGTCGTGCTGCACCCGCCGTTCCGCTGGCAGCGCGAGTATGCCGCCGAGTTCGTCGACGGGATCGCCCTGCGCGAGCACGACACCGGCATCCGGCTCGCGGTGGAGAACATGTACCCCTGGCGGGCCGGGGGTCGCGAGCTGATGGCGTACCTGCCGGGCTGGGACCCGGTCGACCAGGCGTACGACAACGTCACCCTGGACCTGTCGCACACGGCGACCGCCGGGTCCAACGCGATGGAGATGGCCCGGGCGCTGGGAACCCGGCTGGCGCACGTGCACCTCGCGGACGGGTCCGGGACGCCCCGGGACGAGCACCTCGTCCCGGGGCGCGGGACCCAGCCGTGCGGCGAGCTGCTCGAGCACCTCGCCGCGCAGGACTACCGCGGTGACGTCATCGTCGAGGTGGGAACCCGGCGGCTGGACGACGAGCAGCGGGAGCGAGACCTGGCCCAGTCGCTCGCGTTCGTCCGGCTGTACCTCGCCCCGGCGCAACGGCTGCAGCTGCCCTGAGCGGCAGGCGCCTGAGCGGCAGGCGCCCGAGCGGCAGGCGCCCGAGTGGCAGGCGCCCGAGTGGCAGGCTCAGGCGGCCCCGCCCCAGCGCCGCGGGCTCAGTCCGAGTCCGCGCTGGAGTCCCCGGTGGAGCCGGCGGGGGCCCGCTCGCCTGCGGTGATGGACTCGCGTCGGCCCCCCGCGTCGACTGGATGCGGCGCGGCTCGGCCGCCCGGGCGACCGGCAGGGTCACGGTCAGCACGCCGTTCTCGTAGGTGGCCGAGATCCCCTCGGGGTCCACCCCCTCCGACAGGGAGATCTGACGCTGGAAGGTGCCGGTGAACCGCTCGCTGGAGACCCACTGGACGTCCGCCTCGTTGTGCGCGCTGCGCTGGGCGGTGATGGTCAGGGTCCCGCTGTCCACGCTGACGTCGACGGAACCGGGGTCCACCCCGGGAAGGTCGGCGTGCAGGACGTAGTGGTCCCCGGAACGGTAGAGGTCCAGCGGCATGAACCTGGGGGTCCGGGCGGACCCGGCCGGCGACCCGAGCAGCTGCTCAGTGAGGCGATCGATGTCACGGAAGGGGTCGAAGCGGAGCACAGCGCATCACCTCCTTGGTCGTGAGGTGCCCGCCACCCTGACGGGCACCGGTCTCGGCTGTGCAGCTCTGTTGTAGCACCGAGTTCCGTGTAGTGCCAAGGCCTCCGGGACTACAGTCCGTTGGATGGTGGGCGCAGCCGGCCTTGGAGTGGTGGTCGAGCACCTGCACGTCAGGCGCGGCGGCCAGGAGGTCCTCCTCGACGTCACGGTCACCATCCCGGGTGGGCAGGTCGTCGGCCTGCTGGGCCCCTCCGGCTCCGGGAAGTCGACCCTCATCCGGGCGATCGTCGGCGTGCAGGTGGTCGTCGGAGGGACGGTGACCGTCCTCGGGGAGGGCGCCGGCAGCCCGTCCCTGCGCAGGCGGGTCGCCTACGTCACCCAGTCGCCCAGTGTCTACGACGACCTCAGCGTCCACGACAACGTCGCCTACTTCGCCGGCATCCTCGGTGCCGGGCCGGGTTCGGTCGAGCGTGCCATCGCGCTCGTCGACCTCCGCGAGCAGGCGGGGACGCGGGTGGGTGCCCTCTCCGGTGGTCAGCGCTCCCGGGTCTCGCTCGCGGCTGCCCTCGTCGGTGACCCGGAGGTCCTCGTCCTCGACGAGCCGACGGTGGGGCTGGACCCCGTCCTGCGGCGGGACCTGTGGAACCTCTTCCACCGGCTCGCGGACGGCGGAGCGTGTCTGTTCGTCTCGAGCCACGTCATGGACGAGGCCACCCGGTTCGACCGGCTGATCCTGCTGCGCTCAGGCAGGGTGCTCGCCGACACGACGCCGGCGCTGCTGCTGGAGACCACCGGCTGCCAGGACGCCGAGAGCGCCTTCCTCAAGCTCGTCGACGAGGCCGGCGGGGCGGCCGGGGGAGGCAGGCAGCCATGAAACCGCGCCTTGCCCTGCTGACCGCTGGACGGGTACTGCGCCAGCTGCGTGCCGACCACCGCACCGTGGCACTGCTGCTCGTCGTCCCGTGCGTGCTCATCGGGCTGCTCGCCTGGGTCTTCACGGGCACCCCGGTCTTCGACCAGATCGGCGCCTCGCTCCTCGGGGTCTTCCCGTTCGTCGTCATGTTCCTCGTGACCAGCATCGCCACCCTGCGGGAGCGCAGCTCGGGGACCCTGGAGCGGCTGCTGACCACGCCCCTGGGCAAGGGCGACTTCATGCTCGGCTACGCGCTCGCCTTCGCCGTGGTCGCCGTCCTCCAGGCGGTCATCGCGACGCTCTTCGCCGTCTACGTCTGCGGGCTGTCGGTCAAGGGGCCCCTCTGGCTCCTGGTCGTCGTGGCGGTCGCGGACGCCGTGCTCGGCACCGCCGTCGGGCTCCTTGCCAGCGGGTTCGCCCGCACCGAGTTCCAGGCGGTGCAGTTCATGCCCGCCCTCGTGCTGCCGCAGTTCCTCCTCTGCGGGCTGCTGGTCCCGCGCGACCGGATGGTGGTTCCCCTCCGCTGGCTCTCCGACGTGCTGCCACTGTCGTATGCCGTCGACGCGATGCACGCGGTCCAGTCGAGGGCCGACGCGGCGGCCGACGTGGCGGCCGACGTCGGGATCGTGCTCGGGTTCATCGTGCTCGCTCTCGCCCTGGGCTCGCTCACCCTCCGTCGGCGCACGGCCTGAAGCCGGCCCCAGTGACCGGCGCGGCCCTCGCGGTGGCGCTCCCGCGGTGAGGGCGGGGCCTCGGCGTCGGGGTGAGACGCACGTGGGACCTGCCGAGTGGTTGCGAACGTCGCCGGGATTGGGTTGACTGACGAGACGGGCGGCAACGGGGCCAGGGGTCCGAGCGGTGCCGGGGGCCGCCCTGACGGACGGCGCCGCCGTCCGCTGGTGAAGGGACGTGGGCGGCGATGAGCGACCGGACGACCGTTTCGAGCGAGGTGTCCCGCAGGGCACTCCTGCAGTCCACAGCCGGATCGGCGGCGCTGGCGGCGCTGGCCTCGGCGTGCAGCGCCAGCACCAGCGGGGGCAGCGCGGGTGGCGGGACGGCCGGCTCCCTGACGTTCATGTCGACGCAGTTCACCCCGGTCGAGGAGCGGCAGAAGTACGAGGGCGTGCTGAAGAAGTACGCGCCGGGCGTGGGGTTCAACCCCGTCGACGGCGGCGTGTTCCCCTCGACCATCAAGTCCCAGCTCGCCGCGGGCAAGGTGCAGATCAACCTCGTCGGTGGCCTCCACGGCGACCTCGCGCCCTTCGCCGACCAGCTCGAGGACCTCTCCAGCGTGGCCCAAAGCCTTTCGTCGGCCGGCTACGCCAAGGACATCCTCGACCTCGCCAAGCTCGGCACGTCCGCGAC
>JAABUR0100004294.1_pt1 | contig 19157 bp, 14 predicted proteins | sample 5560091 | NCBI WGS metagenome assembly JAABUR01 (sample SAMN10711879, study PRJNA513375) | rock metagenome | isolation source: Antarctica rocks | place: Antarctica: Victoria Land, University Valley sud | reverse complement strand
TTATATTTTTATGGTTTCCGCAGGAAAGTCACGAGAAAGTTAAGGATGGTATGCGTGAAACACAAACAATCATTAAGAGTTACCTTGTCGGGCTGCTTATACAAATTACCTACATTACCGTTCTTTTAGGTGCCTCATTAATGATAATAGGCATTAAGCATGCACTGCTGATTGGGGTAATATTTGCTATTCTTAACCTTATACCTTATATAGGCGCTTTAATAGGAAATATTGTTGGTGTTTTGCTAACCCTGACTTCATCGCAGGAAGTCTGGCCGATTTATGCAGTATTAATTACTATTGCAGTTGTACAATTTCTGGATAACAACATTCTGATGCCGCGCATTGTAGGATCAAAAGTTAAAATCAACGCGCTTGCAAGTATAGTCGGGGTAATTGTAGGAGGTGCGGTAGCAGGGATTTCGGGCATGTTCCTGTCTCTTCCTTTAATTGCAATCCTGAAAATTGTCTTTGACAGATCAGATAAACTTAGACAGTGGGGAGTTTTGTTTGGAGATGAAAGACCTAAACATAGTCCTATGCATTTTCCGATCTTTCGTTTAAAAAGCAGAAAGGTGCAGGAAACACTCGAAAAAGAAGATAGTGTTGACACGAAAGTATAAGTGTGTTTAAGGTATCAATATTAATGTGTGCATCTGAAATTATCGCTAATTAAGTTCGGCATTGCGAGCCTTGCGCAGCTTAGTGAAGCAATCCCCATCCATCTCGTTGCCCTGATTGTGACGGAGATGGCTTCGTACCTTACAATGATGTCCTTGTAACTGGTTGATTTTCAGCTTCTGCTTTTCGAATGTTACTTCCCATTTCTTCCTTTTGGGTAGAAAAAGGTGGTCATTCGCAATGACGAGGAGTTAAGCGACAATTTGGGATGCACCCATATAGATCTGTTGTACACCATTTAGCCTCTCTATGCAAACAACTTCTAAAGAAAAAGTTTTAAATCTTTTTTGTTATGGAATACATTCTTATTCAAATCGCTCTTCACTAATCAAACCTCGCGACTATGTTTAAAAATTTTATTGCCGCTCAATTTAAAAAGCCATCAGGGTTATTTGGAATATTTAGTTCTAACGTAATGATAAAAGGCAATAAGGCTAAATACGAAAAGCTAATAAAAGATTTAGACCTACAACCCCGGGACAAATTATTAGAAATTGGGTATGGCCAAGGCGTTGGCATCAATATGATTGCTAAGGCATGTACCTCATGCACAATTCATGGGATCGATTTTTCTAATTTAATGTATAAAAGAGCCAGTAAGTATAATAACCAATACCTTGACAATAGCAGTATATTGTTACAATATGGTGACTTTTTAAAGACACCCCTGGTTAGCAATGAATATGATAAAATATTTTGTTTGAATGTCGTTTACTTTTGGAATGAGTTGCAGGAACCCTTTAAAAAAATTTTTTCACTTTTAAGGACAGGGGGTGCATTTTATATTTATATGGCTAATAGAGATTACTTGAAAAAAGCTCCTGATAATATATTCAATAAGTATTCTATAGAGCAAGTGGTTGAAGCGCTCAAATCAGTTGGATTTGGAGATGTGGACCACTATTCAGAAAAGGGGTATTATATCAAGGCAAAGAAATAAACGGTGTACAACAATTCGTTTGGCAAAAAACGTGGCTGACGGAACGCAGCATCAGCTTTTGTTTCGCTATTGTGCTATAGTCCGATCTCGACATTATAAATCAGGCAACAGAATAAACAATGAACTTTTAATTATAAATTTAGCAGCAGTTCCAGGCTGAAAATTTTAAATACCAGTTCTTCGCCAAGCCTTGTTCGCTCTGTTTTGCGAAATTTCCTTTATCGCTCGAAAAATCAACCTCCTTCAATCAGTCTTGCTATAGAAAATGCTGCTGCTGCAGCAAGGGCACCAATTAGCATAACTTTCAAAGCCCCTGTTATTGGAGGGACTCCTGTCATCTTACTTTTAAAATATCCAAAACCAAAAAGGGAGATTAGGGTAATTAATGCCGATATTTTTAACCCTTCGAATGTATTATCTGCAAAAAAATAAGGAAGCAACGGAACAAGGCCTCCAACGATATAAGACATTCCAATATTAAAAGCACTTTTTCTTGCTCTTTTTTCATCCGGTTTGTCAAGTCCCAATTCATATCTCATCATAAAATCAACCCAGTTATCTTTATCTTTTGTAAGTTCGTATACAGCTTCTTCCTGAACTTCTTTACTTAGGCCAAGACCTTCGAAAAATTCTCTTACTTCTTCTTTCTCTTTTTCCGGTAAACGCTCAACTTCATCATATTCGCGACGCAGCTCTGCTTTATAATGATCCATTTCTGTTTGTCCTGCAAGGTATCCTCCCAATCCCATAGCAATTGATCCTGCAGCAATCTCTGCAACACCGGCGATGACGATAAGGCCCGTATTATCAACAGCGCCGCTTAAACCGGCAGCTAATGCAAAAGGCACTGTTAAACCATCACTCATACCAATAACTATATCTTTTAAAAAATCGGAACCTGATGAGTGATGCTCATGATGATGTAATAAAGTGTCGTGCATAACTGAGTGTTAGCATGCAATTTATTCAAGAACTTGTAATGAACGTTTTATAATATCTGTGCATTCAATAATTTGCTCCTTTGTAATAATTAACGGCGGTGCAAAACGTATCTTATCTCCATGAGTAGGCTTTGCCAGCAAACCATTTTTCATAAGTTCAAGACAGAAAACCCATGCTGCATCAGTATTGGGATGATTGATTACAATAGCATTTAGTAAGCCTTTTCCTCTTATGCTCTTAATCATGGGTGATTGAATTTGGTCTAATTCTTTACGCATAAGCTTTCCCATTTCTTCTGCATTTTGCGCCATGTTTTCATCTTTTAAAACCCGTAAAGCTGTCATGGCTACTTTACATGCCAAAGGATTTCCGCCATAGGTAGAACCATGTTCTCCGGGATGTATATTCAGCATTACTTCGTCATCTGCCAACACTGCAGATACCGGCAAAACCCCTCCGCTTAAGGCTTTTCCAAGAATTAATATGTCGGGTCTTACATTTTCATGATCGCAGGCAAGCATTTTTCCCGTACGGCAAAGACCTGTTTGTATTTCATCTGCAATAAAAAGTACATTGTATTCATCGCATAGGTTTCTCACACCTTTTATATATCCTGCATCAGGGAGAACTACACCCGCTTCTCCCTGTATAGGTTCTGCCATATAAGCTGCAACATTAGTGTCCTGAAAAGCTTTTTCAAGAGCAGCGAGGTTATTATAAGGAACCAGTTCGAAACCGGGCATATAAGGTCCGAAAGCTTTATAGCTGCTGGGATCTGTAGATGTTGAGATTGCGGCCAATGTTCTTCCCCAAAAGTTATGCTCCGGAAAAATGATCTTTGCTTTATTATCCGGAATTCCTTTATTTACATAGCCCCAGCGCCTTGCAAGCTTTACTGCAGTTTCACCGCCTTCTACTCCGGTATTCATTGGTAAAACCTTATCATAACCAAAGTACTTTGTTATGTATTGAGAATATTCGCCTAAAATATCATTGTGAAAAGCCCTGCTTGTTAACGTTAATTTTTGCGCCTGTTCTATTAAAGCTCCAATAACCGCAGGATGACAATGACCCTGGTTAACAGCAGAGTAACCGCTTAAAAAATCGTAATAACGTTTTCCCTCCACATCCCACACGTATACCCCTTCTCCCTTCTTAAGTACCACCGGCAAAGGATGATAATTGTGAGCGCCGTATTTTTCCTCAAGGTCAAGAAACCTGGAAGTTTCAGACCCTGCAGTATTTGAAACCATAAAAAATATTGATTTGAAATGAGTAAATAAGAATGTCTGTATTAGTAATCAGAAACCGGGATGGTCTAAAAAGTCAAGGTTAAGAGATAAAAATTGCATAATTATAAAGCAGTCTTTAAATAATCCATATGAGAGAAATTTCATAATGACAGCTACAATTTCATTAGCGTAAAAAAAATGTACAATTCTCTCCCGAAAAAAAATCGGGACAATTTTCAGTAGTTAAAAGCATTCATACTGTATTTTTAAAAAATGTAAAAAATGTAAAACGCCGAATTGTGCTAACCATAGAGGCACTAATGACGCAGAGGTACGCAGAGTTTTTCTTAATGGCAAAAATTCTGCGCCGCTCCCTGTCGCTTTGCTTCTGCGGTTCAACGAAGTCAATACATTCTTAACCTTTTTTTATCTCGAAGTGTGCATTCAGGCACCTTTATAGAAGTAATTTTCAACATTGAAAAAAAACTATAGCGGGATAAATATATTTGTATGTTAAATTTAGCACACATGGCTCCGGCATTTGAAAGAGAAAAAAATATTAAAGCAGCCACTTACACTGCAATAGTTTGTGCATTGCTGATTATTATTTTCTTTTATGCTAAATGGACATTACCCCCAATAGCACAACCGCCTATCGAGGTAGGAATTGAAGTGAACCTGGGAAACAGTGAAGAAGGTCTGGGTGATGTTGCACCACAAATGCCCGGTGAGCCTGCAGCAGCAAAGGAGGACAATTATTCGCCGCCTGCAGCAGTAAAATCTCAGCCCACAGAAGAAGAAAATATTAACGGTGATGAAAATGAAGCTGACGATGCTCCTGCAGTAAACAAAACTGCTAAAACAACAGTGAAACATACAACCGTTCCTGAAACTACACCTGTTAAGCCACGCGAAAATACTCAGCCTGTTGTTAGATCTGCACCTGCTCCTCCACGTCCTAAAGCTATTTATAAAGGCGGCTCAAATAATGGACCGGGTGGAAACGGAGCTGACTCATACAATGGTGTACGAAACCAGGGAATTGCTGGCGGCAGAGGTGACCAGGGAAATCCCAATGGGAATCCTAACTCTGACAGTTACAAGGGAAATGCATCAAGCGGTAACAGCGGCGTTAGAATTCGCAGCGGTTTAAACGGCAGGAGGTTTACACGTCTTCCATCTTTCGAAGATGATTTTAATGAAAACGCAAAGGTTGCGGTTGATATACGTGTTGACAAAAACGGAAACGTAATTGCCGCAGCAGTTAATCCAAGGGGAACAACAACTACAAACGGCAGCATTCGCTCTATTGCTACCCGTAAGGCAATGCAATTAAAGCTAAATGCCGGTGATGAAGATGAACAAACAGGTACGATTTTATTTGACTTTAAATTAAAAGGATAAATTTCTTTTCAAAATAAGTCTTTCATAACCGTAGCTTTGCCCGCTACGGTTTTTTATGCTTAATTACCAACAAACTATTGACTACCTTTTTCATCACCTTCCTATGTTTAGCCGTTTAGGTGCGGCTGCTTTCAAAAGCGATCTTACAAATACTATTAAATTATGTGAAGCAGTTGGAGATCCGCATTTACAGTTTAAAAGTATTCATGTTGCCGGAACAAATGGCAAAGGCTCTACGAGCCATATGCTTGCTGCTATTATGCAAACAGCAGGGTACAAAACAGGCTTGTATACTTCTCCGCATTTAAAAGATTTCAGAGAAAGAATTAAGGTGGATGGTGAAATGGTTGAAGAAGCATTTGTTATAGATTTTACAGAACGCATTAAACCACTTATCGAAGAGATAGAACCTTCTTTTTTTGAGATAACTGTAGCAATGGCTTTTACCTGGTTTGCAAAGCAAAAGGTGGATATTTCTATAATCGAGGTTGGGCTTGGCGGAAGGCTTGACAGCACAAATATAATTACCCCTGAACTATCTGTAATTACCAACATTGGTTTCGACCATATGCACATGTTAGGCAATACTTTAGAAGAAATTGCAGGTGAAAAAGCAGGTATTATAAAGAAAAAAATTCCGGTGGTAATTGGTGAAACATTACCCGAAACAAAACCGGTTTTTCAACAAAAAGCCAAAGAAGCTGATGCACCCATATACTTCGGAAATGAAAAAAGATGGATTGCAGACTGGAAACAGGAAAAGCATCAATTGATTGTAAGTGTTGCAGACAAACATACAGATGAACGCAAAAACTATCATCTTGAACTTAAAGGTTTGTATCAAACAAAAAACCTTTTGACTGTTTTAGAGGCTGTACATATACTGACGGAAATAGGATGGCAAATAGAGGAAAAACATATTGAACAGGCTCTTTTGCAAATAAAAAAGCTTACCGGTCTTTATGGCCGATGGGAAATAATTCACCATAATCCTTTTACTGTTTTAGATGTCGGGCATAATGAAGACGGTATAAAGCAAATAGCTGAACAATTAGAACATTGCAATTTTCAAATGCTTCATATTGTTATAGGTATGGTGAAGGATAAAGACATTGAAAAGATTTTTTCATTACTTCCTCAGTATGCAACTTACTATTTTACGAAAGCACAAATACCAAGAGCACTGCCTGAAAATGAATTGGCAGAAAAAGCAAAAGAGTTTGATTTACAAGGAAAAACATTTTCTGAAGTTATGAAAGCTTTTCAGCAAGCTGTTAATAATGCCCATAAGAATGATATGATACTGGTTTGCGGAAGTGTATTTATAATTGGAGAGGTGGAGGAAAGCCTTGTTAAATGGTGAGTGGAGTAAACCTATAAGGTTTCAAAAACCTTATAGGTTTTATTATGATGAATGTTTTACTATCTTGTAATTAAAAACCAATCGTATGTCTGCATATCACGTTCCAATGGAAGCTGATTGTATATACCCCATTTATAGCAGGGCTGTTGGACAAGAAAAATTGTTTAAGTATGAAGACAACTATCGTTTTTTTCTGATCAAATTCAAATTTCATATAAATCCTATAGCAGATACTTTTGCCTGGTGTCTTTTGCCTAATCACTTCCATTTTCTTATTAAAGTAAAATCTTTCGATTCTATCAAATCTTACTATACAGCAGTAAAAGAAAAGGGCAATTTTTCTGCGGAATTCTTATCTGATTTTATAATGGAGAGGTTTTCAAATTGGCTCAACAATTATACTAAATCGTTTAATAAAGTATATGAACGTAAAGGAGGTTTGTTTATAGATTACATGCGAAGAGTACAGGTGCAAGGTGATGAGCAATTTTCAGCTACTATTTTTTACATACACAAAAATCCTGTACATCATGGTTTGGTAAAGAAATTAGAGGACTGGAAATGGTCTTCCTATAAAAGTTTTTTTAGCAACCGGGAAACGTCTTTACAAAAGGATGAAGTAATAGACATGTTTCATGGGATTGAGGCATTTGCAGCTTTTCATCAGCAGACGGTTTATTTGAAAAATGCTGTTGTGACAGAAGATTAGTAAAATTAAACCTATAAGGTTTTAAAAACCTTATAGGTTTTTCCTTACACAATGTTTCTAATTTTTCAACTTGTATTCATCATGAAAATAGTATCCTTTCTCCTGTTACTCTCCTCCTATTTGCAGCTTTCGGTTTCAGCTAAACCTGTTGTATTGTCATCGCCTGATAAGAATATTGTTTTTTCTATTGATGTCAATAATAAGATAGTGATGTACACTATAAAGTATAAAGGGAAACTAATTATAGATCATTCTCCATTGAGCCTGCAATTTGATAACAGCACCTTTAAGAATAATCTAAAAGTAAACAAACCAGTTTTCAGAGATACAACAGAAGATTATGACCTGGTTGTGGGTAAAACCAAACATGTACATGACGAATATAAGCAAGCAATTATTCCCATACAGCAAACAACAGCGCCCTATCACTTTATAAATATTGAGGTAAGAGCATTTAATGACGGCTTAGCCTTTCGCTATGAGTTTCCTAAGCAGGACGGGTTAGACAGCTTGGTATTAACAGATGAAAAAACCACTTTCAATTTTCACGGCGACCCTTTAGTTAAAGTTTTATTTCATCCCGGATTTGTAAATTCTCATGAAGGTCTTTACCGTACGTTGCCATTAAGCGATATAAAAACAGATACATTAATGGATACGCCTGCGCTCTTTGAATTTACAGATGATGTATATGTGGCTATTACCGAGGCAGCGTTGGTTGATTATGCCGGAATGTACCTGGTAAAACATGAAGGGGCTTTGAGAAGTCAACTATCTCCACTTCCGGGACAGACATCAATAAAAGTAAAGGCAGTCATGCCTCATAAAAGCCCATGGCGGGTCATTATGATAAGCAACCGTATAGGTACATTAATTGAAAGCAATATACTTACTAGTTTAAACGAGCCATGCAAAATAAAAGATGTTAGCTGGTTAAAACCTGGTAAAACAACTTTTCCCTGGTGGAATGGTAACGTTGTACCTGATACATTAAATGCTCCCGGAAATAATTTTGTTACCAACCAATACTATATTGATTTCTGTGCACGTAATAACATAGAATATCACTCTGTCGTGGAGTATGGACTGCACCAGTGGTATATGGATGATGGCGTTAATTTTATGCCCGGACCACATGCTGATGTTACCACTCCGGTGCCGGGTCTATACATGCAGCAAATATGTGATTATGCAAAACAAAAAGGTGTAGGCATAAGAGTATGGGTGCATTGGGCTGCATTGTATCCTAAGCTTGACAGTGCTTTTGCCTTATATGAAAAATGGGGAGTCAAAGGAATGATGGTAGATTTTATGGATCGCGATGATCAGCAAATGGTAAATATACAAACCGAAATTTTGCAAAAAGCAGCAGCACATCATTTGCACATCCAGTTTCATGGTGCATATAAGCCAACAGGATTAAGCAGAACCTACCCTAATGAAGTTACAAGAGAAGGCACGTTGAATTATGAAGCAGATAAATGGAACCCTGACGGTGTTTCGCCAGACCATGATATTGATATACCATTTACAAGAATGCTTGCCGGTTCAACTGATTACCATCTTGGCGGCTTCAGGGCAGTACCGAAAGAAAAATTTAAAGCACAATACACCCGGCCACTTATGCTTGGTACCCGTTGTCACATGTTGGCTATGTATGTAGTGCTTGAAAATTATTTGCAAATGGTCTGCGATTATCCTTCTGCTTATGAAGGTGTGCCAGGCTTTGAATTTATAAAAGAAATTCCCACCACGTGGGATGAAATAAAAGTGCCTGACGCAAAACCAGGAGAATACTTAACCATCGCACGAAGAAAAAATGATGACTGGTATATCGGAACAATTAACAACCATAATCCGAGAACAATAAACCTTGCTCTGAGTTTTTTGCCTCCAGGCAATTATATTGCTGATATATACACAGATGCGAAAGATGTAAATGTAAATCCTGACCATTTAATAAAGCAGACTAAAGAAGTAACAAACAAAGACATTATACCGTTTAAGATTGCTTCCGGCGGTGGAGCTGTAATGCAACTAAAGAAGCAGTAATTTTAAACCTATAAGGTTTTAAAACCTTATAGGTTTTGTTTCTTATAGCACACTGATTAAGGTCTCTTTTTGCTCAGTAGTTCTTCCAATTGCCGCATGGTATAATCCAAATTGCTGTAATAAATTCTGCACTTCATCCGCAGTATTTTCATCGGCAGCTATCAATAACCCTCCGCTGGTTTGCGGGTCTGCCAGTAATGCTGTTGCATATTTTTTATCAATATTTTCTGCAAACAAAATCTTGTCGCCATAACTGTCCCAATTTCTGTTAGTGCCACCGGGTATTGAGTTCAAATCAATATACCTTTTCAGATCAGCAGTCAATAATGGTATTTTATCAAAGTATACTTCTGCACTTACATTGCTTCCTTCACACATTTCTGTAAGATGTCCTAATAACCCAAAACCGGTAACATCTGTCATTGCTGTTACACCCGGTATGTTACCCAATGCTTCTCCCCCTTTGTTTAACTGTTCCATTTGCCTGGCAGCAAGAGACCGGTGTTCTTCTTTTAATATTCCTTTTTTTTCTGCTGTGGTTAAAATACCTACACCAATTTTTTTTGTAAGAAATAATACATTTCCTGGTTTTGCAGTATTGTTCTGTTTAATGTTTTTTATATCAACAATTCCATTTACAGCCAAACCAAAAATAGGTTCGGGAGAATCTATGCTATGACCTCCTGCTAAGGGTATTCCTGCTTCCATGCAAATACTTCTGCTGCCTTCAATTACACGTTGCGCGACCTCGGGGGAAAGCTTATTAATGGGCCAACCTAAAATAGCAATGGCGACAATAGGTTTGCCACCCATAGCATACACATCACTTATTGCATTAGCTGATGCAATTCTTCCAAACTGGTAAGCATCATCTACGATAGGCATAAAAAAATCTGTAGTTGAGACAAGGGCAGTTCCATTTCCCATGTCATATACAGCCGCATCATCTTTACTATGGTTTCCTACAAGCAGCCGGTTGTTATCAGGGATAGCAAAATTGCTTTGCAATATTTGATCCAGTACTTTAGGTGATATCTTACAGCCGCAGCCTGCACCATGAGAGTATTGGGTGAGTTTTATTTCTGTCGAAATCATTATGTTAGTTTAATACGATACTTTTTACTTCAATCTATTGTACACTGAAAATGCAGGCAAAAGAACCAAATAAATGAAGGAGTGAGTGTGTTTTTCTTATTCACTTTCTTTCTATGGACTATTGACTATTGACACTTTCATCTGCTCTCTACTAACTATTGTCTTCAACATATCTGCGTTTTTAATAGCATCAGTATTTTCTAAAGGAATACTTTTTATAAACAATACCTTGTCTTTTTTTTGCTCTAAACATTTTAGATAGTACTTGTCATAATATTTCAATAATATTTTAAAACAATTAAAAACATCTCCCGCTTCCAGGTATTCAAGTGCTGTTTTCGTTTCCAGCCCACCCAACCGTTTTGTTATGCGGATGATACTTTCGGTCAATTTTTCTTTTTCATATAAACCGTATGAAACAACAATATATTTCAATCGTTCTTTAAAAGGTATTTCTAAAAAGTAAACAGGCATAGTCTGAATATACGTATACAAGAGGTTAGGAATACTTACTGTTCCAATTCGCTGGCTTTCATCTTCAATCCAGATACAATCTGCTGAAGCAGAGGCAGACAATGCAATAGCAAGTTTGTTTTCAAACATTTCCTGTGTAGGTTGTGGGTTTTGACCTAAATGACCGAAGGCCGAACCCTTGTGGTTAGATAGCGCTTCAAGGTCTATAATTGTACTGCCATTCAGTGCAAGCATTTTTAATATTTCAGTTTTCCCGCTTCCTGTATAACCGCCAATAATTTTAAAAGGATATTCTTTATTGAACTGTTCGGTGCACCATCTTCTGAAAGATTTGTAACCACCTGTTAGTGTGTAAACTTTAAAGCCATAGAGATCAAGCAGCCATGCCACACCTGCACTGCGCATTCCTCCACGCCAACAATGTACAATTACATTTTTTTCTTTTGACCGCTCTGGTGCTTTTTTTAAATGATGAGCTTCAATAATCCTTTCTGCTTCCTCCACTATTTTCACCATTTTCACGCCAAAATATTTCAGACCTTTTTTTATTGCTGCTTGTTTACTTTCCTGTTTGTAAGCAGTACCAACCACCTTTCTTTCTTCATCTGAAAACAATGGTAAACTGTAAGCGCCCGGTATATGAGCATGCTCGTATTCCCCCGGACTTCGTACATCGATACCAGGATATTGATGTGCCAGTTCAAGGAATTGCTGTATAGTAACTTTTTCAATCGGCATTTGTAAGAGTACAAAATAATTTAATAATCGAATACAAAGTAATTGACAAAAATTCTGTGAATTTATGTTGAAGGGGGTTTGATACATCGTTAAAAAAGCGTGATAACTTCAATTTATGAATTCTATTGCCAAAGGATTAATGTGAACTTTTCTTTTTACCAATATCATATATTTTACTTAAAGGATCTATGATTTTTATGGCAAAATATCCTTTATAATTTTTTCGAAATTCTATATTGGCTCTTTTTGTGTCGGATTTAGATTGACTCTTAGTTTTTAAGAATTATCGAAATTTGTGGAAAGAGCTGCTTTTCCTGTTGGAATTAAAACTGTTATAGTATCATCACAAGATGAAAATTGTTTAGAAGTATTACTGACAGAAACAATTTCTCGCTTTGTTTACTTTTTACGCAGTAACAGCAGTAGTACCGACATGTGCCTTTAGCAGAGTTACTGGCCAACATCACCCCATATTCAGAAACAAAAATATTACGTTTTATTTAATTTGTAAGATCAAGGCGGCTAAATAAAACAATACCCTCAAGAATTAAAACCCTCACCTATTACAAGTAGAAAACAAAGAATTTGTCAAAGTTTAAATATTTTAAGAAATAAATTTTCGTTTCTTTAGTTTTGTATTCTTTCGATCAGAAATAAATCATTAAGTAGCTCAGATATACACATTACCAACAATTACATTACGGGTGAAGCTTTCTTCCAGCGAAATAAATGTTTCCGTTCTTTCAATACCCTTAATTTTCTGTAGCTCATCGTGCAAAACGTAACGTAATTGGCTAATATCTTTACAAACAATTTCAGCAAACATGCTGTAATTACCTGTAGTGTAATTTAACCTTACTATCTGCGGTATCTTTTTCAGTTCTTTTACAATAATATCGTAAAGAGAGCTTTTTTCAAGATAAATACCGATAAAAGCTATTACGTCATATCCCATTGCTTTCAGGTCTACATTCAATTTTGTGCCTTTTACAATTCCCAACTCCTGCAGCTTTTTTATACGTACGTGTATGGTACCTCCTGATACAAACAGCTTTTTACCTAAATCAGCATACGAGATTTCAGCCGTTTCCATCATTTCATTGATGATTTGATAATCCAGTTTGTCAAAATTTAATTTACCTGCCATTTTTATTATAAATTTAAGTAATTTTCAACAATAGTTAAGTTTCTTTGAATACTTTCTAAATTTATAAAATATTTATTAAAAAATTTGTAATAAAAATAGGAAAAGACTGTAATATTGCCTTATAATAGTTCTTTAAACGAACATTATGTGGGGTGATGAAATTTTGGCAGACATGCCCTCTTGTCTCGGGGGTGAGGAACCCGGAATAAATTTAAACGTAGAGCCGACTGTTCCTTGCGTTCGGCCGACCAGGGTTGACCACTAAACTTTGCGTTTAAGCTAACCGCCTCGTGGAGGTTCGAGCCCTCCCCCTACAGCTTAAATAGACACCTATATAATTTATGTCAATTGTTTAGGTGTCTGTTCATTTTTATAGTTGCCCGTTTGGTTGCCGTTTATTGTCGGTTTTATCTAATTTTTCCTCATCTTACTTATCTTTTTATACCTTTAAAAAGATAAAATCAATATATTTCAAATCCTTCTCTCATAACCTGTTTATTTGTAATTTGCCCTAAAACCCAACAGTAAGGCAGCCAGGAGTATGAAATTGAAGCAACTAACCCTAAAACAATCTCTTAATAAGGCTTATAGACTTATAAAACCTGAAAGGGCAGACATTGAGAAGTTCAAAGTTAATTTCAAACTGCTTTTAGGTCATATTAACCCACAGGAAAGTGAAGAGAACCTGAAAGGTCACGTAATGGATTTTTTAAAAAATACTTATTATAACCCTAACTATCATATTGCAACTAAAGGCAGAACCGATTTTGTAATACATACAGGTAAAGATGCTTCACATCCTGCAGGAGTATTATTTGAGGCAAAGAAGCCAGCTAATAACGAAATGGTGACGGTTAGCGACTTCAACAGGAAGGCAATGCACGAAATCATTCTGTATTACCTGCGCGAAAGAATAGAGCATCACAACAACGATATTAAATACATTACCATTACGAGCATTTATGAGTGGTTTGTATTTGATGCCCCGGAGTTTGAAAGATTATTTTTTAAAAACACTACTTTAATCAGGGAGTACAAGGCATGGGCAGCAAAACAAAAGGTTAGCAGTAATAACGATCTTTTTTATAATGAAATAGCGAAACCCTTTCTTGCCGCATTAACCGAAGAAATAGAATTTACTTATTTTGATATAAGAGAGTTTGAAAAACCATTACGAGACAACGATAAGAACAACGATAATGAACTTATTCCTTTATTTAAGGTTCTTTCACCAACACATCTTTTAAAACTTCCTTTTGCCAATGACAGCAATAGTTTAGATAAAGGCTTTTACAATGAGCTGTTATACCTTATTGGTTTGGAAGAAGTGAAAGAAGGCAATAAAAAAATAATCAGACGAAGACCAGCAGGAAAACGTAATGATGGGTCCTTAATAGAAAATACCATTGTTCAGTTAGATACGGAAAGTTGTATTCATAAAGTTACAGACCGTAATTCTTATGGTGAAACAACAGAGGAGCAGACATTTAGTGTTGCATTAGAGTTATGTATCACATGGGTGAACAGGATCTTATTTCTTAAACTGTTAGAGGCTCAATTACTTAAATACCATAAAGGCAATAAAGATTATAAGTTTTAAAATTACAATACACTTCCACAGTATGATGAATTGTATAAACTCTTTTTTCTTGTATTGGCAAAGAAACACCAGGAACGTACGGAAAAGGTAAAAGCAAAATACAGACACATAGCTTACCTCAATAGTTCTTTGTTTGACAGAACCGCTTTAGAAGAGCAGACGATTAGAATTAACATGCTTGATGATCAAGCAGAGATGCCCCTGCTGGATAAAACAGTTTTAAAAGACGATAAGAACAAGTCCGTTGCTCCCAGGCTCAACACCTTACAATATTTATTTGAGTTTCTGAATGCTTATGATTTTGCCAGCGAAGGCAGTGAGGAAATACAGGAAGAACGTAAAGCCCTCATTAATGCTTCTGTATTGGGACTGATATTTGAAAAGATTAACGGCTATAAGGATGGGTCCATATTTACCCCCGGCTTTATTACCATGTATATGTGCCGCCAGTCTATACGGCAGGCAGTGTTAAATAAGTTCAAAGAAAAATACACCTGGAAAGCGGAAACATTTGAGGACTTACACAACTACATTGCCGATGATCGTTCAGTAAAAGCCATTAAAGATTATAATACGCTGATTAATTCACTAACTATTTGTGATCCTGCTGTTGGGTCGGGTCACTTTTTAGTATCTGCTTTAAATGAGCTTATCGCCATTAAAAGTGAGTTAGGAATATTAGCTGATGCAAACGGAAAGCGTTTAAGTGAACATACAGCTACGGTAGAAAATGATGAATTACTAATAACGGACAGAGAGAGAAACTTTTTCACTTATCATGTAGCAACAACCAACGAACAAATTACAATACCTAATACAGAAATACAAAGAGTACAGGAAACGTTGTTTCACGAAAAGCAAACCCTTATTGAGAATTGTTTATTCGGTGTGGATATTAACCCCAAATCAGTTCAAATATGCCGCCTTCGTTTATGGATTGAACTGTTGAAAAATGCTTATTACATAGCAGATGGTAACAAAAGCAATGGTGAATTACAAACACTGCCAAACATTGATATAAATATCAAAACAGGCAACTCACTTATCAGCAGGTTTGGCTTAGATGAAGATTTAAAATCAGCTACACCCTATTTTGAAAAGAAGATTTTAGAATACAAATCCTGGGTTGCCGATTATAAGCATGAAGCAGATAAAGATAAAAAGAGAGGCATTCAACAGTTGATGACAGATCTTAAAAGAGGCTTTCTTTCAAAAGTAACTGACCGCAACCCAACAAAGATTAAGCTCGATAAATTATCGGGCGAGTTTTTAAGCAAGTATGTAAATGAAAAGTTGTTTAGCCAAAACCTTTCCGATGCACAGAAAAAAGATAAAGAACGTTTAGATAAGGAAATTGAGAAGCTGAATAAAGAGTTAGAGGCTTATATAAAAAGCCCTATTTATAATAATGCTTTTGAATGGCGGTTTGAGTTTCCTGAAGTGTTAGATAATGATGGGAACTTTATAGGGTTTGATATAATCATGGGCAACCCGCCTTACTTTGGTATTAGTACAGATAAATCATTAAAATTGCTTTCCAATTCTTATGAAGCCTTTGATAGCACAGGTGACATATATTGTCTTTTTTATGAATTAGGTTCAAATCTTTTAAAGAGCAATGGTACTTTATTTTTTATCAGCTCTAATAAATGGCTTAGGGCTAATTATGGCAAAAGATTGAGGAACTACTTTATTAAAAAAACTAATCCATTATTGCTATTTGACTTTAGCTGGTATCAGGTTTTTGATAACGCTTCAGTTGATAGCAATTTATTGTTATTACAAAAGGAGAAATACAAACAAGAATTAAAAGGAGCTGTAGCCAAAAAAGATTTTCAAATTGAAGAAATAGAAAAGTATATAGAAAAAAATAAAGCCCCGATAATAATAAAAATTGATGATTTCTGGTCTGTATCTAATAGTAAAGTAACATCTCTTAAAAACAAACTTTATGACAAGGGTAAACTTCTAAGTAAGTGGAATTTTCAAATATATAGAGGTATTCTTTCAGGCTTCAATGATGCTTTTATAATAGAAACGAAAGTAAAGGAAGAACTTATTCAAAAAGACCCAAAAAGCGCTGAAATAATTAAGCCATTATTGAGAGGACGAGACATTGAAAGATACAATTATAACTTCTGTAACCTATGGTTACTTTTTACAAGAAGAGGAATAGAAATAGATGCATATCCAGCAATCAGAGAATACTTATTATCCTATTATGATTATTTACTTCCAAGAAACACGGCAGAACAAAAGATAGGTAGGAAACCCGGAAGTTACAAATGGTTTGAAATACAAGATAACATTGCTTATTACAAAGAGTTTGAAAAAGAGAAGTTGATTTGGGCAGAAACAATGAGAGTTCATAAAACTGGTGATAGAAATTTTCCAAGATTTGGGTATGATAATGGTGATTACTATACTGACAAAACAGTTTTCATTGGATTAGGTGAACATCTAAAATATCTACTTGCAATTCTTAATTCAAAAATTGGTCGTTATCTCATTCAACTTTATGTAGACAAACTTGATACAGGAGGCTATATGATGCAAAAAGCTTTCTTAGATAAAATCCCTATTTATTATCCGTCAAATAATGAAGATGTTCCTTTTGTACAAATAATTGATGAAATATTGAAAAGTAAAGAAACAGGAAGCGATACTTTGCCATTAGAAAAACAAATAGATGACTTAGTTTATAAACTTTACGACCTCACCCCTGAAGAAATACAAATAATTGAAAGCTCCATCAAGTGAACAAAGGAAAAGACTTTGAAGCATTAGTAGCATGATTAAAAGCTATACCATAATTAAAAAACAGTATTGATTGAACCCATTCCATATCGCAGAGTAATTTCTATAAGAGATAAATTAAATACTGTTGGCAGTGAACCTTTGCGATTGATCTGTGATGATTATGAAACTTACTATGTAAAAAACGACAGGCAAAATTCACCGGCAGTATCTATCATCAACGAAGTGCTTTGCCATTACTTCCTTCGGCTATGGAATATCAATACACCAGATATATGCATTATAAATCTGGAAGCGGAAACCATACGGGCAAATTACGGTTCAAAACACAATCCGGTATATTATCAACGTCCGGCTTTTGGTTCAAAGGAACAGGAAGGAGCTTTTGATGCAACGGAGTTTTTACAAATAAACGGCAAGGTTGATTTTAAAAAATATTACCGCCCTGAAATGTTTGCTCATATAGGTTTGTTTGATTTATGGGTAGAAAATGAAGACCGCCCACCCGACTTAAAGAACCTTATGCTGTTTGAAGAAGAAGAGAGATACCATTTTCTTGCTATTGATAACGCTATGGCTTTTCGTACAGGTGCCTATCAAACATTAACAGACAATACTTTTTGGGCAACTGAAAATGCTTACATGCTTCAATCAATGTATTTCAGGCAGTTAAGACGGTTTTTGAAACTTGATAAGAAGTGGTGGGAAAAGGAAAAAGAAAACTTTTACCTTTGCATTACCAAATGTAAGCGGTATTTTGCCGACATTGCACAGTTACTACCCCTTGAATGGGGTTTTTCTGACGACATTAAAACTATTGTCTCTAATTATTTGTTCGATGAAGAACGCAATAAATCTGTCTTTAATGAGTATATAAGAATGTGGAAATAATGGAAACCTTTTACACCATAATTAAAATTGCACCTAACTCCCTTGCAGGCGATAGCTTGTCAATAGGTCTGTTATTGCGTGATGGCAATAGATTTTGGCTTCATTTTTCGGCAGAAAAGAAATCCTTAGCTAAACAACTTTTAGATGGTAAAGGCGATATTGTTGACTTTGTAGTAAAACAAATAGAGCAGAAAGTAAATGAAGTAAATGAGCGTTTAAACAATCCACAAAATGAATTATTCCAACTTGATAATTTGCTTACATCTGACAGGTTTAATCATTTAAGTGTTTATTGTAATGGCATTCTAAGATTTACAGAGCCTTCATACCTGAATGATATAATTAATGAAGAAAAGTTTGTAAAGCTGTTTAAATTATTAGTGGATAGAACTTATTTAAAGGAAAAGCCGGAAGTTGATCCTAAAGAAACTAAGTTTCGTTCTATCATAGAAACCAAACTTATCAAAAGGGTTCATAATAAAGTACATACTAATTTAGAATTGACACCTGAAAGATTACCTGGTTTATTTTTCAATTTTAATATTGACTGTCTTGGTTTAAACGGTGCTTTTATTGGTGCTAAATCAATACCTTTTTATAAAAAGAATGAAGTCATAGACAAAGAATTAAGTCATTATTTTAGTCTTATATTTACACTCAATTTGATGTATCCTGATAGAAAAGCCGGTGACAAGTTTTATATCATCGGGGATGAACCTTCAGATGTTAATTCCAAAGAACACCGTACCTGGGAAAACATTAAAAACAATCGTGCAGTTTCACTTTTATATGCTGAACAAGCAGATGTAGTCGCAGAGGAAATTGAAGAAAAGAATGCAACTCAATTCTTAGCAGTATAATCTCCGTTGAGAATAGCTAAATAAAATCTTTCTACGCTTAATTACCGATAATCTTATAAACTGCTATTGCAGCTTCTTTACCACCTTCTGCCCTTTCAGCTACAATAAAGGTTCTTAATGAAGGTATAAGAAAAGAAGTTCTTGCTCCACCTATAGAAGCAATATTTGATACCAGTTTAACCCATTTTGCAGCTAACCTGACTGTAATAGGCGTTGTTGTTGGGTTTCATTTTTTTTGTGTTCCAGTTTGTGTACTACAGATTTTCTTTTGG
>JAABUR0100004291.1_pt1 | contig 19164 bp, 16 predicted proteins | sample 5560091 | NCBI WGS metagenome assembly JAABUR01 (sample SAMN10711879, study PRJNA513375) | rock metagenome | isolation source: Antarctica rocks | place: Antarctica: Victoria Land, University Valley sud | reverse complement strand
TGTGCAGGACATGGTGCGGGCAGAGTTCCAGAGGCGCTTGCGGAGTGCCGCGCCGCCGCCCGCCGCCGGCGAAAGCCCCCGGCCTAGCAGCCACGCTGCCAGCGAACCATAATCGTTGGGCCTGAGAGCCGGCGGGCCGAGAGGGCGAGCAGCCTGGCTCGCCGCGTTCGGCGCTCTCTGCGCGCCGGCTGTTCGTGCCCGGCCGCCGCGCCCCAGCTGACCGGCTTTGCCGCAGCGTCTGCCAGCACTGCCGTCTGCCAGACGAAGTGCTTGTGCTTTGTGCTAGGCCATAGCGTGGTTTCGTGAGGCTGGGGCGCCACATGCCAGTCAAGACAACCAACGGCGCTGGCAGTTTGCTGACACAGCCTGCCCCAGCACGCGCCTGCTCCGCAGCGCCTGTCAGTCACCTGGCTGCTGTGGGGTTGCCAAGGGGTTGTCCTTGGCATCAGCATCTGCCTGGTCTGGTTGGCGTCGAAGCGGTAGGCTGTTTTTAGCAGGCCACTCAGCAGCGCAGTCCGCGTTGGCCGGGCAGGGAAAGAACTGTAGTGAGGTGCACTGTTGCACATCTCAGTGCACGTGTGTGCGAACACCCTGTACGAGGGCGAGTGGTTGCTGGTCAGCGGCGAGAGTAGCCACGTATTCATGAGCGTGGTCAATGCGGCAAAGTTTAACTTGTGCTTGTGCTGGCGTAAAGGCGAGGAGGCGCTGCGGCGCATGTGCTAAGATCAGTGCAGTATTTGCGCGTTCTCCTGGAGTCTGCACACCAGTGTTGTTCCCATCAGCTTCGTGTGGGCGCCACCTAGCGTGCGGTGCGCTGTTGACAGCTTGACAAGTGCAGTTGGTGGCGTTTGTATTTAGGTCACCAGCCCAGGTCCTGATTCCAAGGTAGTCACTATCGGCCTCGCTGACCTGCCTACTTCCGCTTGATCGCTGCCAAGGGGCAGGTGGGACGGACAGCCCCGGGCACCGTTGCATGATAGGCAGCTGCAACAAGTGGGGAACCCAAGCCTGCGGCCCGGGAGCTGCTGCGCGGGCTCGTTGTGGAGCCACCTGCTCTGGCTGTGCAACCGCTATGGCGACACCGTGCAGTGCAGACGAGGCCCTTGAATAACGCGAACCAGGTCCCCCGACCATCCGCGCGGTCCGGGGCAGCATGCGCCTGTGCTGCGCGCGCGCGCCGGCAACCAAGGACGAGCCCGCGCAGTCCTCGCAGCCGAGTGCGGGGCGCAAAGCGCAGGCGAGCGGCAAGGCGCCCGCGGTCTCTGCGCACGCGCCCGCGCATGAGGAGGCCTGGCACGCACAGCGGCACGTGCCGCCTCCTCCGAACGGCGATGCGCGGGCGTACGTTGACGCGCCTGCAGGCAGCCTGTCTGCAGGCGCAGGCCTGAAGACGCGGCCCGCAGGAACGGGGTCGGAGGGAAAGGCGGGAAGGGTGGAGCAGGCACAGCCCCAGGACCAGTGGCTGGCCGGGCAGGGCGGAGGCGAGCGGGCAGCGGCGCCCGTCTGTGCCAAGCTGCCGACAGCGGGGGGCGCTCAGAAGCACGCCGAGGGCGCGTCGCGCGTCAGCAGCGCGAGCAGCGGCGGCCGCGGCCCCGCGCTGCCGCTGCTGCTCAGCCGCACACTGTCGGTGGAGAGCTACGCGTCGGCGCGCTCGTCGCTCGGCCCCGGCTCCCCGGTCTCGCCGCGCATCGACGGCGCCGCGCCGTTCGACGGCGCCGACGCGGGGGTGCTGTCGCCGCGCATCCTGGCTTGCCACGATGCGCTGCACGCCGGCGGGGCCGGCGCGCATCGGCCGCTGGGCGCGGCGGAGCCGCTGCGCACGCCGCGCGGCCAGGGCGCGGCCAAGCTCGGCGGGCTCGGCGCGGACCCTGACGACCTAGGGTCCAGGGCGCCCGGCGTGGCCGGCGCGCTGCTGGACCGCACGCCGCTGCAGGAGCGGCGGCTGCGCGAGGGCCGGGGTTCGAGCTCGGGGTCTGAGGCCCTGGAGGGCGCGGACTCCCTGGAGGCGGCGCTGCCCGGCGCGCCGCGCGCACACGCGCCGGCCGCCGCCGCGGTCGGCGCGGCCGGCGCGGCCAGTGCGGCCGCGCAGCCGCGCGCCAGCGCGGGAGCCGGCGCGCTGGCCGCGCTGCCCGAGCTGCCGGGCGTGGCGCCGGGCGGCGCGGGGGAGGCGCTCGGCGCGCCGCTCGCGCAGCGGCGGGTGTCCGCGACGCTCGTGCGCACGGTGGGCCCGGGTGAGGCGGCCGGCGAGCCGGTGGGCTGGGTGCGCTCGGGCTCGCTCAGCCGTGTGTCGCGGGTGCGGCCCCTCGGCCCTGCGCGTCCTTGTGGGCGGGACCGAGACAGGGTGCCGAGCCCGACACGGAGCTGCCACCTGCCGAGCTCGCGGCCTCGCTGGGCGCAGACGGGAACACTACCTGCCTGCCCATGCAACTCTGTGCCTGCTGCTCATGAGTCCGCGCTCCACGTGCGTCTGGCGCGCACGCTCAGCGCGCATGTCGCGCGTTGGTGCGCCCGTCCTGCTGCGGGGAGCGCCTGAAGGCGGGAGGGCGCGCGCCCGGGCAGGTGTCCCTGGCGCGCACGCTCAGCGTGCACCCCGCCGGCGAGGAGCGCTCGCGCCACGACGCGGACGTGGCGGCCTACGACGCGGCCTGGCTCGCGCTGCTCAACGGCCTGGCCGCCATACGCGGGGCGGGCCCCAAACTCAAGCCCCAGGGTTTGGGCCCGGGGCTGGAGGACGGCAAGACGCCCGGCGCGCCGGGCCGCTGGGCCGTGGCCGCCGCCGGCGGCGGCGAGCGCGCGCGCGGCCAGGCCGCGCTGTCAGGGTCGGGGCCGGCGCCGGCGGCGCGCGTGGCGGACGTGCCGCTGCTGCCGCCCGCGCCGTGGAACCGAAAGCCGGGGCACCGGGTGCGCGCCCGGTAGCGCGCCGGCGGCTCCCTTCTCGTGCGCGAGCGCGGCGGCGCCGGATTGGCGGGATGGCGGGCGCGGCGCTGACGGCTGCGCGCGCCGCGCAGGGCAGCCTCAGCGGCGAGCAGGAGGGTGCGCTGCGCGCGCTGCGCGCGCAGTTCCCCGAGAGCGCCGCCTTCCACACCGACGACGACCTGCTGCGGTGCGGCGCCTGGCTTGTTGGGTAGGGTAGGGTCAGTGCGCGCGCACAATCCCCCGGCAGCGTCCCGATCCACACCGACGATGGTGCTGTGCGTATGGATGCCCAGCTTCCTGGGCGCTCGGCCTGGGCGTCTGGTCTAGCTGAGGTCAAAGCTGGGGCTGCAGTAAAGCGAGCGGCTGCCAGGCACCTGCCCTGATGCACTGGACCAGGAGCGCACCTCAAGTCCAGGGAGGGGCTTGAACGTCCCTGGCGCCTCGCCTGTGCCGGCGCCGCCCGGGCCCTGAGGGGTGCACACGTGGCGTCTGTGCGGTGCGCCTCCTGTGGACCTGTCACAGGACTGGTCACAGGGGAGCGCGCTGACGCCGGGCAGCCATGCGGATATCCGTGAAAGCTGTGTTGCGGTCCGGGCATGCTGCCCGGGCTCTGCTGGTGCCCTGCTCATGCTCGCTGTCGGCGTGACGCGCGCACGGGACGCGCGCAGGTTCCTGCGCGCGCGCGACTTTGACCCGAAGGCTGCAGCCACGATGTACGGCAACTACTGCTCAGTGGTGCGCCCGTGCTCCGGCCGCTTTGTAAGTGCAAGGACGCCTGCGCTGTGAGCAGAGGGTTTCAGAAGCGAGCCGCGCGGCAGCTCAAGCCTGGTGTGCCACATTCGGCTCTTGTCTGAGCAGCTGTGGCGGCGGCGGGCGGGGGGATTTGTTTCTCTCACGCCGTCGCCCACGTAGGCCCGCATGCAGCCCATGGCCGTGATATCGCTCTGTGCGCTGCTGTGCTTGGCTGCAGCGTTCCTGCTTGTTGTGCCCCCAGTCAGTGTCCCGGCCCTGGACTGCACGACGACCGCTCGCGTGTGTGCTGTAAAGATGAGAGAGAATCATACCTGGGATGTACATTCAGAGGATAGGCCATCTTGAATGTATGCATGTGTTTAGCAGTGGGCCCGCCGCGCGCAGTACCGGGCGCGCCTGCTGACGCTGCCGCTGCCCTTCCTGCGGCCGGCGCTGGGTCGCGCGTTCCGCCTGGACGCGCTGGCCGCGGCCGGCTTCCCGGAGCGGCCGCGCGAGCAGACCGCGCGGCTGGCGCCGCTGCTGCGCATCATCCACGCGGCCGCCATCGGCACCGACCGCGAGCTGCGCCCGGTGCGCGCTCGCGCGGTGCTGTTGACTGACCGGCTGCATCCCTCAACCTCTTAGGATGTAGGTGTGATATGTCTGTGGTGGTCGGGGGGCCTGTGAAGGCTGGCCGCATCACAAAATATGAGCGGCATGCTCCAGGCGGGACAGGGAGGGGCCGGCTGGAGCGGCTGTGTGTGAAATGAAGCCTGATGCGCCCTTAGTTCCGTGCGGCACTTCCTGCTTGCGAGGGCAGGGCATAGGGTCCTGCGGCAGGCTTTGCCACATCGACAGGCCGGCTGCCGCTTTAGGACTGGAGTGGGAGCGCCATTGTGTCTCGTAGGTGTGCCCTGACGCGAGGGATGCGGGCCAGGTGGTGTACCTGCGCCCGGCCGCGATGGTGAAGAGCGCCGCGCAGCCGCCGCTGGCAGACCGGCTGGCGCTGCAGAGCGCGTCCAACGAGGCCGGCCGTCTGCTCTTTGCGCTGGCGTCCGCGGCGGCCGGGTACCAGGTTGACCAGCTGGTGCAGGTGGGGGCCATTTGTGCTCTTGTACTCATGTGTTGTTATCCAGTGTTTGTGCACATAGACAGACCAAGAAGGTGTGGGTCGTTTGTGCATGGGCAGGCCTCGGGCGGCTCTGCATGCCGCACGGCCGGCTCCGCGCAGATGGAGCCTGCGCAGCGTGGGACGGCTCGTGCTTTTGGTGGAGGCCTGCTGCACGAGGATGATCCGAGTGCGCATGACCGGGATTAGGATTAGGGTCGGGAATAGGATAAGGGTCGGGTGCCAAGGCCGGGCGCAGTCCTGCACCCGAGGGCCCGTGCGCCTGCAAGCTAAGGTTATGGTAGGGCAGATAACCTACACCTCAAAGCAAGCGCCCGCCACCGCCAGGTGATCGACCTGGCGGGCATGTCGCCGATCAACATGCTGCAGTACGTGCGGCGCGAGGATGCGCAGACCGAGTGGCAGCACAACATGGACTTCTGCCCGGAGACTCTGAACAAGGCGCGCGCACGCCGCCCTGGCGTGCAGGGCCTCGCTCGCACCTCCGCCGAGAGCTGTCTTTGTTGCCGAGGCGGGTTCTATGGCTGAGCCTTGTTAGAAGTCATGCTGGGAAGTGGGTGACCAGGACACCTGTCGTGTTGCACGGCGCGAAGCAGGGTCTGAGCGGCCCACAGACAGGCGCTCTTGTGGGCGTGCGGCGGCATGCTGCGGGCAGCGCCGACGCCTCCGGGCGCCCAACATGCACGATCAGCGCTCGCACCAGTGGGAGGGCGGGGCTCCGGGACCATGGGATGGACCGCGCGCCGCAGGCGCCAGCGGCGGGCGTGGCTGTTGTGAGAGGGTTAGTTTAGGGTTGATATCGCGCACAGGCGAGGAAATCATGCGGTTTGCTAAAACCCTGTTTGCATGCGCCTGCACGCAGGTCATCATCCTGAACGCGCCGCTGGGCTCGGGCCTGGTGTGGAAGGCGGCCTCGGTGTTCCTGCCGGCGAGCACGCGCCAGAAGATCGCGATCCTGCCGCGCGGCGGCCACGGTCAGGCCGAGCTGCTCCGCCTGGCGTGCGCCCGGCTTGCCTCCTCCCCCGCCATGACGCGCCGCGCTGGCATGGCGCCCAGCGTGCCCGCATCTGCGCGCCAGGTCGACCAGAGGCCTCTGCCTGTCTGGCCCCGAACATGCGCCGGCTCCCGGCCCGCAGTCATGTGTCTGTGCGCCTGTGGGCGCCTCACCCGGCGAGGACGAGGACAGGGTAGGGAAAGGTAGAGTACCCTCGCTGTGGCTCATGCGCCCGCCCGCGCGCGCGCCAGGTCGGGCGCGAGAACGTGCCGACGTGCTACGGCGGCGCCGGCGAGCGCTACGCCTGGCCGGCCGTGGACCCGGTGCCAGCGCCGCCCGGCACCGAGCCGCCGGGCGAGAAGGCGGCGGCCGCGCTGGCGGCGGTCGGCACCACGATTGGCCACGCGGTCGCCGGCGCCGTGCGCGAGCTCGAGGCGCTGCCCGGCTGCCTCAGCCGCGAGTCCGTGCGCACGCTGTAGGCGACCGCGGTAGGGATTCTCCCGGGGTTGGCCCCCACACTGCCTATTGCCCAATCCCGTCCGTGCGCACGCTGAGGTCGGCCGCGGTGGGCTTATTCCGGGGTTTGGCCCCCCACTATTGCCCAGCCGCGTCCGTGCGCGCGCTGTAGGCCCCTGCGGTGGGCTTTTCCTGGGGATACCCAAGATACCATATCCCCCAATCACTTTATGTGAGCACGGGCGCTGCGCTGGCCGCATGTTGGACAGCCACTGGCCATGTGCGATGCCGATGCTGCCGATATTGGGCGCAACGCTGCCCGAAGAGCCGCCAAATGACCGGTGTCACGCTGGCAGGAGCGAGTACCGAGCATACAAATGTCAGCTGTTGCTCTGCATGCCAGGGGACATGGCAGTTTGGAAGGCGAGCGGCACCATATACAACCAGAGGCGCGGACAAGATTCTCAACGTAAGGAATTTGGCAGCGTTGTAGGTGCCGCATCACAGCTTCGCCAACTGGGCATCACTATGATCACTATGATTCCGCTTGCAGCTGCGCCAAGTTCCTGCGCGTCCAAGCTCGCAGCGGCATATCTATCTGTCCTAGCAGCCTGTTAAGGTTACGCCGCATCCAACCGAGCGCGCAGGTTGCTGCTCGCTTGAGCAATGGGTATTTGTTGCTGAGCTGCGCAGAACCGATGCGCCTGGCATGCTCGGCTGTCTTCAGCCTGTTCAGCTTTTCCTAGGTGTGTCTTTTCCGGGGGCGGGAGGGTCTGTGTTGACCCATAGAGTGTGCTCCGCCTTGTCACTTCCTGGGGCTGTCTCTGCGCTTGCAGACGACACGGATGGAAATCCTTTTGCAGCCAATGCGTGCCCGGCACCGTCCTGTTTATTATAGTATGAAGTCGGAGTCCATACGCTGCAACCTAACGCACACTTGAAGTTGCCTTCTGCCTGTAACTTTTGGGACTCGGTGTGCACCTGTGCTTGCATGAACCCCTGGCCAGGGGTGGCCTGATTGCAGCTCTGAAGACCCATGGGTGGAACCTTGTTGCACATATCCAGTCTTGAGCAGGGAAGCTTGTTCCAACCACGCTTGGCAAACTCTCCGTTGGTGTGCAACTCATATCTGCATGTCTGATTCGCGTGCTCGCAGCCACACGAGGCTGCCTCCAAAGGTCGGCGCCTGGAAGCGTGCCCACCCTGGTAACTGCTAAGCACAGCCCCTTCGTGAGCCTGGCTTAGGCGGCATCGCCAGCCGCTGCCCCTGTCGCCGCTGTCCCCCGCAACCAGCAGCCACGTCGTGTCAAAGCCATGCTGGCGCATGAGGCGGCTACTGACAGGTCCGTCTTGGGCGGCGCAGCAGCCCCCCGCTCCGCCACTGCCTCGCAGGCGCGCCAGCCACAAGGCAGCGAGCCGCAGCGCATGCGCCAGGCTCAGGCGACGCTGCCGGCGGCCTCCCCGGTCGCTACGTCGCCGCGAGGCGCGGGCTCGCGCGGCGCGGCGCCGCCGGCCGCGCCGGCCGCCGTCTGGTCCCAGTTGCGCGGCGCGACCGCCTCCAGGTCCGCGAGCGCCTCGCACACGCGCCGCGTGATCTCGCGCCAGACCTGGCCCGGCCCAGCGCTTCATATAATCTGGGCTTCTGGGCATCTGGGCGTCTGGGCTTGTGCGAAGTTGCCAGCTGCATTCTGGTGTGCACCGGGGTGGAAAAATGGGCCTCTAGGGCCTGGAGAGGGCATGTGGCGGCTGGCATGCACATGGGCTGACTCATGCAGCCTTGATTGGTGGAGGGATGCTCTGTCCTCATTGCCACCATCGGCCGCACGCTCCGGCGGCCATTCGCCCGCTCGCATGCGGCACACGGCCAGCGACAGGATTGCAAGGCGCCAGTGCGCAAGCAGCGACCGCACCGCAAGCCTGCCTGCCAGCCTGGCGGGGCGGCGCGGCGCGCCTGCGGCAGCGCGTGCTCCGGGCCGAGGCAGCGCGGCGCCAGGTCGCCCAGCGGCACGGGCTCGCCAACGAGCGCCACGACTGCCTGCCCCGCGCGCGGCACCCGCCCGTGCCGCGGCAGCACGCGGCCCATGCCGCTGTGGTAGAAAGGCAGCACGAGCGGGGCCCTGCGCGGCCGGGCTAGGGTCGACCTCAGTAAGAGACTGGGAGCATGGCGCACATGGTGGACGGCGCGCTGTGCACAGGCGCCTCACCAGACAGGCACAATTTTGCACGGTCTGAGCACTGCAGAGCCTGAGCGGCTGGGGCCACGTGTCGGATGCAACGCCCAGGAAGGCGCTGTGCAGCGCAACATGTGCAAGGGCGAGCTACCGGCGCCCGGCGCGTACGCAATCGCACACGACCTTGCCGATGCCCCACCGGCAGGGCGCCAGGGTGCCCGTGTAGCCGACGCGGCCCTGCCGGACGCATGAGGGCACTCTCACATGCCGCTCACAAGCTCGTCTCCAGAACCACTGCCTTGCCCCTCACAACCCGGAGGGTTTGCGCTTGAGCGTCACGGCACAATGCCCAGTTCAGGAGTGCCGAAGCCAGGTCTGGGCGTGCACGGCGAGGCAGCTCCAGCCCGGCAGCAGTCGCTTGCGACTGCATGCGCAAGCTGGGCAGCCAGTCGAGCCCACAGCGCACGCGCCTCGGGGAACAGGTGCAGCCACTCGCCGTCCGCCACCAGGCGCGCGGCCAGCGCCAGCGCCGGCTGCGTCAGCCCCGCGCCGCGCTCGATGGGCAGCACCTTGCCGCTGGCGAAGAACTGCCTGCCGCCGGGCGCAGCCTCAGGGCCAGCGGTAGGGTAGGGTGTAGGAGTAGGGTCGGGTAGGGGCCTAACCTAAACCTGGTTCTCTTCACTGAAGAGGTGACGCGTGTCTGCCCTGCGTCGCACTCTGCACAGCCCAGTGCATCCGCGCGGTCCACAGCAACACTCCGCTTCCACAAGCCCGGCACGCGGCCAAGGCAGAGAGGCGGCAGGCGCATGCGTCACTGGTGGAGAGCTCGCCACAACAACCACGCGCATGCTCCGGCTGAGGCGGCGCAAGCGGCGGCGGGCGCTCTGCGCGATGCAGGGGATGCGTGCCCCATGCGGCACAGGGACCTTCGTTCCCGGCACCCGCCGGCGTGCGGGCGCGGCGCGCGAGGGCGCGGCAGGCAGGGTCAGGGTAACCACGGCCCGCACCGCAGGAGCTCGTTGCGGAAGCAGATCTCCTTGGCGCACAGCGACCAGCGCGCGCGTCCGTGGCGCGCCTCGCCCCAGAAGAAGCGCAGCGGCAGCATCGCGCTGATGACCACGGGGTCGTCCAGCGTGCTGCGCGCGGCGCGCATGGCGCTCGGGGGCGGCGCGGCCACTGGCCAGGCGCGCGCTCTGTGCTGCTGCCAGGCACCCATTGGGCTTGGGCTTGGGCGCAAGCACGCGCGTGGTGCAGGTGCGCATGGCCTCGCACGCGGCGGCTAGCCTCTCAACGCGCTCTGCGCCTCGCATGCATGCATCCGGCTCTTGTCAGGCAGCTGGCGCGCCGCGCATAAGCAGCCCTACAGCGCACCAGCAGAGCGTGGAGGCTTCCCCTGACCAGACTGACGGCCGCAGGAATGCTCGCCCAACATAATGCCGCAGCGGCCTGCGAGGTGCGCCATGCATGCATGAAGACGGACATGTGCGCGTGCGCACGCTGAGCGCAGACGCGAGCATCATGCTATAGGGTAGGGTAGGGTTAGAATAGGGTAGTAGTTAATGCGCACCTGGTGTGGTTGCAGACGGTGATGAGCCCCACATCGGCCGGCCGCCGGAGCGCCGCCTCGAGCGCCGCCCCGTTGCGGACCTGCGCGCGCGCAGGCCACGCGGGTCAGGGACTGCCCGCGGCCTTTTGCCGTCAGGGGGCGCCCGAGCAGCCGTGTGTGCTGCCGTAGAGGCCTTCTGTGGCTGTGGTCCGCATGCCTGTCAGAAGGCCTGCTCAGCACGACATGCATGAATGCATCCCCTGTCATGCGTCCGGGAGCCTGGCGGAAGCGCTGGCACAGTGCTCAGCGCGTTGCAGCTGTCCACTGGAGCACAGGTGCAGCTGTCGCAGCACCTTGAACAGCAGGCAGGCACCCCGGAGAGTGACCAGGGGAGACCAGGGGACCAGGGGCCCCGGCGCGCCTCGAAGCTGTTTGCAACGCGCAGCAGCAATTGCGACAGCGCCGCTACGGAGCCCAGGGTCGCGCTGCGCCCGTAGCGGCCCCAGGGCGGTAGCGAGTCCACTGCTGAGTCGGGCCCTGGGGCCGTGCTGCCTGCCGCCGCATCAGACATCCGTCCGGCCCCAGCACGCTCCACGCGCGGGGCCGCAGAGCCCGATGCCAGGTGCGTGCAGCGCCGCAAGTGGGGGGCGCAGGTGATACGGTCTGTTCAGCGGCGCCTGCGCAACGAGCAGCCCCTGTCCTTGGTGCACACTCAGGTTCAAGGTGTGTTCCAGTGCTTGCAAGTAGGCTACCTTCACAGTAGCTGTGGTAAAAAGAGAGCAAATAACAGTACAGCAGCATACATAGGCACCCCACAAGGTGCACCCTTCTCCTCACATGCTTGCAGTGACTCGAGGAACATGGAGCGGGGCTTGAACACGCAGACTAGGGAGGTGCTGGCTTGCAGAATAGCTTACCAAGGACGTGCCTGGCAAGGAACACACGGAAGTCACTGGGGATGCAGTGGTTGAAGTCCATCGTGGTTGAACTCCATCGCGGCCCACCCGGCAGACGTCTATCTCAATGTCCCAACTTTCCGCCCAGACAGGGAGCTCCTTGACATTCCTGTAAGGTGTGGAAGGGTGAACCCCCGGGGTGGGCTTCAGCGCGTGCGCCCGGGCGGGGCCGACTTCCTTGCAGTTAGGCGGGCCAGCCTGGATGTACCGATTGACTAACTTTTCCCGCTCGCTCAGCTAGTTACAAACCCGCGGTCGTACAGCTGCGGGCGGCGCCGTGCTGCCCCAGGCAGCGGGAAAACATCCCTGCGCATGCTGCCGGGTGTCGGTGCGCGAACGCGCGCGGTTTCCCTTTTTTTTTGCACCATGGCCAGCCTGCCTGTCTCGGCCTGCTTGCCTTGGCTCCTGCGCAAGCGAGGACGGACGCGTTAGGTTCAAGGCAGGCAGGCGCTCGCTGCAGTCTGCCAACGGTACTGTGGTGCGGGCCGATAGGCTTTGCACCTCTGCTGCTGGACTACACCGCCCTGCGAGTCCCTTTGGGGCCACCCAAGGCTGCACGGCGGAGCGCGCCGCACAGATGACTGCACACGACTGCCGGCGCAGCATGTGACACTGATTGCCCGCTATGCAGGCGCGCTGCGCAGGTTTAGAGTCAGTGTGCTGCCTAGCGCTTGCAGCACGCATACCAATGATTGGTACGGTACCAATTAGCAGTGTTCATGTATGGAGCAATAACCATCTGCCGGTCCACCGTCAGAGCCTAAGTGGTTGGGCACCTGCAGTGAATTCAAACTGCACTGCTGCGTGCACAGGGACGGGTTGCCAGCGTCTTCTGTGGGGCGGCAGCGCAGGTACGATTAACTGCCATGACTGCTGCGCAGGGCACGTCCAGGCAAGAGTGGACGCGCATGTCCCTGAACGACAGCGCGCGCGTGCTGGACTCCCCGGCGGCGCGCCTGCTCGGCGGCGGCGACCCGCGCACGCTGCCGGCCGCCAAGGCCGGCGCTGCGCCGGGTGCGCCCCTGAGCGCAGAGGAAGCCAACGGCGGTGCCGATGCCTCGGGCCTTGCGGGCGCGGCGGCGCCCGCGCCGGCGGTTGCCGTGGAGCCTGAGCCGCATGGACACGGCCGGGCCCCTGCTGGGGACCTATCGCTGGGCGCGGCGCGCGCGCGGGAAGCCACGGCGGCGCTCGGCGGCGGGCTCGGCCGCGGGCTCATCACGCGTGACAGCGCCGCGATGTATGAGCCCGGCAGGTGTGCGCCGTCTGCACCCTACCCCTAGCCGCGCCTAGACGGCTGCCTGTCCTGTCCACCCGGCCCCTCTGCTACACTGCAAGCCCACCGGCCGCCGCCCCCGATTTGCACTTCGCCGCAAGCTCGCGGCTTGGAGCCACAATTGCTGTGCGTGCTCGGCGCCCCGCCGCGAGCGCGCCGCACCTTGCAGGCGCTCGAGCGTTTGGCGCACCCCGCTGCTGATGCCCACACACCAGGAGGGCCCTCAATGCGGCGGGCCGCGGCCCGGCCGCTGTGCCATGTCCCGCCTCATACCTGCCCTCAGGCCCGCCCCAGCTGTGAGAGAGCGGGCTGTGCTGCGTGCCTTGGCGCGCCAGCGGGCGGTCACGAGGTCGGCCAAGCGGGGTTGTTGCACAGAGCGGGCAGTGCCTGATCACCGACGGCGCGCCGCCGGCCGCAGGGCGGCGAAGCAGGGGCGCGCGCTGCCGCCGAGGAGTATATCGCCAGGCGGCGCCCACACGCCCAGCGGCTCCAGCGGCGCAAGCAGCGAGGCGGGCGCGCCGGCGGGCGCGGCGCCCCGGGCGGCGCCCAGGGCGCCGGCCGGCCGCGCGCCCTCGCCGCGCGCGCCGGCGCCGCCGGCGGCCGCGCCGGCCGTCGCCAACCCTTTCAGCGGCTTTGCGGGCGCGCCCGGCTGGTTCCAGCCGGCGCCGGGGGCTGCCGTCGCGCCGGGCGGGGGGCCGGCGGCCCCCAGCGCAGGCGTCTGGTCGCGGCAGGCAAGTGCAGGGTCCGCCTATGGCGACCCCAGCCGCTGGGACCGCTCGCCGTCCTGGGCGGACATCGAGCCCGGGCAGAGCGCCTGGCACAGCGCGGCGCAGGCGCCCGCGCATGCCCCTGGGCAGGCCGCCAAGCCGCCCTGGCACGCGGATGCGCACGGCGCGCCGGCGCCCGCGCGCAGCGGCCCCGGCCTCGGCGACCGCAGCCTGTCTGGGGTGTCCGTGGTGTCGTCAGCGGCCGCGCTGTGGGGCTCGCGGCGCTCGTCGGCGGCGGGCGCGCTGCTGACTACCGTATCGCCGCTGCACTCTGCGGCCGGGTCGATGCTGTCGACCGTGCAGCTGTTGGGCGACGCGGGCGCAGCCGCGCCGACGTCGTCGGTCGGCGCCTCTGACGGCGCCAGCGTCGCAGCGACGGCCGGCGAGCCCGCCGGCGGCGCCGCCATGGGCTCGCCCGACGTCTCGATCCACGGCCTGCCGGCGACTGCGCGGTCCTCGCTGTCGACGGACCCGGCGGGGGGATCCCCGCAGGCGCCCGACAGCATGGGCGGCTGGGCCGCGGCGGGCGCGGCTGCGGGCGCCGCAGGCGCGCGCGGCCCCGATGGCGCCGGGGCGCTGCCGCGCGCAGCGTGCGGCCCGGACGGCGCCGCGGAGCCGGCCGGTGACGCGCACGCGGCGGCGCCGCTCAGCGAGGTTTCCACGTCGCTGACGGCCTGGCTGCCGCGCGAGGCCGAGCGCCTGGCGCGCGGCGCGGCACTGCCCGGCGCCAAGCCCAAATCGGCTGCCGACGCAGACCTGGCGCGCCGCCTGGAGGCCGCTGTCGCCGCCGGGCTGCAGCTCGCGCGGCGCGGCAGCGGCGAGCCCGAGCCCTGGGCCGCCGCCCCGCGCTGCGCCAGTGCGCCGCCCCGCACGCTCGCGCCGGCCGAGGCTGACCTCCGGCGGCGCGCCCCGCCTGGCGCGGCGGCAGCGTGCGGGGCCGGCTGCGCTGACGCCGCCAGCGAGGTGCCGGGGCGTCCACAGGCGGCGGGCGCAGAGCCGTACATTGATCAGGGTGCCGCCGCAGCCGCGAGCGCTTTGAGCGGCGGTGGGCGGGGCGGCCGGCCGGAGCCGGGCGCGGCGCCGGCTGGCGCGCCCACAGGGCGCTCGGACCCTGTGCATGGCACAAGCATGCACGCGCGCCAGCTGCCGCCCCCCGGCGGCGGCGCGGGGTCAGGCTACGGCGGGGCCGCCTTATCAAGCGGGCAGGGTCGGCGTGACCCTGCGCCTGCCGCAGCGCCCCCTGCCGGCGGGGCTGCCGGCAGCGCACGCGGTCAGGGAGGTGCTGCTGACGGCGCGTCGAATGCCGGCCAGCAGCCTGCCGGCGCAGAGCAAAGAGCGTTTGAGGCCGCAGGCGCGAGCGCTCAGAGCCCGGCGGGGCCGGTGCGCTCAAGCGCGTCTGGCGGCAGCGCGGATGCGCGCGTCGGCAACAGCAGCCGCCTGCTTGACTCGCCCTGGCCGGAGCTGGTGTCGGATGCGCCGGACAGCCCCACAGGGTTTGCACCTGCGGCCCCTGGCTCGGCCGCGGCCGCGTCGAAGCCGCGGCCCAGCGGCGCGCCACCGCGCGACGGGCCATGCGCGTCCATGGCGGCCCCCGAAGCCGGCGCGCTCGCGGCGGGCATGCGCGGCGCCGCTGGGGGCGGCGCTGCAGAAGCCATGGCAGCGTCTTGGCCAGGAGAAGCCCTTTGTAGGGATGCTCGCGCAGCCGCGGCGATGGCGCCGGGCGCCGCCAGCGTGCCAGTGGGGCTCCCTGGCAGGGACCCCGCGGCTGGGGGCGCTGCGGCGGGGCGCATGGAGCAAGCAAGTCCAGGGCGGCCGCCGCCGTCTGTCGGCGGAGCAGCGGCGGAGCTCTGGACGACCGGCGGCGTGCTGCCAGGCGACCGTGTGGGCAGCGGCCAGGGCTCCTCTGAGCGGGAGGCGTGCGAGCAGCTCGAATATGCGGTGTGTCGTAGGGCGCCCGCCTCAGGTGCTGGTGAGATGCTAGTGAGAGCGTTTGAGTGCAGAGTGCTGTGCAGTGCAGTTGCACTGCTGTGCGCCGGATGCAGACCCTGGCGTACGGCACGGGCGCGGGCGGCAAGCGGACCAGGCTGCTGCTGCATGTCCAGTGCAGCAGGGTGTGCAGTGCACGGACTGCGGCTGCTGACGAGGGACGCATGCGCGCCCAGGGGAGCGCGCGCAAGGAGCCGTCTGCCTTCGCTGAAGACCCGGCCGCGCTCAATTTCTGGCCGGTCGGCCCGCGGGCCGTGTATGGGCCGGGAGCGGGCGCGGCCGCGCTGCGCGCGCGGCTCTGGAACAGCGACCCCACGGGGCAGCAGGCGCGCCGCGCCAGCGCTCTGTGCGCGGCGGCGCTGGCAGTTGGTGCTTGCCCTTGGGTGGTGCGGGCGGAGAAGGAGCGGTGCGGCTTGGCAGGCCCAGGAGCGGCGCGCAAGTGCAGACAGCAGCCGCATGTGACGCGTGCGCTCACAGCTGGCAACCAGTGCAGACCTGACTTGTCTACCGGCCTGTCGGGCTCCCGCTTGTCTCTTCGGTCCTTCATCGCTCGCTCACAGTGTTCCTGCATGGTGGCGCAGGCGCCGGAGTGGGCTGCATTAGCTGCGGCGCCCGGCGCGCAGCCCGTGCCGCCGCGAGCCCCGGCGGGCGGGTCCGCGGACGCGGGCGACGCTGCGTGCCCCGCAGACGCGCTGCCGCGCGCGCGCAGCTTTTCCGAGGTGCGGCCGCCCAGCCGCGACGCGCGCGCGCGCGACCCCGCGCCGGACCCCGCGCCGCCGGACCCCGCGCCGCACGCCAGCCGCTTGCTGCTGGCCTCGCTGCCCGCCGGCGAGGAGCTGCGGGAGCGGCCGCGCGCGCCCGCGCGGCGCGCGTGGCGCAGGCTGCCCCGCGAGGCCGGCGGCGGCCCAGCCGACCCGGCCCGCTCGTCCACGGAGGCCTGGCGCGGCAGCTGCGAGGCGACGCCCGGGCTGCTGCGCGGCGCGGATGCGTCGCGCGCGGCCCGCAGCTCCCTGCAGGTCGAGGGCGGCTGGGAGGCGGCGCTCGCGCCGGACGCGGCGCTCGAGCGCGCGGCGGCCGGGCGCAGCATCGCGGAGCTGCTGCAGGTGCCGCGCCCGCCCGCTCGCCTGCTGCTCGGCTGCGGAGTTGGGGCGCGCGCGCGCGGGCGGCAGCGGGGCGGCGCGGCCTGCGCTGGCGTGAGGCGCCCGCGCAGGGGCGGGTGCTGTCTGGCGCGGAAATGAGTCTGGCGCGCTGCGCTGTGGCGCCACCGGCGTCTGCTGCGGCCCGCGGCCGCGCCGCGACGCCGGCGGCGCGCAGGCTGGCGCCAGGCGGCGCGCTGCCGAGCACTGACGCGCCCGCGCTGGGCCGCGGCAGGGCGAGGCCGAGAAGCGGCGCGCGGCCGCGGCCATCAAGGTGGCGCGCGCGAGCATCGAGGAGGCAAGCGGCAGCGGCGCGCGGCTGTCGGCGGTCAACCTGGAGCGCCTGGAGGCGGCCGCGGCCGCCGCGGACGTGCACCTGCAGCGGCGCGGCGACACCAAGAGTGCGCGCCCGTCATTCCCCCGCACACCCTCTGGCAGAGATGCGTGGCAGGCCAAGCTGGGCAAGGTCCTGTGCCCCGCCTGCGAGTTGCTTCTTGGGTGCACCCGCGGCCCCGCGCACACTGCCGGCGTGCGCGCCGGCACTCTGCGAGCCGCACCCATTGCCCATGCGTTGTTGCTCGCGCATTTCGTACCCGCTGCCGTGTGCTCGCACTCCGTCCTGTGAAGCTCCGGAGACCAGGTTTGCACCCTGGCCATCTGTGCATGTAGGCATGGCATGTCTCTTGCCGAACAAACAACCACGGTCGCCTGCACGCCGGGGCTTTTGGCTGTGCACCGCGCTCCTGAGTCATGTGATAGGCTTGACTCAAGTGCCGCGGCTGTCTGAACGGAGCTGTGCGCGCATGCAGGCCGCACGCGCGCATGGCTGAACGCGGCGGAGCTGGCGCCGGACCCCGCTGCGGCCAATACAGGCGCCGCCCCGTCCCCCAGAAACAGCGCGCAGGCCGCCCCGTCCGCGCGCACGTCGGCCGGCAAGCCGCACAGCGCGCCGGCCAAGCAGCGCGGCGCGGCCGCGGCGCCGCCCGCGGACGCCGATCCCGGCGACGCGGCAAAGCCGCGCGCGCCCGGGGGCTGGCGCGCGCTGATGGGCTGCTTCGGGCGGTGACCGCTCTGCGCGCGCCCGGCCGCCGCCGCGCCTGGAGGAGGCTGCTGCGCGCGCGTGTGTGCCGGCGGATGCGCTTGAACACGGCACTGCTTGAGGCGGCAGGACATTCTGTGCGCCGCATCGCCGAGCTTGGACACCGTGCGGACCGGCATTCTGTGGGGTCAACAAGGCACCAGCACTGCTAATTTGTGACCTGCCACAGTGGAAATACAGGGTCCGTGGGGTTTGCTTGTGGGTGAGGACGACGTGTGTTGCACGCTGGCATCTGAGTGTGGCCGCACAGAACAGGAGCGCTGCGCTCGATCAGGCACGACGAGTGCTGTACAGAGAAAGCGCAGTTATCTGGGCGTGTGTAGTCTGTGCCTGGAGGCTGTTTTATTGGGGGCGTTTCTTTTCTGGGCCGAGCCGGCTGCGTGCCTCTGACGGCGCGCTGTGCATGCAACACACGGTGCGTTTTCCCGCGGGCGCCGTGGCAGCGCGGGTGCAGTGACCAGGCACGCGTGCGAGCTTTCAGGGTTTAGGGTCTGGGATGCACTGTGGTCAGGAGTGTAGGGCTGCCGCGCTGCTGCATGTGACTGCGTGCTGCCGCAGCTGCGGCAGCAGGTGCAGGTGTGCTACCCCCCAGCGCTCGGTGGGGAGCACAACGTGGTCGGGCGGCACATGACGCGCCTGGGGACAGGCGCAGATGTGCGGCAGAGCCGCCCTTCCATTGCATTCAGCTGCAGCACACGGGCGCGGCGACGAGGGGCTAGGGGGCGGGTCTTTCTGGGCGGCTGTGTCACTCTTGCCTTGCCATAGCACTGCTGGTGTATGCACCAGTGGGGCTGCCTGCCGGTGCCGGGCGCGCGCACTGCTGCTGCCGCACGAGGACAGCAGTGCCCGCTGCCGGATATGTAACCCAACACCGCAGTCATAAGCGGTCCCTGAATGCGAGTCAGCTTCACACCTTAGAGTCGGACCCACAAGACGTGACAAGTCCGGACATGCGCATGCAACACCCTGCTCTGGCCCTAACCTGGCCGTGTTGCAGCGGGCTGGCAGCGCTTTCAATGCTGTTCGGGCGGCATGCTAGCAGCACTACAGCCCAGCATGAGGGAGCTCAAAAATCGGGGCACACCGAACACGGTCAGCATGCAGTGCGGGGCAGGTCGAGAGTTTGCAGTGCTCGCGCCTGCCACGGTCTACATGCAGTCCGCAATGCAGGACATGGTCAGCGCTTTGCCACGCCCGGACATTGCGCCCTAGCTGGCGTTGGTCGCCAGGACGCATGCCCGACACGGCCCTGGCATTGTTTGCATACCCTGACAGACGCCGCAGCTGCTGCACTCGCCGCGTGCGCGTGCAGCTGTGCTGCAGCGCAGACTGGCTGGCACGGCCATTGCAGCGCTGCGGCAAGGGCCGGACATTGCTTCACGACCCTACCAGCCGGGTGCGCGCGAGCACTGGCGAGCCGCGCGCGCGCTTCCAGGGCATAGGGCAGCCCCAGCGTCACTCGTGGTCGAACAGGCCGTCGACCGCCGCGCCCAGCTCCTCTATCACATCCGCGGCCAGCATGGAGCGCCCGCGCCGCTGAAACGCCGCGGCGGCCGCGGTGCGCGCGGTGAGGCAGCCGCCGTATGATGCCAGCACCGGCGGCGGCAGGCCCGCAGGGAACTCGCGCACCTGCCGCCCCGCACGGCGCCCTCCGACATTCACTCACATTCCAGCCGCCTCAGAGTTCTGCTCAGTGCGGCTCCGCATGAGACGAGCAAGCCGGACAAGAAACTACATTTGCGCGGCAGACTTACATACATACACCAGAGCTGGGCTGCTGGGGCTGCTTCAGCATCAAGGCGCTGATGTGGGCGGGTCAGGGGAGGGCGGCTGCGCGCCTGCGTGGCCCCCGTCTGCTTACCGTAATTCACCGCCCACGACAGGAACGCCGCGACGCAGCCAGACATGACATCGCCCTGCGCGTCCGCAATGCCGCTGAGGCGCAGGTACTGAAATAGCCTGGAGACAGACCAGGATTTGCCTCGACACGCCTTCGCTTAGCT
>JAABUR0100004289.1_pt1 | contig 19167 bp, 25 predicted proteins | sample 5560091 | NCBI WGS metagenome assembly JAABUR01 (sample SAMN10711879, study PRJNA513375) | rock metagenome | isolation source: Antarctica rocks | place: Antarctica: Victoria Land, University Valley sud | reverse complement strand
AGGCAGGAAGTCCAGGCAGAACGGTCTTGCTGAACTTGCAGGTCATGCCGGCTACTGTAGCCGGCATGATTAGTCCTAGTACTGCAGCTGTGCAGTCACAGTGCCGCGAGGCAGGCAGTTGGCCTGCGACACATCACAGCAGCAAACAGGCACACACAGAAACCTCTCAGGTGCTGCAACCAGCCGCAGGCAACTGGACAGCACCCGCACGTGAATACGTCGGTTTCCGCCGTCAAGCCTTTGGAAACGTAGCGCCTTGAGCAGCGGTGGCTGACCCGGCCACAGCACTGGCCACAAAAGGTGCGCACCTTCGCAGTAGGGCAGCTCCACGGGCGCTGTGGGGCTCTTTTTGGCCTCGTGCCTCTGCTGCTGCAGCTTCTCCTCGTCGTACACCGCATAGCCCACGCACACATACTGCCGCACACGTGGCAGCGGGCATCAGTTGCATAGTCCAGGTGCACCAGCTCTGCTGGTTTTGCTAGTACACCTCGACCTTCACTTGAAGAGCACACGCCATGCAACACACCCCGTGTGGCCTGAACATTGCAAAAAACATGGTGTGTAGCGCACTTTGAAGTCGCCGCCGGGCACGGAGGTGACTTCCTCGGACGGGTGCGTCATCTCGCGGTTGCCTGGCTTGTCTCGCAGCCCGACGCACTTCTGGCACGCATAACAGGCGCCAAACTCTCAGCCAGCCAGTGTTGCAGCACTGCGCAGCGCCTTGCAAGCCACACGGAACCGCACCGGCATTTTGCCTTGCTCGTGCAGGGCCTGGCTGAAGTAAGTGAGGCCTATGCAGCATCTCTGCTCGCCAAGCGGCCGGCTAGTGCTCGCCTGCCCGCTCCGGTCACGCCTGTCCTTTTCAGGGTCGGACTCGCGTTCCATAGGCGTCCTTGAGCTCCTGCACTACTTTACTAGCTGCGCAAACGTTTATTAAAAAAGAAGCCTGGCCTCCAAAGCATCGTAGCCGCTCCTAAACAGGCTGATGCTCGGTTACAGGTTACATATACAATACATATATAGTTACATATCCATCAGCTGCTCAGCGAGCTCGGAGCCGCTGCTTGTTAGTCTCACAAGCAGCCCGCTAATACGTGCATCCCTGCGGCGGCACAAATGAAATCAAGCGCGTACCTGGCGCTGGAACTCACCGGCGTGGCCGAGCTGAAGTACCTGCACTGGAAAGAGGCGTGTGCCCCCAACCAGCCTGACGCAACCTACATATACAGTGTTGTACCACGGCACTCAGTCAACCTGCCCTGCAGCGCCGCAGGTGCGGGAGCTGCTCAGCGAAGCTGCCGAGGGGCTGCCGCCCGGCGACGTGCTCGCGCCAGCACGCCTGCTGTGCCTGCACGCCTGCGGCTCGCCGCTGTCGGAGTACAGCCTCCGCCTCGGGGGCTACCCCGCCCTGCGCAGCCTGGCCCTGCAGCGCGCCCGGCTGCGCGCCCTGCCGCCAGTGCGGGGCGCCGCTTGCTCTGCACTCGCAGCATTGCCTGTGCTGCCCGGCCAGTGGCGACAGAGGCCGGACATATGTACAGGGGCCTTTGGGCAGGTAGGGTCACTGGCAGAATCACTGCATGCATGCAAGGCGGTCTTTGCCGAAATTGTGGCAGCAGGGGATGCCAAATGTCATATGCTGCTTGTTTCGTCTGCCAGAGGCTGCCTACTTGGCCGAGCAAAGAGGCATAGAGATCAGCCGCCGCATCACAGACGGATGTCTAAAGCCCGCCGTGCAGCGTGCATGGGAGGCCAGGAGCTCCATGCTGCGCTGTCACACCCCAGCGCATGTCATCAGGGCACTGGCTTGCTACCTGGCGATGTTGACGACTGAAGCAGTGCAGCGCGGGGGTTGCCAGGAGCTGCCCTTCACGCTCTCACACCTCAGCCTAGCGGGCAACGAGCTGACGAGCCTGGCCGGCCTGGCGCTGCCTGCGCTGACGTGGCTGGACGTGAGCAGCAACAGCATCCGGGCGCGCCGCCTCAATGCGTGGCCGCTTGTGAGCGTCAAGTGCGAGCTCAGTAGCCCCATGCCCGTCCCAAAGTCTGAGCTCTGGATGAGCTGGCTTGTTCTCACTGTTGCTGCAAGGAAAAGCTCATTGTGCCGGCTCCAAGCAGCCATGATGACGCACAAGTGCTGGATGTGCTGTAGGGTGGGGTCAGGTGTTCAGCGGACCCGCTCGGCACGCGCGATGCCCTGCGGGCCCCCACTCCGCCTTCGGCCAGACAGGAGCCCGACAGCGCATGCCCGGCTCCAGCTTCCGAGCGCCTGTCACGGGAGGGTGCCATGCGACGGGGCAGGCGCTGGAGCCGCTGGGCGCATGCGCCGCGCTCGCGCACCTGGCCTGCGGCGACAACCCGCTGGCCGCGCTGCTGGCGCCGCCGGGCCTGGTGAGCCTGCACGCGCAGCGCGCGGCCGTCGCCGGCCTGGCCGACCTGCGGCCGCTCGCGCTGGCGCCGCGCCTGGCCGAGCTGCGCCTGGCCGGCAACGCGTGCGTGGCCGGGCTGTCGCCGCGGCGGCGCCGCGTGCTCGTCGGCAACCTGCTGCCGGGCGCGCGCGCGGGCCCAGCTGTGCTGACTGAACCTAATATGCAAACTCCAAAGAGGTTGCCGCGCACAGCGCTGACCAGCAGTACAGCAGGTGGACAGTCCCTTACTTTGCAACCTTTTGTGTCCAGCTCCCACGCATGAAGTGCCGACATGCAGGAGTATGCGGTGCCGACTGGCGGACGCCGCCTGCTCCTATAGCGCCTGTGCACATCTCAGTGCCGCATCCTCCGAGCACGCGTTGCAAGCGCGCTCCTGCGTCCGTGCAGCGTTGACGCTGCTGGACGGGCGGCCCGTGCGCTCCCTGTCAGCGCACGCGCGCTCGCGGTCCACAGCAGGAGCAGGGGCGGACACTTGCACATCTGTCCTCACCCCGCCGCCTCTGCAGCCTGATGGTGACTCCCTGGCGCCCCAGATCAGTCCTAGAGTGATGCGCCCTGCGTTGCATGACTCGCCTGTCCTCATAGGCCATGCACAAGCAGCTCTGACTTGTGTTACATTTTGCTTGACCATAGAGGCGGCTCTCTTTGAGCCCACAGAGCACGATGCATGCATGCCTGCACACATGGCCGCACGATGCCGGCCTGCGCCCCATCATCACTCGTAATAGGAGTACTCGCTCTGGGCAGGCATGCCGCGGAGTGTGCACGCCGCCAGCGTGCTGCTTTGCGCTGCGACAGATGCGTACATGCCCCCGACAACTCCCTCGCGGCACGAGACCCGGCCAGCGCCTGCAGCACGGCAGCAAGCCCCGCGCGCGGTCAAGCGCCTGCAGCGCATGGCCGCGGTACCAGCCGCCTGTGCTGGGTCAGGGCCTGATGCCTGCCTGGCGCGGCGGGGCGCCACAGCAGCCGCCAGCCTCAGCAGCAGCGTGGCGGCGCGGGCTGCTGCCGGGCACAGCGGCTGCGCAGGTGCTGCAAGTGGGTGTGCTGGATGGAGCGCATTTGGGGCCGCGCCCATGCCGCTGGGCACCAGCCAGATGCTCCAGCCAGATGCTGCGGCCACGGCGAGCGGCAGCGCACTCAGGCAAGGCGCCAGCTCTTGCATGCGCTCCGCGCGGGGTCAAATGCCATGCTGTGGAGCACTGGCCTGGACCGCACATGAGCGGTGACCATGATACACTTGTAAAGTCTTCAAGCGCGTGAGATGAGAGTGACGCCCATGGGACCGGATGCGAGTCACGAAGCAAGCTGTGTGCAGTCACTGCTGCTCACCGCTGACAATGCCCGGATCGCACATGCTCATAGGCGCCGGCGGCCCAAGCACGCGGGCGCCGCGTCCAAGGTCGCACTGGCGTGGCGGCGCCCCCGCGCGGCGCGCGCAGCGACCGCGCCCGGCCACCCTTTGCAGGGCATGCAGGTGGGCGCCGCCCAGAGGCAGATCACAGCACAGCCCTCCAGCTCACAGTTGACTGCGGAAGTGCCGGCGCACACACTGCCGCATGGCTCCCAGAGCGCCTGCAGCGCAGGAACTGTAAGCTGCATCAATTGCTATCTTGCCCGCCACTTGCGAGTGAACTGTCAGGCACGCTGTTTGCAGCCGCATGCGTCCCGAACCCGCATGACAGGATACGGCAAGCCGTGACGCAGTGCTGCATCCGTGCAGGGCGCAGTGGCCGCAGGCTTGGAGCAGGTCGCAGAGGCCTCTGCGTCTGGAGACGCAGCGCGCGACGCATGCCCGGCCTCAGCACCCGCATGCGTGCACGTGAGCTGCAAATTGGCGCCAGAGGGCGGCGCCTGCACAGCGGGGGTCATCAGGACCACGAGCGCACTGCCCCCCGCTGGCCAGGAGCAGCAGCGTTCGTGCCCGGTCCCGCGTGCGCCGGCTGCTGGGTCGGCTTGCATGCTGGCATGCCTTGTGCTGGCAGATGAAGTCGCATCAGACGGATGCAGCGGCGGCTCGGTGGTTTGCGCTTCGCCCGCAGGCGCAAGTGGTGAGAGACCTCCACCGCTTGCAGCGGCCCTGCAGCCTGACACACTGCCGCCCTGCATGCTCGGCAGCGGCGTCCCGTTGGAGGCTGCGACAGGAGCGCCCAGCGGCGGCCGTGGAGAGCGCGCTGCGTTGGTGCGGCCTTCCCGAGAAGCTGGCAGCGCGCCGCCCCGCGCCACTGAGGACTGTGTCACCATGGGCCTCATTGACGTACCCGAGCCAGACGTGCACGCTGTACTCCCCCTGCCTATCGATGTGCTGCCGCCGGAGCAGGCGCACGCGCCGCCCTCCCTTGCCGGGGCACACACCAACAGCAAAACGGCCCACTGGGAGCCTGGAGCCTCAACGCCGGCGCCAGCCGCCCGGCATGCAGAGCGCGTGTCCGGCCTGACCGGAGCGCGCGCATGCGCGCCCACGCCAACATTGGAGCAGCTTGCCTGCCTCTCACGGCAGGCGCCGCCCGCACCATCGGCGACGCGGCCAGCCGGCCCCGCCGCCAGCCCGCGCTCACCAGAGCCGGTGGTGGCTGCCCGGCCGCCCAGCCACCCCCGCGTGCACCCAGCCGCGGCAGCCGCGCCCGCCCGCCACGTGCATGCGGCCAGCCCTGCTGTGCGCGCAAGCGCTGCACCCTCCACGGAGTTGGCGGTCACAGCAGCGCGCCCGCGCGCCGCCCTGCCGCGGTGCCTCGGGCTGGCATGCCTCCAGCCGTGTGCGCAGCGGGGGGCCAGCTGTCTGGCATGGTGGGTCGCCGGCTGGACAGCACGGGCAAAGTGAACTTATGTGCAAGGCAGATCACCGCATCTTTCAGGGTGCAGCTGAGTCCAGGTGCTCGAACATCCTGTCCGTCATTTACATGCAACTGCGAGTGAGAGCCCGAGGCGCTGGCGGTGCAGCTGACAGTGTTCCTCAAATCAGGGCGGCCAGCACAGCACTTCAGGCAAATGAAACAAGCCGGCACACACTGTAGCTGAGCAGCTGCTCCCCCGCAGGCACTGAAGCTAATGCAAGGTCCCGAACATGTAACACCTTTGCTTGGTGCATGCATGCATTCACTGCACCACTCGCCGACAGCGGGAGATCGACCGCCTACTACAGCAAATGCCCGCGCTCTGTGCCGCCCTGGTCACCCCCTCGGGCCGGCAGGGGGTGGCCCGCAGAGCTGCCCAGGCGCGTGGGCAAGCCCCACTCGGGCCGGGCGAGCGTGCTCTCTGGCGGCGCGCGCCCCGGCCGCTCCACCGGAAACAAAACCAGCTTCCAGACCAGGGAGTAGCGCGGCTGGCCCGCGAGCGCCGAGGGCGGCGAGATGCGGTGTGCAATATCGGCGTCCATCAGTGCGACGCGCCCCGGCGCCGGGCGCACCTGCCGCCCCGCGCGCGCCCCGCCGCTCGCTTTGCGGACAGGCAGTCCGGAGAGCACTTCAGAACCCAGGGTGCGCCTTTCAGGCCCAGCTGGCAGAGGTACGCGGCAAGGCATTGCGGGCCGGCCCTGCGCGACCTTCAGGGTTCCGGCAACCAGCGCGGGGCAGGGCGCCCGCAGGAGGCCAGACCACATAGCACTGGCCCCGAGGTGCAAGCGACCTGCATGCTGGGCAGCAGCAGGGACCCCGCGCAGCTGCTTTTGCGTCCGGCACTGCGTACGTATGAGGTTTAAGTTGACGTGCCTGTCAGCACATGCAGCCAATGCAGACTTCATGTGCTCGTCCACACGCGCGACCAGTGCAAGGGGCCCCACCCGCGCACCAGCGCGCCCGTGCCGGTGCCGGGGTCCAGGAACAGCGTCTCCGCATCATACTCCGGCGGCCAGTCCTCGTTAAGGTACAGGATGGCGGACACGCAGAGCGGCTTGCCGCGCTGCAACGCGGCGACGCGCAGGACACTCATACTCTTGCGGCCTGTCACCGGCATCGAGCCAAGCCATGCGACCTTGCCACGGCCCTGCTCCAGAACACATGCACTGCGATGGGCGTGGCGCGCGCACGCCCAACACGCTACACACGCCTCGCGTCTGCGGCCCGCCAGCACCCATGTCGATATTGGCCTATGTGTGCGTGATAGTGCACATCTAGGCCAACGTGGTTTAATGCGGAGCGGCCACGCGGCCGCACCTGCCGGTTGCCGTAGCGCCCGAAGCGCGCCTCCCAGGGCGAGCCGAGCGGCGCGCGGAAGGGGTCGAAGTCGGTGTGCCAGCTGCAGGCCTGCCCGGCCTCCACGGCGTTGCCCACGAACGGCGACAGCGGCGGCGCGTCCGCCTCCTCGTCGTCGTCCAGCCAGCCGTCCGCGGGCTCCGCCGCCTCGCAGGGCATGTGGCAGAGCTGGAAGTCGGGGTAGAGCGTCGCCAGGCGCGCCTGCGGAGCACACCCTCTGCTGTCGACGTGCTGTATGCGGGCTGCAACCTTACCCTGCTGCACCTTTGCCGGCCACATTCGTGCGCCTCATTGCCATGGTGTGTTCTGAGAGCAACGGCAAAACGCCTACTTATGAGTAAAAGGGTGAATCTTGCTGTCTGGCCCTGCTATGCAGAGCCACACATACAGCCATGCACTCCAGCACAGCCGAGGCGTACAACGTCCGAGGCTGCACAACAGGCCTCGGCCGCAACCTGCACGGCGATCAGCCCAAGCGCAGCGCACCTGCAATGCAAGCACCTCAAGCGGGGGGGCATCCCGCAGCGCTTCCTGCACCTCCGGCCTGCGCACGCCCGCACGCAGTGTTGAAGCTGCAGCAGAGCGGCCATGCTTGCGCTGCAGCCGTGCGCATGAAGGCGGCGGCGCGCGGCGCGCCAGGTCGCTGACCCGCCCTGGCAGTCGATGCATGCACGCTGCAGACCCGGCGTTTTGGGCAGAGCCGCGCAGGGCACTTTGCAGGCCTCGTTGCCAGATGCGCCGGTCTATCTCCAGACATCGCAAGCGTGGCCCGCCCTCAGCAGGGTGCGAGGATCTAGGGTTAGGGCTGGTAGATGCACACACCGCAGGCCCCATGTGGCGGCGTCGCCATCGCGGTCCACGCACGCGCGCTCCCAGCGCGCCTTCGGCGGGCCAGCGCTGTGGTCCCAGCCGTCGGCGGTGAGCCAGCTGAGCAGCGCGCCGCGCTCGTGCTCGGTCAGCAGGCCGTCCAGCACCACAACGCGGCTGTCGTCCGGCACCAGCTCGCCGCTGCCCGGGTCAACCACAACGCCTGCGCCCACGGCCCCTTGAGGCAGAGGTAGAGGGAGCTCTTCTCGAGCTGGCTCCTGCAGTGCTACGCATCAACTGGTGTCTGACGCCCGCTCGCCAACACGTGTCATGTGCAGAGCCTGCAGACGCTTCAAAGCGTGCATGGCGCACAGAGGAGTTTTAAGCATGCGGCGCGTCTGCAAAGATACGCGAGCCTGGCAGCCGTACGCTGTTATGAGCCAGTCAAAGACGGCGCCGGCTGCCAGGCCGGCAGTCCAACAACTCGCAGTTGCCAGAACTGCAGAGGCGCCGCGCTCCGCCCCACCCCAGCCCGGGCAGCGCAGAGCCCTGTCAGGGGCACGCCCACGTGCCGCGCGAGGGCGCCGGTCGGCGCACCGGCGTCGAGCGCGAGGTTGAGCGCGACACTGGCGCCGGGCGGCACATCCGCAGCGGCGCCGCTCGCGTGCGCCAGCGGCTGTCGCAGCTCGTGCACGCGCTCGTGCTCGGCGCGCACCGCGCGCGCCACGTCGGCGAGGCGCCAGGCCGCATGGTGCGGCTGCGCGGCCGCCAGCACGGCCGACAGGCCCGCGTCTGCCAGCCACGCCTGCCGCGTGCCGGGCGCGGCGAGGCTCGTTGCCTATTCTAAGACCCGATCTCGCGCATTGCTCAACCCCGTGTCGAGGGACTGATGCCGGCCCCGCCTCGCCCAGCCACGCCTGTGAGCGTGGACAGGGCGGCGGGGCCCAAGCAGGGCTCAGCCCCGCGCGCCTGCCTGCACCCACCCGCAGCGCATGCAGAAGCCTGCTGATCCGTGAAGCCAGGTGCGCGTCGCCGCCTCGTCAGAATGTTATGCTCCGGACTGGCAGCGACACGTAGCGCCCGCCACCTCCCCCGTGCCCGTGCAGACACCGCTGTGCGACATGCTCCTCATGCATGTTAGGCTAAGGTTAGGGCGCGCTGTCGGCCGCCGTAGGCGAGCTCGCTGTGTGGCCGGGGGAGCGCGCCACAGGGCGGCGTCAGCGTATGCCAGACACCCGCGCAAGGCCGCTCGGCGCGGGGCCGCACCGCCGCCTCGCCCAGTGCGGCGCGCGCGGGGCCGAGCAGCAGCGCCAGGCGCCCGTCGCCGCCGCACGAAGCCGGCAGCAGCAGCTCCGCATCGCCCTGCTCTCTGTGCTGTGCGCAGGCGCCGAGCGCCGCCCTGCTCGCGTCCGCGCCCGGACAGCCCGCCTCCGGCGCGCCGCCGCCGCTGCGCCCCGGCCCTACCAGGGACCCTAGCGTGTCGAGGGAAGCCAGGGTGTCAGCGACGCTCCGCGCCAGGACGGGCCCGCTCGCGTCCAGGACGGCGACGCCCGCGCCAGAGCAGGCCGGCCCCAGCGCCGCGCGCGCCGCGGCGGCCTCCTCGGCTTCAAAGCCCAGGAGCAGGAGCGCGCTCGTGGCCGCCACCGCGGCGTCCAGCGCCGGCGTCGGCGCGCGGGTCGCGACAGCGGCGGCGCCCTCCGCCGCAGGAGCGCCCGGCCGGCGGCGCCTGGAGGGCGCGCGGCGGGACAGCACGGGCGGGCGTGTTGCAGGAGCGGGGGGCGCCGTGTGCCTGCAGCTGTGCGCGGCAGCGCGCACAGGCGCGGCCTGGCAGCTAAACGTAGATAGGCATGGCATTGCGCCGAGCACAAGGCTATTGCCGGCCTTTGCTGACACGCTGCCAGTTAGTTGGCTCTCAATGGGCAATCAGTCGAGACAGAACGGTCCCTACTGCAGCAGAGCTGCTTGCTCAGGAAGGGCTGGGCAGAGGGTTCGCGCTGGCGAGCCCTGCATTGCTGATGTGTCGCAGCACGCACGCACGCGGCGCTCTTCGGCCAGTGATAGGTAGGAAACGAGCAGAGCACGCGCCGACTGGTCTGTGCTGCGAAGAATTAGCAGTGCCGAGAGGTGCTGCCCCGTTATCCGGGACGCATGGCCCGCTGGCAGCGTCACTCGTATACTGAGGTGGGCAGCTGAGGCCGGGCTGTAGCTGGCTAGCAGCCTGGCGCCCGTTGTGGGGTTTTTTGCTTGGCAGCGATGCTTCGCGCCCTTTTCCGAGGCCTGTGTGCGCAGTGAAGGCCGTTGCCTGCTTTGGAGCGGCCACCTCGCACTTTTCGACCGGCCTGTGGGCGGTGTGAGGGACCTGTGCTTGGCCCGAGGCATGTGGCAGGCCATCTGCCTGTTCTTCTGCCATGGCTGTGCAAGACGCAGCCTTGCTGAGGCGGGCAGGCCTGCAAATGTTGCATCCGGGTCTGTTGTTAACAAGGTCAGCAGAAGCCTGGTGCACGCGCTCGGACCCGGCATCGCATCTGTCGCGCGTCTCTGAGCTGATGTGCGGGCCTGAAGCAGCCAGCTCTTCACGCACAGCATCTCGCGGGGAACGGGGTAGCAGTCTGAGGCTGTAAGGGTCGGTGGCAGCTGGGCTGTGCGCGGGGCCCATGCGCGGTGCGAGCGCGTGCGCATGTTGGGCACACGCGGCGTCCTTTGGCGTGTATCTAATGTGGGCACCTGCGTGGGGCGCAGGGTGTGCGCCAAACCACTATGGACGGCGAACAGCAGCAGCAGGATGCGCCGGGGGCGCAGCACGACGCACCGGCCACCATCCAGGTATGTCTTCCGGCTTGCTCGGCCCCGTCACTCTCTGTCTTGCCGGGAGGCGCGTGCTCTGAGCCTCGGTGTGACAGCGCTTTCAGCGATGCTTAGGTGCTTGTGAGCTGGAACACATTGCTTAGCGCACTGCCTGGCGCACTGACGGACGTCCAAACAGGCGCTGCAGGAGGATATGCCTCACCAGGAGCACGCACAGGACGCCGGCGAGCCGGCCGGCGGCGCGCGCGATGCCGAGTGGGGCCCCGTGCTGGTGCTGAAGAGCGGCGGGGCCGCGGCGCTCGCGGACTGGGAGCTTCTCAGCCAGCCCTCGCTCGCCTCGCACCGCAGCGGCACCCCGCCACCGTGCGCGCCCCGGAGCCGCCTCGCAAGAAGCTTGAAGCTTGCCACACTGGCAAGGCCGCACAGGCGCACTGACACCCTTGTTAAAAGCTTGTGCACGCGTGCACGCAGCTGCCAGTCCCGCTTTGCACCTAATCATACATGTGCTGGGGTCTCAGGTAGTGCTGGGCTTGCAGTTTTGCAACTGCAACAATTAAATTCAATCAAGATGCGCCAGCCTGGCCGTTCGCAGGGTGCCGGCGCCTGGCAAGGACGGCGAGGGGGCCGCCGCTGCCGCGCCGGCGCCGGTGCGCGTGGAGATCACCGTTGCAGAGGATGGCGTTGCGTGCGGGTCCCCCACGCGGCTGCGCCTGCTGGCGGACGACCCTGAGGACGACCCTGCTCAAGCTCTGGACTCCCACGCCCAGCACGCATCGGCGCCCCTGGCCACAGGCAGCGAGGAGGATCAAAGCACGGAGCGCGGTGAGGCCGAGAGCAGCGAAGACGTAGACCGGGCGCGCACGGAGGAGGCGTGCGGCGGAGATGCTGACAGCCGCGAGCCCATCGCGCCCGTGCTGGTGGGCGCGTCGCCAGTCAAGCCGCCGGTGTGCCCGCGGCAGCATTCCCTGTCTTGGCGGCTCGTCTCCAGAAGTTGCTTGCGGGCTGACGTTCCGTGCCAGCCCTGCTCTGGGCAGACCTGCACGCCAGCAGCCACTGCCCTGTAAGCCCCGGTCTTGGTGCGGCAGCAGGCGTGATGGAGCGGCTGCCGGTGCACCTGCTTGTCGTGCTATCGTGTGCCGCACGCCTGCTGTGCCTGCTGATCTGCAGCTGGTGTGGAAGCTGAATGGCATGCAGGAGACCAGCAGCGAAGGCCACTGCAGGGTTGCCTGCAGAGTACGGGGTCAGGCAGCGGCCGCGCAGAGCGCTATGGCAGGGCAGGCCCAGCAGCGCGCCCAGGATGACGCCCCGCGCGCTGGAGCTGGCTTCCGGTCGGCTGGGCGCAGTGGGATTTCAGGTCGCCGTCTGTCAGGGTGCAGGCCGCTGACCGCCTGTGCAAACGCGGCAGGGCACGTGCTTCAGCAGCGCGCCGGGCACGCCGCTGGGCGGGTCCGTGGGCTCGTCTTACGCGCGCGTCAGCGTGCCCGTCAGCCCCACCGCTGGCCTCACGCCGGGCGGCGGCAGCTGGGCATCTGATGCGGAGGTGCGGGTCCCCCCGGCGTGCGCTCTTTGCACACGGGACCGGCCGATGGTGTGGTGGTTGCGCTTGCTGTCTCGTGCGGTGTTGTGGATGTAGGTGGAGGACCGCTCGATGGTGTGGTTGTCACAGCGGGTCTCGCCGGGTCCTGGATGCGCAAGTGCGGTGTCGTCAGCACCGGTGTGCAGTTGGTTGCAACTGCCCGATAACAGGCCCACCGGCGGGCGCGAGGCGGCTGTGGCAGCGGCAGCATGCTCTGAGACGCCGATAGCATTTGGTGGCTAATGTACAGTGGCCGTAGGCCAGCGAGCTCGCATAGTTGGGTCACCGCATATGTGTACAGCACATGGATGATTTTTGAAGCACACGCCACGCAAACTGCGTGGCGCGCGCGCGCAGGGCGGCCACGGCAGCGGCAGCGAGCCGTGGGATGCAGACAGCGAGGACGCGCCGGACGCGGTGGCCGTCAGCCAGCAGGGCTCGGTGGGCGCGCTCTCGGATGCGGGCGCCGGCGCGGCCGCCGCCGCCGCTGCGCAACCCGACGAGCGCGCCTGCAGGTGCGCGGCGCCCCGGCGACATGGCGTTGGGCGGGCCTGCTGTGTGATCACTGTCGTTGTGCTTGCGAGGTTGAACAGCCACCACAAGGTGTTGGGAGTGTGCGTGCAGCGTTGCTGTCTGCAGCCACGCTGCCGCTTGGGCGCTGCAAACTCTGGTGGGCAATTCTTGTCTGCGCCACCGTAGGCCGCGCGTGCTCCTGCTGGTGCTGCTCTGAGTGCAAGAGAGCTGTGGGTGCAGCGCGAGAGCGCGCGGCCCCTGCTGCTGCCTGCTGTGCCCACGGCTTGCACAAGCGTGGGTCACGCCGCTCCTCGCAATCACGCGTCAGCGGCCCGCTGCTCGCTGCGCAGCGCCCCCGCCGAGGAGGCCGCCGTCGCCGGGCCCGGCGCCGCGGCGGCGGCGGACGGCGCGATCCGGCCCGAGGCGGTCGAGCGCGCGCTGGACGCCTTCGGCGGCGTGCGCCGGCCGAGCCTGGGCGCCGGGCTGGACGCAGAGCTGGCCGCGTTTGGCAGTGAGGCCGCGCCGGAGGGCCTGGCATCAGAGTCTGCGGAGGCGACAGACCCTGGAGGCAAGCTCGGCGGCGCGCGCGCGCCCGCCGACGCGGCCGGCGCGTCGGCGGTGGCCGCGCTGCGCGCAGGCGTGGCCCGCCTGGCGTCCACCAGCTCGGTGGTCGCCGGCGAGGGCGCGCAGCGCTTCTGGAAGTGGCTGCAGGCGCGCGCGCACGGGGCGGCTGCGCTTGAGCGCCTGTGTGCGGGCGGGGCGTTGCGAGCTGCTGTGCGAGCGCGCTCCACCGGCATCGCGCAGGCGCACTGGCTTGCGTTTAGCCCATGCAGATCGGTCCCCACTGAGACGTCTCGGCGCACGCCGAAAGGCAGCGCCCCTGCAGCGATGAGCGCAAGCATGCAGGTGTTGGCCTGACCCTGACCCTGAGCGCCCAATTCTGTTGCGCAGGCGTGGGCGGACCGCGTGGCAGGCGCGCTGCCGGCGGCGCGACTGGCGTCTGCGCGCGCGGCGGCCAGCCGCCTGCGCGCGCGCGCGGCGGCCGCGCTGCCTGGCGCCGACGCGACCACGGCCGGCCTGGCGGCCGGCCTGGCGCTGGCGGGCCTGGTGGCCGGCTGGGCGCTGCTGCGCAACGCGGACCTCAAGCGCGCGCTGCGCCGCCGCGACCGCGAGCTCAACCAGCTCATCCTCATGGCGCGCCCCGGACGGCGCCCTGCTTTTGCAAGGCGGGGGTGGCCGCGCCTGCTGCTGTGCAGCGGCGCTTTTGGCGGCTGTGCGCCGCCCGCTGGGCGTGGAGCAGCAGCGGTCGCCGCTCAAGCCTGCCCCAACTGGACTGTCTGGTGTGGGTTTTTGGCCACATTCATTTCGTGAGCCGCCTGTCAGTCAGCCGCATGGTTCCGCCATGGTCGGACGCTTTGCGGGCGCTGCTGATGGCCCTCGGATCCAGCCAGTGGACCGTGCTGTGCAGCATGGCATGAGCTGCAGCGCATGGCAGCGCCGTTGGGCTCTGCGCGCTGACCCGGACGCTCCCAGGAGCGGAGCGCCGCTCATGGGGCAGCAGGCGCCGCCACAGACGTTGTGTTTGTGTCGTGTGCGGCGAGCGCCGCGTCACTGCCCAGCAGCAAAGGCGGGCGAGTGTGACGGGCGGTGGCGACGCGTGCGCGCAGATCATCAACCTGCAGGAGCGCATGGCGGGCGCGGCGGCGCGCTCCCGCGTGCCCATCGTGCGCCACGCCTGCTCCACGTCCGTCGCGTCGTTCTGCCACCCCGACATCGTCTCGCTCGCGTCCTTCTGAGCGCCGGCCCGGCCTGCCTCGCCCCTCTGTCCGGCGCGCTGACGCTGGGCGCCGCACGCATGTGTGCCAACAGACCGCAGCCCATCCCTTTTGCCGCCTGCGCATGCGCCACCTGAGCGCTTGGGTCACTCTGCGCTTGTGCCTGTGCGAGGCCACCACCGCACATGCAGCGCCCTCAGAACCCCCTCGATGACGGCTGTAGCTGGAGCAGCCCGTGTACTAACAACTGCCGTTTTGGATCTCCTGGCCTCTGAGGCCGCTGCCGTCGGGGCGCACAGCGCTGCGCTGTGCCACAGCGGCGTACCCTCGGAGTTGCAGCGCAAGCTTAAACGTTGCACCTGGAACACATTGGGCTCCCTGCTGGACTGGACAGGGGAAAAGAGGGTATGGGTGTCTTCAAGTGTACAAGGTTGGCACGCCACCTTGCCAGCCACTCGCCGCTCTTGGGGCTTTTGGACGGTGGGGTAGCCCAGGCATGCCCAGTGTAACATAAAGAGTAGTTTGCTCATTTTGGTGCTTTGTTGCGGCTTGCGACTGCTCTCCGGCTGTGCTTGTAATACTGACAGCTCGCGACGCGGCATTCCATCATCCTGAAAGGGACAGCGGTGAGAGGTGGTCCACAGTGCCAACCAGAGCTTGCTGGGTTGATGCTTTTGTCGTCGACAGAGCGCGCTGAAGCACAGATGTTGCAGAGGCTGACTCAACCTTAATGCTGCCTTGTCCACCAGCATGAGGCTCCCTCTCAGCCGCGGCCGTTCAAGGTTGGGCGCGGCCGAGTTCACAGGGCAGCGCGCGCATCCGCCCTTGACTTGCCCGCCAACGCGCACAGGTGCCTGTCCTTGCGTCACCCTCAGCACACCTACATATGCAGGCTGCACCGCTGACCTTGGCCAGTGCATCGCTCCAGAGTGCGCTACTCACAATACCTCGCATATCTTACGGCAGGGCTTTATGTGCTGGTCGCGCTTGGGGCGCTGCTCGGTGCTGTCCTGTTCCTCCACCTGCTCTGGACAGGGACCGCACTGGCGAGGTGAGGACATGCAGGAGGCTGGGGGTTGCGCTTGGTCGATACCTTCAACAGCGCACGCCAGGTGACACGCTTGTCGGCTACAGGACCCCCGTCACCAGTCTCTACCTGCGGGCGACGCTGCGTCGGGCCGTCCATGGCACCGCCGCAAGCAAGCACATTGCAACACTCTCGAAACGGAGCGCGTACAAGGTTCATGGTGCGCCCAGTTCCTAGGCCAGCATGCGTAGCATACATACTTGCGCAGCATGCGCTCGAGCAGCGCCCCCCGCGAATGGCAGAAACCGCATGGGCTAGCCGCAGGCGCGAGCGCAGCAGGCGCAGCAGACGCGGAGTGGACGCGCGCAGTGGATGCGCTGCGCGAGCTGTCAGAGCGGCCGCCGCAGACCCCGCACCCGGGCCTGCCGCCCTGGAACGGCCGCCCCGCCACGTACCGCCTGGCCGCCATCGACGGCTATGCGCGGAACAACCCCAGCTTCAGGTGGGTGGCTAGCATGCACAAGCTCCGTCTGACTGCGCCATTCGCTCAGAAATGCGCGGCATACAGGCACCTTCGTCTGTGCCATATGCTTTGAAGTGCGCGGCATGCGGGCACCTGCTTTAAACAAGGTAGGCATCTCTCTGACATGTTGCCGCACGGCTGCATGCAATGGCCCGAGGCACGGCCCCACGCCTGCCTTGAGACTGGCTGCCCACGCGCCGGCGGGGGGCTGAGACCCCATCCAGAGCCGGCGCAGGGCTGTGACGCCCGACAACCGCACGCTCTTCGTCAAGTTCCCCTGCCTGCCAGGAACGGCCGAGGCCATTGGCCGCTGCCGCAGGGGCCCGCCGCGCGCGGCGGCCGCCGCCGCGCTCGCCCACCTGTCGGCCGTCCAGCGCGTCTCGGACGAGTGCGGTTTTGCCGCGCTGACGCCGCGCATGGCCAGCGCGCCCGTCCACGGGCTCACGCCGGCGGCGCGCTCCCTGTTGGGCCGTTGCCGCAGGGCGCGTCACGGAGACACCGGGTCAGGAGCTGAATCATGGGTGCAAAGTGGCTGCATGTGCTGGAGCTCGGCGGCGCGTCAGCGTTCGTGCGCATGGGCGTGTGCGAGCAGAGCGCAGCTCAGGACCCAGCCCCGACGCGCATGACAGAATTGACACCTGCCACATAATCAGCGCGCGCGCCAGACAGGGCCCTGCTCGCGGCGCAGGGCGAGGCCGTGCGCGGCCAGGCGGGCTTCTTCAGCGAGTGGGCGGACGGCGCGAACATCGACCGGCTGCCGCTCGAGGCGCGGGCGGCCTGGCTGCAGCGCCTGCCGGCGGAGTGGGTGCGCACGGCGCCGCGCTGCTCCACCCCGCCGCAAGTGCGGGTCGTGGAAGCCGCGCTCGGGCCTGCCCGCCACTGCGAGCTCTGTCGCGTTTGGCCTGGTTCTGCAGCCACAGCCCAGCCCTGACGATAGCGTATGTTCAAAACAGGCCGCCAGACACAAAGTCCCGACACCTCCGGGGCATTGCAACCAAGGGCTGAACGAGTCTGCACAATGCACTAGGTGTGGCTGGCGGCGCTGCACGACTTCGTCTTGTGCGAGGCGGACCGGCACCAGGGCAACATTGTGGTGCGCGCGCCCAGCAGCGGCTGTGGGGCTATGGACCAGGATGCGGCTCGGCTGCTGTGCGCACGGATGCGTCCTCCACACGACTGTGCTTGGCAGCCGGCAGAAGCTAGTGACGGGCATGCATGCTCAGCCTGTCTTGCATGCATGCATGCTACAGCCCCCAGCTGCGCGCCCCGCATGCGTCCTGCGCCTGCGGCGCCCTGGGCTATACATGGACGGCCAGCGGCGACACGCGCGCGGGGCAGGTGCGGCCCGACGGCAGCCCGCTGCTGATCGACAACGACCACGAGCTCGGCAGGCGCCAGGGGTTTGGCGCGGCGCCCGCGCAGCCGCCCAGCCCGGCCTGCTCGCCCTCCTCGATCTTCCTGCCCGGCGGCATGGAGAGCTGGCGGGTGCCGGGCCCACTTGTTGAGGCCTGCTCACCCCCAGCAGCTCGCCAGCAGATGAGGTAGCTTTGACCCCGCTGCATCATTACAAAAGCGGCCCGGCTGCTTCCTATGCAGCGCATCAGCCTGCACGCCTTCGCGCTGCAGACCTTGTTTGCTGGACGCTTTGCACACTTGCCGTGCAGCGCTGCAGGCCCACTCACCGCGTTCTGCGCCTCTGTCTAGCCAGCCCAAACGGACCGCAGGCGCTTGTGGTGGTAGGCGCGCAACCTTGCACCTCTGCGCAGCGGGGAAGGGCCGGCTCCAAAAGCGCTCACGGAAGCAGACAGGCTCCCGCGCGCAGCTGTGGCGCCTCCGCTCACCGCTGGCCGCGCTGGACGTGCGCTGCTGGGCGGGGCGCGGCGGGGCGGTGCCGCTGCCGCCTGTGACCCGCGCATGCCTGGCACGCTTCACGGCCGCCAACGCCACGGCGCTCGCCGCAGAGATTGGCATCGCCGACACGCGCTTGGCGGCCGGCCTCATCCAGCGCTCGCGGGTGCGCCGCGGCGTGACAGGGGAGGGTGGTCTGATAGGGGAGTCGGCGTCGAGCTCTCGGGCCCTCGCACTGGTGACAGGGCTGCGGCGCGCGCATCGCTGACTGCCTGCGCTTTGACATCCGTGCGCAGCGTGCGGCAGCGATACAGACTCTTGCCTGAGCCGCAGGGGCTGGCAGGCGCGCCAGTCCAGGCGCACGGCGCAGCCCTTAGTCACCGATGGGCGTGGGGCGGTACAGTGGCCGCAAGGAGCGCCCGACTTGGGGGCCCATCGTGCGGCGGTACAACCGTGTCACTGGCGGGGAAGGCTGCGCTGGCACCATCGCCCTCTCCGGGGCGGCGTCTGTCGTCCGCGCTGTTCCGTGCGTCCTTTGTGAAAGCTCGCAGGCGGGGCCTGCCGAGCAGGGGCGGCTGCGGCAGCTCGGCCCTTGCGCTCCGGCACGCCCGGCCTGCCGGCCCAAGGCTGGGGTCGCGCACGCGGCTCCAGGCCCCGCCCGCGCGACCACGCGCCCGCCTGCGTGGAACCCGCAGGAGTTGCTGGCGCGGGGCCTGGTGGGCGCGCTGCGCCGCACAGCCGCGCGGGCGCCGCCGGGGTTCTGGGCGCACGCGGGGCGGCCGCCGCTCGCCAGCGCGGCGTTCCCGCACTGGCGCGCGTTGCTGTGGCGCCCGGCGCACCCGCCGGCGTGCGGGCGCCGGGCGGGCCCCAGGGCGCGCAAGCCTAGGGCTCGAGTGCACAGCTGGGGGCCTGTCAGGTAGCAGGCAGACGCGCGGACGTGTGACCGCTGCCCCAGGCTGCGCCGTGCGACACGCGCCGGTGGGCTGAGTGCACGCTGGTGCTTTGCTGTGCATGCCAGCTTCACGCGGCGCCAGACCGCTTGAGGCCCGCAGTCAGGCCGTACCAGAGAACTCGCTGTTGGAGGCAGCCATGCGTAGTCTCCTCTGTTTACTCAAGACTACTTGTACCAAGCAGTCCGCAACTGCAGCATGCTTCGAAACCTAAGCCCGCTAACGAGATAGTAACTTTATAAAAGTCTGTACGCCGGCCAGGCGCTTGAGCTTTAATCAGTGCAGCCGAGCCACGATGGGAGCATATGAGCAATCTGAGGAGGTGCCAGGGCGGTGCGACAGCGCAATGCTGGGCCAGGCGGCAGCGGAGTGCGCAGCAGGTGTGCCCGCGCCCCACTGCAACGGTCACTCGCTGCGGTGCCTGGCACATCCTGCCTGTCCAGCAGCCCGGCGAGTGTTGATCAGGGCGCCTGCTTCAGCGGCGCCGTGTTTTGAAAACTGATGTGACACGACGTGTGGTATAACGCCCCGCGGCCGTTGTGACGATCTGGCTGCTCGGACTTGCCCACGCTGCCTCCCTGGGCCGCACAGGCCCGGCTCGGCGCCTCGCTCGGGCTCGTTTACATGTTGCCAGCTGCCCTCCCAAACGGGCCGCGGGTGCCGCTTGACGCTGGTCGGTCTCGCAGGGCCGCGCGATGTGCCGCGTCTGGAGGTAGCCAACGGCTAC
>JAABUR0100004284.1_pt1 | contig 19189 bp, 35 predicted proteins | sample 5560091 | NCBI WGS metagenome assembly JAABUR01 (sample SAMN10711879, study PRJNA513375) | rock metagenome | isolation source: Antarctica rocks | place: Antarctica: Victoria Land, University Valley sud | reverse complement strand
ACGAGGAATGGGAGCTCGACGACCCCGCCGGCCAAGGAATCGACGCCGTCCGCCCGATACGCGACGACATCAGGGGACGAGTGGAGGCGTTGCTGGTCGACCTGCTGGGTCACCCGGCTTCGAACGCCACAACCGCCTAGCCGCGGTGCCCACGGTGCCCACGGTGCCCACGGTGATGATTACGCCGCTTCCGCCTCAATCTGCGGTCGCAAACCCTTGGCGCCCTAGATTGGCCAAGTGACGCACTCCGCCACGCAGTGCGGCGTCACCGCGGCCGCCAACTGAGAGCTCGACGCGTCACGGCATGCGCAATGCTTTCCGGCCGGTCGCAGCAACTCGCTCATCACTGGCATCTCGACCGGTTATCGAGGACGATGGGGTGATAGGTGGCCAAATCAGCGTAACGATTGCCCTGCGAGGTCCAGGAGGAAGTTGTGCCGCACCCTGCCGATCGGAACGCAGAGGCCGCCACCTCGATTACGCCGTTACTCTCGGTGCGTCGCGGTACGGAGGCAGTGGCCTTTTATCTGGCAGCTTTCAACGCTGAAGAACATAGCCGGTTCACTGACGATGATGGCCACATCGTGGCCCAGATGTCGGTCCGTGGGGCCGCGTTCATCGTCGCTGACGAGGCCCCCGATTACGACCAATTCAGTCCGGATGCCTTGGGCGGAACCACAGTGCGCATCGAGTTGACCGTTCCTGACCCGGACACGGCCTTTCAGCAGGCCGTTAGGGCTGGCGGTCGCGAGGTGTTCCCAGTTGAAGATCAGTCCTGGGGGATGCGGCAGGGGCGACTCGTGGACCCATACGGCCACCACTGGCTAGTAAGCCGAGCGCTCTAACTAGTACCGGGTCTTGGGCTGCACCCTCGGAATCCAGTCCTTTCTCTATCGAACTGTGGCGCCCGCACGGAGTGCTACTACTTATACGTTGATCCGATGATGAGCACGGCCTGCCTCGTTGATGCTCGCCCCAAGGCGATCGGAACGACGTCGTCAACCAGGAACATCTGCTGATCGCGAGCGACTGGAGGCGCGGCGCGGGATGATGGGCGGCCTCTGGATCAAGTGAATCGAGCCAGCGCTCAGCATCCTCGGCGGCCCTCACCACGCTCACCCTCGACCAGCTGACCCTCACTCGGGCGCTGGCCGCGATCCGCCACATCGGGGCGCATCCTGCTACGCCAGCTAAGCCCTTTCACCGACGGGCCAGTGCGTATGTTCGAGATCACCCCATCCGCCTACGCCGTCGGCGGTGCGGTGGGCCGCTCGTCCGCCGCGACATGCTCGCAACCGTCCGCCGCGCCGCAACGCCTCAGCCCGTGATCCCCTGCAACGCCGGTACACGTTCTCTGCACGTGAGGTGTAAGATAGGTGTATGGCCAAGGTGCGCACGAACATCGAGATTGAGGACGACTACGTCCGGGCGATCATGGACCGCTACGGGGTTCACACCAAGACCGAGGCTGTCGAATTGGCGTTGCGACACCTTGCGGGCCAGCCGATGACGCGTGAGCAAGCACTGGCGATGCGGGGTGGCCGTGCGATAGATGAAGTTCCGGGCGACGCCTCTCCGCGTGGCGCGGCGTGATCCTGGCCGACACCTCGGCGTGGGTCGAGTACGACCGAGCCACCGGCAGCACGGCAGACGAACGCGTTGTCGAGCTGATTGCCACCGACGGGGCGCTGATGGTCACCGAGCCCGTCTTGATGGAGGTGCTGGCCGGCGCTCGCAGTGACGCGCGGGAGGAGGATCTGCGACGTCTGCTGCTGAGCTTCGGGTTCCTGCCCTTCGATGCGGTTACTGATTTCGACGCCGCAGCGAGGATCTATCGCCGTTGTCGGCAAGCCGGAGTCACTCCTCGTGGGATGGTCGACTGCATGATTGTGGCGGTTGCCTATCGCCGCGGAGCCGCACTGCTGTCCTGGGACGTCGACATGGACCGTGTCGCTCAGGTCATCGGCGTCGAGCTAGATGAGGCGTCGCTGCGCGCCTAACGCCAGCGACCGCTCGGCTCGGTTCGGTTCGGTGCCGAGCCCAGCCGGGATTCCCCGCTGGGTGTCCCAGCGGGGATCGGTCTGTGAGACTGGTCGGTTGAGCGCAGCGCCACCCACGGGCGTAGCCGAGGCCACCATCCGGGCACGTTCTTCACGTACGTCGGATAGTCGTCCGGGAACTGCCGCGCCAGGTTTGGGCTCTTCGTAGAAGTGGACAAACGTCGCAGTCACCACCAGGAAGATCGCCGCGTACCAAAGGAGCGACAGTTGGCCGAACAGGAATGCTTGCCCGGCGATCGCAGCGGTCACCGCCAGATACATCGGGTTACGCACGTAGCGATAGCTGCCGCCGACCACCAGATTGGCCGTCGGCGCGACGGGTGCAGAACGGCCATCACGTAGAGGGGTTCACCCTCGTCCTCCGAACGGTCGTACGGCCGAACGAGTGGGGTCGAGAGTCGAGGTGTCCCGCAGGAGTTGGGGCCCTGCGGGACACCATCGCGGTTCGTGTTCCTCCCGGTTGGCGCCGGTGAGCCCGTGGTCGACATAGATGCGTTCAGGGGCGACTCCCAGCGCGAGCAGTCAGTCGCGTTGGGGCGGTGAGGCCTTGCTGATCGGTTAGGCATCGCGCATAGCCAACGAGAGGCGCCGCCATGGCGCACCTCCTCGGGTCGGCCGGCCATCGCGAAACTAGTCGCAAGTCTACCAGGAGTAGACTCGGCATATGGCTGACACCACTACCGTCAAGGTTCATACCAGCACCCGCGACCTGCTCCTGGAGCTCGGGGCCGCACGGCGCGAGAGCGCTGACCAGGTCATCCGGGCCGCACTCGCGGCCATGAAACGCGACGAACGCCGCCAGATCGCGGCGGCAGAGGCCCGCTCGATCAAGGACGACCCCGTCGACCTCGCCGAGATCGAGGCGATCCAGGAGGACCTGGCCGCCCTTCATGAGGGGTGAGGTCTACCGGCTTCCTGCACGGGGCAAGATGCACGAGCAGCAGGGCCGCCGGTACGCCGTCGTGCTGCAGCCCGACTGGCTCACCCTCAGCACCTGGGTCGTCGCCTTCACCAGCACCAGCGCACGCGAGACCAGCTTCCGTCCGGCAGTCGAGATCGGTGACCGCCGGACGTTGGTGATGTGCGACCAGATCGCCAGCGTCGACCTGAACCGCCTCGCGGAGCCCGCAGGCTTCCTCACCCTTGAGGAGATGCAGCGAGTCGACGAGGCCCTCTGCCTCGTACTCGACTTGTAGCGAACGGGAGATTGACGTCGGCCCCGCCATGAGAGCATTCCCCCAACCCCGCCCAGGAGCCGATCGATTACCGGGGCACCACCGTGATCGGGCAGCGAATGCCGGGAGCGCGGCTGATGCGCGCGTCGGCGGTGACGAGGGAGCAGTCGAGGGATTCGGCGAGGGCGACGTAGCCAGCGTCGTAGGCGGAGAGGTTGTCGCGTAGCGCCCATATGCGTTCGAGGAGGCCATGGGTGGCATAGCGGGTGAGGCCCAAGCGACGCCAGGCATCCAGCGCCGCCCACCCGTCGTCGGCAGCGATGCGACCTGACGCGACGTGACGGCGAAGGCCGCTGGCGACCTCGGAATCGACCAGGTGCGGCGCGTGCAGTTGCTCACTGGCCAGCGACTCGCGTGCCGGTCCAGCGTTCAGCAACCCGGACAGGGCTGCCGAGGCGTCGAGCACGATCACCTGGTGGCGCGCTCCCGCTCGACGCCCTCGACAATCGTGAGCACCTCGACACCCAGGTCGGGAAGCTCGCCCATCAATCCGGGATTGTCAGCGCGACGAGAGACGTCGGACAGCTCTCGGACCGCAACCGCACCGACCGAGGTGCCGTCACGATCCGCCAGTTGCTGGAGCCTTCGAACGACGTCTTCGGGCACGTTCCGCAAGTACAGAGTCTTCATGTCGCATAATGCTAGCAGTATGATGGCATAATAGCGAGAGCATCCCGCTGGGCGATCCGCGACCGGAACGGGTACATCTGGTCAGTCGTCCCTACGCTGGTACGTCGTAGGCGGAAACGACTGTAGATCGTCGGGCGAACCACAGTGGCCGCGTCGGCCTGTTCGATGCTTGTGTGCAACAGCAGCGGTCGCGCGGCGGTCGGAATGTTCCAGCCCAGTGCGCGATCGGTAGCCAGCCGTTCGAAGTTGGTACACAGTGGAATAGAACACAGTACACTAGTGCCATGGGTCTTAAGCTCCCGCAGAGCACCTACGCCGTGCTGGGCTTGATCGATAAGAAGCCCGGTTCTGGGTATGCCCTCGCCGCCCTCGCGGACCAGTCGCTCCTGTACTTCTGGCCGATCTCGCGCACGCTGCTGTATCGCGAGCTTGCTCGGCTGGAGTCCCTCGGTTGGGCGGTGGCAACCGATGTCGCCCAGGACCGGCTCCCCGACAAGCGCGTTTGGTCGACCACAGAGGAAGGTCTGAGCGCCTTGACCGCATGGTTGTCGAGGCCGGCCGAGAGCCCGGACGGTTTCCGCAGCGGGATGCTGTTGAAGCTCATCTTCGGCGCACGCATGCCAGCGGAAGCCTTGGCGGCCTTGCTAGCCGAGTACCGGGAGTCGCTGCAGGCTACGGCAACTCAACTCGCTGCAATCGTCGAGCGGTTGCAAGGGGGCCCACGCACCGCCACGATGGGACGCCTGGCAGCCCTCCACGGCCTGCGCACCGCTGAGGCGAGGCTGGGGTGGCTGGATGAGACCGAGGCGGAGCTGAAGCGGTCCTTCGCGGCGGTGGCGGACCGCGGACCCGTCGGCGGGGCGGACGGCGAGCCGAGATGAGCGAACCCTCGGAGCGACATGACGCGGCTCCCGCACCGGTATCGCTGACAGGGACGCTCGGCGTGCTCGCGCCGGTCCTGATCGCGCTGGCGATCTCGGTGTTCTTCGTCACTCTCTTCCTGCTCGCCTTCCGCTCGCCCACCCCGCACGATCTCCGTGTCGGCATCGCCGGGCCGGGACCGGCCAGCGCACAGCTTCGGCAGGCCGTCACGGCCCGTGACCCAGGGGCGCTGGATCTGCGCGATTATCCCGATCAGGGCGCTGCGCAGAAGGCGGTGACGCACCGCGACGTCTACGCTGCGCTGGTGATCGAGCGCAACGATTGGACGCTCCTCGTCGCCGGCGCCAACGGCTCGGCGTTGGTTTCCTCCCTCCAAGAACGCTTCGCGCGGGCGGCCGACGCCGCGGGCGCTCGGCTGTCGGTGCGCGACCTCGTGCCACGCGCGCCGGGAGACGACTCGGGACTGGCCGTCTTCTATGCCGTATTCGGGCTGGTCCTGGGCGGCTTCCTCTTCGGCGTCAACACCTACCAGATCGCTCCCGGCCTGCGCTTCCGGTCTCGCATGATCAGCGTCGGTCTGTTCGGGCCGCTCTGCGGCCTGGCTGCGGCGATCGCCAGCCACAGCCTCGACGCGCTGCCAGGCTCGTTTCTCGCCAGCTTCGGGGTGCTGACGCTGATCGCGGCGGCGGTGGGCATGGCCACCGCCATGCTCCTTCGGGTCTTCGGGCTTCTCGGGATCACGCTCGGCTCGATGCTGCTGCTCACGCTGGGCAACGCCTCCAGCGCCGCCGTGTTCCCGCCCGCCCTCCTGCCCGGATGGCTGGAGCCCTTTGCCGTCATCCTGCCGCCCGGCGCCGGAGTTCGCGCGCTTGCGGGGGCGTCCTACTTCAATGGCGGCGGCGTTGTCGAGGGACTGGTCGTCCTGGTGACGTGGATCGCGCTCAGCGCCCTGATCATCTTCGCACTCGATTGGCGCGCCGGCCGGAAGCGTGGCCGGAGCCCGGCGACGGACGGTCGACTCTCTCCAGAAAGGAACGTCGCGTGACACTTGAAGACCACAAGGCTCTGGTCCGCCGCCTGTTCGAGGAGGTCTTCCCCTCCGGAGACCTCGCTGCCGTTCACGATCTGGTCGCTCCGGACATCATCGATCACGATCCGATGCCCGGACAGCCGGCCGGCGCCGAAGGCATCGAGTACGTGATCTCCATGATGCGCACCGCACAGCCCGACCTGCGGTTCACCGTCGACGATCTGCTCGCCGAAGACGATCGCGTTGCGATTCGCTGGACGATGCGCGGCACCAATACCGGGCCGATGCTTAGCCAGCCGCCCACCGGCGAGCCGGTCGAAATGACCGCCGTCGTCATCTTCCGGATTGCGGACGGCAAGATCGCCGAGCGGTGGGCAGGCTTCAGCCCAAGGGCGAACGGCTGAATCCTCGCCACTGGCCGGGGTGCGGCGCCCAGGGCCGCGCGTTTCGTCGTGTGAGTCGGCCAGGAGGCAGCGTAGTTCGCCATGTGCGCGGCTCCTCGAGATCGCGGGCGAGGTGGAACTGGTCGGTTCCGATGATCAAGGTAGTGTCGGTGGAGGTGCGAGCCGATCTCAACGACGTCGAGTCGAGCTGTGGTCAAGGAACTCCGCTGATCATGCACGTGTACAAACGATCCGTGCCTGTTCTGCAAACACCTGGTGGCCGCTGCACTGGCAGCGCGGAGATCGCTCGGCAGGGTTTAGCAGTCTTGGGCTACTTGGTACGCCGCTCAACTTCGCCCTGACTGGTCCGGGTGCAACGCTGCCTGCCGGCGTGCGAGTGGTCCTGCTGGCCGTCGCGGTCGTGACGGCGGCTGCCTCCGCCCGCGGGCTGCAGCTGGCCCGCCGGCCTCCCGCCGGTCGCGGCTCGGCGCGGCCTGTCCAGCTCCGTCTGCTCTGGGGCAGCGTCACGTCGCTGGTCTCTGCCATCGCGGTGGTCTCCCTACCGGTCGTATTCTGGGTCCCGGTCATCATCGCCGGCACGCTCCTCACCGAGCGGGGCTACCGGCGGGCCCGGCTCGACCCGGCTTGGGCATGACCCACCAACGGGCGCCGGTCACGGCTCCGTCGGACCGGCCACCGCCGCACCAGGGCGCGACCCGGAGGGGCGGGGCACCCCGATGACCAGCGCCGCGGTCGCTGTGTCGCCGCTGCGCCGCGGCGAGGTCGCTCTGGCCGCCGCCGTGCTGGCCGCAGCCCTGCACGATGACCCCGGGTAGCGGCACGTCGTGCCCGACCCCGGTCGACGCAAGACCGCGTTGCGCGGCATCACCGGCGTGCAGTGCGCGACGCACTCGCGTTCGGCGGTGTCCTCGCGGCCCGCGACGACGGCCGGCTCCAAGGAGTGGCGGTGTGGCTGCCGCCTGGCCGCTACCCGATGAGAGGCACTGACGAGACCGGCCCAGCCGACACGCCCGGATGAGTGTTGGGGTGGTGTGTGGTCGCTGGCCACGGATGGGTCAGTTCAGCGACAGATTGAGGCGGATGGTGGTCTCACTTGGCGACTCGGCTAGGCCGGCGGCGAGAAGCCGGCGGTCGGCGCTGATCAGCTGCACGCCTAACTCGGCTGCCGCGGCGGCCCAGCTCGCGTCGTAGAACGACAGCGTGTGGATGCCCGCCAGCGTCGCAGCGTGTCGTAACCAAGCCGGCGTCATGACCAGAGGGGGCCCCAGGATGGCGCTTAGATCGTCGAGTTGGTCGGCGACGTCGGTAGCGGCCCAGCGCAGTGCCCGGGTGAGCACGTTGCCGACTTCGTAGAACGCGAGATCGAGCATGTGAACGTCGAGTTCACCGGTGACGTGCGCCGACCGCAACGCGCGGGCCTGTTCCAGTTCGCTCTCGCCGTCGCTGTGGAACCACTTGATCAGCACCGATGTGTCGATGAGCAGGCGAGTCACCGGTGCGAGTCGCGGTCGTGGCGGACCAGGTCGGCCGCCTCGAAAGTCCCCGCGTCGTCAAATCGTCGTTCTGATCGCGCGATCGCCGCGGCGACCTGCTCAGAATCGCGACGGACGAGTTCGCGCCGAGCCGCGCTGGCGAGCAGCGCACTGCGGCTTGTCGATCGACGTTTGGCTTCCGTGTCGAGCTCAGCGAGAAGGTCTTCAGGCAAGGACACCATAACTTTGGCCATACTTCGATTATAGCCTCTGGTATTGCCGGTGCTCTCGCCCTGCTGGTCGGCAACCTCAGTTGCCGGTGCTCTGCGCAGTTGCGCTCGTTCTCGGTGCGGGAGGGACGCTGTACGACACGTCGTACCCAGGATTCTTCGCACACCTGGTCCCCCAAGAGGCAGTACGTAGCAGCCAACTCACTGCTTTCGACCACACAGTCGGCATCGAATCTCGCTGGCCCCGCTCTGGGCGGAGCGATGATTCAGGTGCTCAGTGCACCCGTCGCGATGGTTGTGGACGCAGTGTCATTCCTCGTCACCCTCAACTCCGAAGAGCCGTCATTCGATGTCCCGCGGCAATGGCGTCCAGCCGTCGTCGCCGGCAACGCCTCCCTCGGCGATGATGACGAGGCGCGGCAGGAAGTGGGCCCATCCGTAGGCGTGTCCGGCGACCATGAGGTCGGGTAGCCCGCTGTGCAGTAGGTCGACCCGTGTGCCGTGTGCGGTCGGGGTCAGGGTGAAGCTGACCCGTGATGCGCCGGGTGGAAATTCAGCGCTGTCCGCCACTCCCCAGGACACGACGACCCGGTGCGGCCGATCGACTTCCAGGTACCTGCCACGGATCGGTGAGCCTGCGATGTCGACGTCGAACGCCCCGTCGGGACAAGGATCGAGGTCCGCCCGCTGACCCATCCACGCCGTCATCCCGTCCGGTGTCACCAGATACTCGAACACCTCCTCCGGACTGGCCCCGATCTCGATCGATGTTGCGTACTCAGCCATCGAAATCACGCCGCCCCGTCTCGACGGCTGCCCGCAGGGCCGCCAGTTGCGCGGGCCAGAAGTCGTCGAGGTACGAGCGCACTGCCTCGAAGCCGTCGGTGTTGACGGCGAAAAGGTGTCGAGTTCCGGCGCTGGTCCCGGTCACCAGGCCGGCGGTGCGTAGCACGCGCAGGTGATGCGAGGCCGCCTGCTGAGAGAGTCCGGCCTTGTGGGCGATCTCCCCAACCGACTGTGGCCGGGATCGGATCACGGCGAGGATCACGCGACGGTTCGTGTCGGCCAAGGCGCGCAACGACTGGTCGAGTGCTGGATCCGCAGCCACGCTCGCTCCGCTCGGTCAGGTGGCATCAACCTAGCACAAGTGGCTACTTGTACATTAGCCAGTTTGTACTCTAGCGTGAGAACTACCAGCTCCGATGAACCATTCAGCCAGGAAGCGATCGTTGTGAAGGAGAACGTCGTGACCAACACTTCCCAGTACACCGCACTCGAGACTGCCTCGGCGTACCACCGGGCGTGGACGAGCGGAGACCTCGACGGCGCCTTTGCGCACGTGGCCGATGACATCATCTGCCGGGCACCGGGCGGTGACATCACCGGGAAGGACGCCTACCGCAGCTACCTGGGTGGCTTTAGCCAGATCATGACGGGCTTGACAGATGTTGCGGGCTTCGGCGACCACGAGCACGCCCTGCTGTTCTACTACCCGCACACGGCAGTGACGAGCACAGCGCCAGCCGCCGAACACTTCACGATCCGCGACGGGAAGATCGTCGAGAGCCAGCTGGTCTTCGACCGCCTCTCTTTCGGCCCGCCACCGCAGAAGTAGCAGGACCTCTGTCGTGGCCTACAACAAGGGACCGGCCGATCGCATCCGAGACGCGCTGGCAGCGAAGCCGTTGGTCCGCGAAGTGAAGATGTTCGGCGGCCTGTCGTTCCTGGTGAACGAAACCATGGTCGTGAGCGCGAGAAGCGATGGCGGGCTGCTGGTACGCGCCGATCCCGAACGGGCCCGCGAGCTGCTTGCAACCAAAGGAGCGCAGCCTGCCGAGATGGGTGCCGGGCGAGCGATGGGCAACGGCTGGATCTCCGTCGCCGGGGAGACCATCGCGTCAGACGCGAGCTTCGACTTCTGGATCGGTGTGGCGCTGGAGTACAACGAGAAGGAAACCGGCAGGCGTGGCCGCGGCCGTCGGCAGTAAGGACCCGGATGAGTGGGCTTCCAGGGTTTCCCGCCATGTGGGGGTGACGACTAACGACGCGCCGCTGGCCGCGGGGCGCCGGCTGGCGCATGACCGAAGGGTTGCCGTCGGACGCTGAACGGTCGTCCCTGGTGTGGCCCGAGCTCCAGCAGTGCCGTTCGGCGTAGACGAGCGATGATGGTCCTGCGGCGGATGATCGGCAGCGTCTGGGGAGAGGTTTCGACTCCGCGGCCGACCTGTATCAGCAAGCCAGCCCCGAGTTTCCCGAGCCGCGCTACGACACCCTCGTCGAGGTCGCCGGAGTCCGCGTCGGCGATCGGCTCTTGGAGGTCGGTTGCGCCACCGGGAAGACAACACTTCCGCTTGCCCGACGCGGCTTTGGAATCACCTGCGTCGAGATCGGCCCAAACCTCGCGGCGGTCGCGTACCTCCGTCTGCTCGACACGTTCTCTGACTACATCGCCATGCAGCCATGGCAGGCTCAAGAGGTGAGCATGACCCTGGGACGAGGCGAGCAGGAGTGCAGCCCTTTGCTCTCGATCGCCTTCGCGGACTTCGTCGGACACCTCTTGGAATCTGCTGGGCGGCCCGGTTCTCGCCCTGCGATTGTTACGGTGGACGGACGCAGCTCGAGCGGCAAGACGACCCTGGCGGGTCGATTGAACCGAGCAATCGCCGATAGTCACGTCGTCCACACCGACGACATCGCGTGGTTCCACTCTCGGTTCGCCTGGACAGACCTGATGATCGGTAATGTTCTCGAACCCCTGCATCAGGGCTCGCCTGTCACCTTCCGCCCACCCGCGTGGAACGACCGAGCACGTCCGGGTTTTCTCAGCGTGCCGATGGACGCGACCCTGGTGATCATCGAGGGCGTGGGTGCAGCCAGGGCCGATCTGGATCATCTGGTGGACGCCACCATCTGGGTACAAGTGGACCTTCGCGACGTCGAGAGCCGTAATGCACATCGGGTGCGCTCCGGTGAAACCCACGAGTTGGGGGTCAGAGCATGGATGGCCGAGGAGTTTCCCTTCCTGGAAGGAGATCGACCTTGGGAGCGCGCCTCCTACATCGTCGCGGGTAGCGACGTCGTTCCCTATGACGCTGACAAGGAGGTCATAGTCTCTGCCCGCCACTTTCCTGAAGTGAGCCGGCGGTAGGCAGGACGTACCGGAGCCGCACCTACGGAGCCTCATGAGAATGTGATGTCATCGGTGATCACGTTCTCTCGTAGCGCTGGCGGCTGGCTGAGTTGATCGACCTCACCACTGGTGTCGACGTGCTCTTGGTCCATGTCACCTGCGACCTGGACGAGCTAGAGCGAAGAGAGCGTCGTCGCCGTGACCGGCGTCCGCGGGCGGCGTGAGCCATCTGTGGCTAGGTCAGGTGAACGCTTTAGGACAGGGCTGCCGCACGGGAGGATCGCGGCGGACAGACGCACCTCATCGCGGCATGACAGGGCTACAGCCATGTAGGCGTCATGGGCCTCCGGCCGTACCTTTGGATCATGGTCCGCATCTGAGCGATCGTCCTGAACGTGTCTGACACTGCCAGAGCTGCCAAGTTCTGGAGCCAAGCATTGGGGTATCAGCGTGGGGCCAACCCAGACTTCCTGCTGCCGAGCGACACGTGCATGCCGAGTTGCGCCGTCGCGGCAGAGGCCTGCAGAGAGAAGTCTCGTTGGTCTGGATAGATGTCGATGCCCGCCAGGTCGTTCAGGGACGCCCGGGAGTGCGTCGCGGCTCAGTTCATCCAGGAACTCGACGCTCACCGCCTGCTGCGTGCCCACAGCAGGGCATTACGTGGAGGCGGCCAACCAAAGTTGCGCCTTTCCACGCCCGGACATGCGATCCGCGCAACCAGCGGAAACCAACTCGCGGCATCGCAGCGTCCGTCACCGGATCTCTCAGGGGAACCCTCGGGCGTCATGGACTCGAGCGGCATGATGGGCACGTGGCCCACGTGACTCGGCTGGTGACCTTCGTCGAGGTCGATGACACTGTCGCTGACCCTCGGCAGATGTCGGTATCGGCGCGCCACGAGGCCGTCCTCATGAACGGCGGCCGTGTGCTGCTCCTGGCTGACCGGGGCTGGAGTGCCTCGGGCCCACCCAACATCTGGGAGGTGACATCGGTCGAGGAGATCACGGACACCGCGCGCATGGTCGTCGGCCCGGACGAGCCATTCGGTGGCCGCTCGCAGAAGGACATGGAGACAGACCACTGGGCCTCCCTTGCTGGGGTCCTCCGGTGCCAGGGCGTTGACGCGGACGCCGTGGAGCTGGGACGGCTACCGCACGACGTCGTGCTCGGCGAGCAGTTGCTCGCGCGCATCGGCCATCAGCCTGGGAGCGGCGTCCAGCCCTGACGCTGCTGCGTGGGTGTGCGTGCGTCGCCGTGCGCGGATCCGCTAGCGGAGTCCGGCGTCGAGGACGGCGTACAGGTGGGACAGACGCGTCTTGGCTACGGGGAGCGCCGGCATCGATCGTGCGAGGCTCTTGACGCTTTCGGTCGCCCGGGAGAGTGCGTCGGCGAGAATCCGTTCACCCACTTCTGGGCTGCCGTCGGCCGCGAACTCAAGCGCCTGAGCGGCGTAAACCACCGACCCGTAGAGGTGCTTGAGCTGGGTCGCGTCAATAAGGTCGGGATGCATGTACGCGGTCGCCGCGGTCAAGGAGGCGGCACGCGCTGCGGACTTCAGGGCTGGGTCAGAGCAGCCGCTGGACGCTTTGTGGGCCGCCCATGCCGCCGTGCGGAGTTCTCTTCCCCGTCGCCCGCCTTCGGCGAAGCATTCTGCGGCCTCCCAGGCAGCCCGAGGTCGTCCATCGGTGGGAAACTGAGCTTCGTAGAGGACGACCGCACGCTCGACTGTGGGAAGCACCCACCCGGTGGCTGGTCGAAGGATCTCCTCGACCGGCCGATCAAGGATGCGTCGCTTCGCGTCACCGTTCACCTCGCCACCCTACGTAGACATGGCCCTGTGCCCGTATGCCGAACCACTTGCGGCGAGCACAGGAGGATGCGGGTCACCAGTTCGATCGTCCCGCATGAGGACTCCGTACGCGACTGGCCGCAGATGGCTCAGTACACGTCGCGGCGGTGGCCAACTTGCAGCGCCAACACCGTCATCGTGTCGTCGATCAACTGCGCAAGGATGCGGTAGTCGCCCACCCGGTAGCGCCAGACCCCGGCATGGTTCGCCGTCAATCCTTTCCCTCGCTGCCGGGGGTTGTCGAGGCCTTCGACGTCGTGAAGGTAGGCCAGCACACGTCGCTGCACGGCGCGATCAAGCTTCTTGAACTCCCGATCGAACTGCGCAGTGGTCTCTACGCTCCACCGGATGTCACCGCTCAGTCTCGGCCCCTAGCGCAGACAGCGGACGACTGCGCCGGCCCTCGGCCTCGAAGGCATCGATCGCGGCATCGGCCTCGAAGGCATCTTCGAGGTCGGTTAGGTACTCCTGAAGCGCCGCCTTGACGTAGAAGCTTTTCGAGCGCCCGGTGCGGTGCGCGAGGTTGTTGAGGCGCGCTTCCTCCTCATCCGTCAGCCGGATCGAGATCGTCATCGGGTATCACCGTCACGAGCGTAAGACATGTTTACATGATACGTCATTGCCGCGGGCTGTCGCCAAGCGAACTGCTCCGGTAGCCGATCGATCACTGGGGCGATCGATCATTCCGCTGATACGGCCGAACCGCCTCTGCCGCTGAGCACTTCGCGTCCGCGATCCAGCCGGTCGAAGAGTCACCGATTCGGACGGTGCGGAAGCTCGGGGGCGGTGCGTTGGGTCGCCTACTCCCCGGGTTCGTACTTAAACGAGACGCGAAGCTTTGTCCGATACGTGATCCCGCCGTCCTCTGCCAGGTGGATGTCCTGCGCGACGACCTCGGCGACCCGCAGATCGCGAAGCGTCCCGCTCGCCGCCTTGATGGCCGCGCACGCGGCGTCTTCCCAGGACTGAGTACTTGTTCCGATGAGGTCTGTCACTCTGTAAACGCTCACGCGAGCCTCCTGGCCATGCGGATGGATTGTCTTCCAGTGACAGTCCTACCGGACTGGTGCTCCCACCGACAAGAATTACGTAGCGGTCTCCTGACGCCAATGCACGGCGCCGCTGCTCGTGTCAGTTGCCGATCCTCAGTTGAGCCGGAGGATGAGTTCTTCGGTCTCGGCGTGGCGGCCGGCGGCGTAGTCACGGTTGCTACCCACGACGTCGAAGCCACTCTTTTCCAGCACGCGCCTCGACCGGAGGTTGTCGAGCGCGACTCGTGCCAGCACCGGCCGGCGGGTCTGGTCAAGGATGAGCGCGAGGGCTCGGGAGGCGTGCCCCTGACCCCAGTGCGGCTGGGCGATCCAGTAGGTGATTTCCGGGTTGCCGTCGTCTGAAGGGAAGGTCGCTATGGTGCCGACGAGTGTCCCGTCGCCGTCGGTGATAGCCCAGTGATCGGCCCCCCTATTGGCCAGGACGCGTTCCATGTGCTCATCAAACGCGGCTCGATCAGTGGGGTCGTCCGCGGTGAAGGCAGCCATCGCGACTGCGGCTGGTTCGGCCATCATCTCGAACACGGCGTCGTGGTCGGATCGGCGCAAAGGTCTCACTCTCGTCTCTGTGCCCATCCGTATATAATATACATGTGTCCACTTATTCGGGAAGAAGGGATCTCGCCCGGCTACTCATGCCGACCTGGCGAGGCCTGCTGGAGATCGAGACCCGTCGCTGCGCCGAGCACGACCTTGCTCACTGGCACTACATCGTCCTGGCCGACGTCCAAGAGCACCCTGACACCTCACAAAAGCAGCTCGCACGACGGATCGTTCGCAGTCCAAGTCGCCTCGCCACCGATGTTGAGGACCTCTGCTCTCGGGGTCTCTTGCGTCGAGCCAGTGCCGAGCACGACCGCCGCATTAACCGACTGACCCTCACCGAAGACGGACAAGGGCTCACACGACGGGTTCGCCGGCTCATCCACATCGACGAGGAGCGCCTACTTCAGCGGCTGGCTGCCACGGAAAGGGGGCAGTTGCGCGACCTACTGGCGCGTGCACTCGACCCGGAGACCCTGTGAAGCGAGGCGCCAGAATCCAACGCATTGCTTCGACGAGCGGGCCCCGCGTGCAGCCCTTGTCGCCGCTCTCCCCCGGATGCGCAAGCGAATCGCAGCCACACAAAGACAGTGGGGCACGGCGGGGAACTGAGGCGCGCACCACCCGACGCCCCTACTTACAGGCTCAGTCACCTCCGAGCACCTGCCCCGGCCGAAGAGAGACGCTCGCAACACGTCCGCAAGGGGATCCCTGGCCGGAACCGCCGAGAGTCAGACGTTTTCGCTCATGCCGATGAGGACGCCTCAATCGACTCTGGAGACCCGACCACCATCAGCCACTCGTCGAGGTTCACGACCCGGCGCACGCGAGGGTGAAAGTAGAAAACGCTCTCGTGGACGATGTCGCCCACGACGATCACATGACCGAGCTGCCCGAGCTCCGCTCGAGCCAGCGCCGCGCCTAGCTCCACGAACAGTCCTCGCCCAGGATCGGTACTCGATGCGAGGACCACGACAGCGTCAGCGGCCATGGCACCCTCGAGGTCTGTCCGGGCGATGTCGGCCGATTCCTCAGGGCGCGAGGCGTACTTCTCCGTGAAGCACGGATCTTGGGTCCAGTCATGGGTGAGCGTGTGACCCGCGGCGAGAATCTGCTGCTGCGCAGCCGTCACCGCAGCCGTGTCAGCGAGTTGACCCGCGACGTACACCTTCATTCGAGCTCCCTTTGACGAGAGGGAATCCGGACGTGGACCCTGCCAGCCGGATCTGACACCCGCGTCACACGTGCAGCTGCAGGCGCCCCATGAACGCGTTCCAAAGATCCGGACTGATCGTCCGAGCAGTATCCCCGAGGACGCCTGGTCTGCCCGAGCGGCTCTGAGGAGAACTGTGTCCCGTGTGACGAACCTTGGGTTCTCGCGGTGATCGCAACACCCCGACTGAGTGGAGGTGTTGATCATCTCGTCGCCACTCGCGAAGGCGAGTACGACGGTCTCCAGCAGCCGCGCGTTGGTGTCGAACCCGAGTCGCAGTTCTCGGTCTGGCGGGCCGTCATCGTCGAGCGGTTCGATCCAGAGCGACCACTCAGCCGCCTGAACGGCGTCCTCGGCCGAGACGCCATGCTTGAGTGCGCCTGGGTGAACCTTCACGCCCCGAGATGGGCCAATGCAGCGCGAATGGCTTCGGACCTGCTCATGTCGTTCTTGGCTGCGACCGCATCAAGGGAGTCCAGCTCTTCGGCGGTGAGTCGGACTGCAACGACCTGCATCGGCTCTGCACCACGGCCCGGACGACCGCGTCCGCGACGCTTCAGTTCGACGACGTCGTAGCCGGCTTCCGCCTCGTCTGCCCAGTGTTGGATCTGCTCCTCGGTCACCACATGTTTATCGTATAACGAAAACGTGAAGTGTTCCAGAGATCACCGCAAGACGATCGGCATCCAGGACTGGCCTGATGCTCGCACCGAGGCGTGGCGGAACGCGGTCCGCAACCACAGGCATTGCCAGGTCCGTATCCTGCTACACAGCCAACCGGCAGACATGCCGGCGCACCCGCTCGAATGCAGGCCACCACGGTCAACTGCAGATCAGCCGGGAAGAAGGATGCTCATCATGAGTCAAGCGTTCTACTCGCACGCGAGGCTGTACGACCTCATGTTCCCGGGCGGCGGGCCCGCGGTCGACTTCTTTCGGGCCGCGGCGAATCGGCAAGGCGGGAGCGTATTGGAACTCGGGTGCGGCACCGGGCAAAAGCTGATTCCCATCGCGTCCGACGAGCATCCGTGCGTCGGCCTGGACTCCTCGTCAGACATGCTGGTTGAGGCTCAGCGTAAGGCGAAGTTGCGCGGTGTAGCGGTGGAATGGATGCAGGGTGACATGCGGGCCTTCGACCTGGGCGGCACCTTCGACTTCGTGTTCATCACAGCCAATTCTCTGCTGCATCTGCATGAGGCTGAGGATCTGGTGAGCTGCTTCCGGTCGCTTCGCCGACACCTGGCACCTGGAGCACGGTTGGTCTTCGATGTCTTCAACCCGAGCGTGCGCCTACTTGCCGAGGCAGATGGCGTGCGGCGCAACCGGGAGTCGTTGTCGTTCACGGACCCCGATCGTGGCGACGTGAGCGTCGATGTCGCTGAAATCTACGATGCGGCTGCGCAGGTTACACGCGGGACGTGGTACCTCTCGACTGACTCGGAGCCGGACTTCGTCGTCGCACCCCTTGAGATCAGGAGCATCTTCCCGCAGGAGCTGCCGCTGCTCGTCTCGCTCGGCGGCCTTCGGCTCGTCGACAGGTTCGGCGCCTGGTCTGGTCAACCATTTGCCGCGGACTCGCCATTTCTGGCGACTCAACCTGGTGGTTCTCATCGATGGGCAAGCCGTTGGCATGCAGGACATCACCGGTTCCGACTTCGACACCTACGGCACCGTCACCACCTTCTCCTGGCTGGCCGCCGACTTTCGCGGCCGTGGATTCGGGCGCGAGATGCGGGAGGCAGCACTTCACCTGTCCTTCGACGGGTTCGGCGCCGCCGAAGCCGCCAGTGACGCCTTCCTGGACAACGCCGGGTCGAACCGCGTCTCCGAGACGCTCGGTTATGAACGGAACGGAACGGACTGGGACACCCGGCGTGGAGAGCCCGCGCTGATTCAGCGGTGGCGCATCACCAGAAAACAATGGCTACCTCGCCGGCGCGACGACGTCGCACTCAGCGGTGTCGAGGCCTGTCGACAGACCTATCAGGCAACATCTCGAACTGCCGCATTCGGGGTGTTTCCCGAAGACATCTCTGCAGGTCCGTCTCGAAGCGGCGGGCTCACATCTGTTTGAGCGTCCCGCAACACCCGCCCGGTGAGAATCCCGGCGAGGGAGTGGCGGAATCTAGCGGTCGACGCAACGCTGAGCTGTATTTGCTGTCGAGTTGAGGGTAGCCCTCGGTCGCTCGGGGGAACCGGTGGGGCGGCGGGATTCAGCTCGCAATTGTGCGGCTGGGGTGTCGTAGTCCAGGCCCCTGCGGGGCCGGGTGTTGAGCTCGTTCATGACCGTCGCGACGCGCGCCTCGGAGTGCACGGCTAGGTCGGTGCCCTTGGGGAAGTACTGGCGCAGCAGGCCGTTGTAGTTCTCGTTCCCGCCGCGCTGCCAGGGGCTGCATCGTTCGGCGAAGTAGATGGCGACGCCGGTTGCGGTCGCCAGGTCGCGATGCCGAGCCATCTCTACGCCTTGGTCCCAGGTCAGGGTGCGCTTGAGGTGTGGCGGCAGCGATGCGAAGGCCTTGATGGCCGCGGCATTGACGGTCTCGGCAGTGTGATCGACCGGGAGGTTGACGACGATGCCGTACTGGGTCTTGCGTTCCCGCAGCGTCATCATCGCCGACCGGCAGCCGACACCGAGGATGAGATCGCCCTCCCAATGCCCGGCCTGCTGCTTGGTCTCCACCTCTGTTGGTCGCTGGTCGATCATGGTCTTGTCCTGCACGGCCGCGCCGTGTCCGGAGCGGGTCAGCCAGCGTGACTTCCGGATCCGCCGGCCGGTGCGCAGCTTGCGGCAGTAGCGCTTGTGCAGCCCGTTGCCGCCGGGCACCAGCAGCGCCCGGTACATCGTCTCCGGACACAGCCACGTCGAGGAGTCGGCGGGGTAGGTGCGCCGCAGCCAACCGCTGATCTCGTCCGGGGACCAGCAGCGGTTGAGCTTGCGCTGCACCAGGCTGCGCAGTTTCGGGTTGGCGATCAGCTTGTGCTCCTTTGGTCGGCGACGCTGCTCTTCGGCGGCATGGTTGGCGCCGTGCGGCAGGTAGCGCCCCTGGGAGTCGCGGTGTCGATCCAGCTCCCGTTTGATCGTCGAGGGACTGCGGCCCAGCTCGACAGCGATGGCGCGCATCGAGTAGCCCAGTCGCATCAGGTCGGCGATCTGCAGCCGCTCGCGCAGCGACAGGTACCGGCCCGACGAGGCTGTGCGCTGGGGCGGCGTGGCGGTCTGTTGATGGTGGCGGGCGCGGATCCGCGCCCCAGTCTTGCGGTGCATGCCCAAGATCCTGCAGGCCTCGGCGTTCGTCAGCCCGGAACGCATCAACTCCCAATAGCGCGTGTCGCGAAGCTGGCGGTCCGAGCGGGGCGCACGAGCACGCATCAGTTCCTCGGCATGTCGTGCTAAGTCACGCACCGCACGCCGCTCGGCTGCCTCACGGTCGCGGCGGGCACGCTCACCAACACGACGCCGCT
>JAABUR0100004282.1_pt1 | contig 19190 bp, 13 predicted proteins | sample 5560091 | NCBI WGS metagenome assembly JAABUR01 (sample SAMN10711879, study PRJNA513375) | rock metagenome | isolation source: Antarctica rocks | place: Antarctica: Victoria Land, University Valley sud | reverse complement strand
TCGACCCGGGACCGCACGGTGACTCCACCGCCGGTACCGAGCTCGTAGCGCTCGCCGTGGTGGACCAGCGTGCGGATCACGATGCCGAGGTCGGCTGTGCCGTCGTCGCGGATCCATCCCAGCGCGCCGGAGTAGACGCCCCGCGGAGTCGTCTCGACGTCGGCGATCAGACGCATGGTGCGAAGCTTCGGCGCGCCCGTCATCGAGCCGCCGGGAAAGAGCGCCTCGAGTGCGTCGACTGTGCCGACGTCGTCGCGGAGCCGGCCTTCGATCGTGCTCACCAGCTGGTGCACGGTGGGATAGCTTTCGACATGCATGAGGTTGGTGACGTCGACGGTGCCGACCTGACAGACCCGGGACAGATCATTGCGGAGCAAGTCGACGATCATCAGGTTCTCGCCCCGGAATTTCGGTTCGGACCTGAGACGGACAGCAGCCTGCCTGTCCTTCGTCTGATCGCCGTGCCGTGCGGTGGTGCCCTTGATCGGCCGCGTCTCGATCCGGCGGCCGGAATCGACGGTTGCGTACCGCTCCGGAGAGCTGCTCAGCACGCTCGCCGCGTCATGCGTCAGATAGGCGGCGTACGGCGCGGGGTTGAGCCGTCGCAGCCGACGGTACGTGTCGAGCGGTAGGGCGGGCGACCAGAGCGACAGCCGGTGCGTCAGGTTGGTCTCGTAGGAGTTGCCGTGCCGCAGGTTGTCCTGCACGACTGCGAACGCGGTTGCGTACTCGTCGAAGCTTTCTACCCGCTGTGGTCCCGGCAACGGCGGCGCGACCAAGCCGGGCGCCGGTGGAGTGCACGCGAGGAGCGCGGCCACCTCGTCACGCCAGGCGGCAGCGTCGACACCCCGGGCCGAGACCGCGGTGACCCGCCGAGTGGCGTGGTCGAACGCGACCCACCGGGCCATCCGCATCCAGCAGGCGTCGGGTATGGCCGATTTGGCAACGCGCGCCGGCAGGTCCAGCCGGCAGGAGTAGCCGAACCAGCCGACCCAGGCGCCACCTCCACCTGCTGGCTGCCGACGACGCAGCTCCGCGAAGATGTCGCGACCCAGTGGGCGCCGCTCGCCCGCACGCTGCTCCCACACCGTTGCCTCGGCCGCGGACCACGTCAGGCTCACGTCAGTGTCGGCCAGCCAACCGACGTACGACGTGCTGCCCGACCAGGGCCGGGCTCCACCGCTGTCGAGCCAGAACGCTCGTGGTCGGCTCCCCAGATGGGCAACGAAGAAGTCTTCCGGCCGGACCCACGGCAACGGGTTCATAGCGCGAGAAAGTTCTCGACCAGGACCTTGCCACCCTCGGTCAGCACCGACTCGGGGTGGAACTGCACGCCGTGCAAGGGCTTGTGGCGATGCTGAACTCCCATCACGAAGCGCCCCGCAGAGCCGTCGCACCAGGCGGTGACCTGCAAGCAGGCGGGGATCTCGATCGCCGCGAGCGAGTGGTAGCGGACGGCGGCGAACCCTTGCGGCAGCGAACGGAACACGCCCTTGCCGACATGTTGGACCTGGGCGACCTCGCCGTGGGCCGGCTCGACGAGATCCACGGTGCCTCCACAGGCCACGACGAGGCCCTGCAACCCGAGACAGACTCCCAGGACCGGCACCTGTGCCTGCGCGAAGACCGTGTGCCCAATCGCGAAGTCAGCGTCGTCCTCGACGCTCCCAGGCCCCGGAGACAGCACCAGGTGGGTGTAGCCAGATCGCCAGCGGGCGTCGGCATCGGCGTCGTCGTGCTGGATCACGTCGGGCAGCGAGCCGGTGACAGCAGCAACGAGATGAACAAGGTTCCAGGTGTAGGAGTCGTGGTGGTCGATGACCAGGATGCGACGCATCGTGGCTCTACCGGCCCAGCAGTCCGGTCATCAGGTCGCGGATCAGGTCGAAGCCGTGCTCGGTCAGGATCGACTCTGCATGGAACTGGATCCCTCGATAGTGCGGTCCCGACAGGAGATGGACGTCGCCGGAGTGTGGATCGCGTTCGACGTCTGGGGTTCGCACCCCTTTCCCGGCCGAAGACCGCGCCACGAACGTGTTGTAGAAGCCAACGCGCTCGTCGCGACCGAAGATGGAGACCTCGGTCTGGGTGCCCTGGAAGACGATGTCCTTGTAGCCGAGGTCAAGCCCCAGCGCCCCGCACAGCACCTGATGGCCCAGACACACCGCCAGGAAGGGGGTCTGGGCGTCCAGCAGGTCGTCCACCGCCGCCCGCACCGCGATGATCTTGGGATCGTCGAGATCACGCGGGTCACCGGGCCCTGGACCGACGATCACCACGTCGGCCCCGTCGAAGACACCCGGTTTGTAGTCCTGATGACGCACGGTCTCGCTGGTCATCCCCAGGACGGCAAGGATGTGCCGCAGCATCATGACGAAATCGTCCTCCCCGTCGAGGACGACGACATGCTTGCCGGTTAGCTCGGACGACCGCACGGCGTCGGACTGGTCGTTGAACCAGAATCTGCTCAGCCGCCGGTTGCGCCGGCCGAGCTCGGCGACCACTTCGGGATCGCGGGCCAGCTGCTGAACCTCCGCGGCCGGCGTTGACGGGGCCGGGACGAGGCCGAACGCGCTTAGGATCCCGGCGGCCTTGACGTGTGTCTCCGCCACCTCGTCGCTCGGACAGGAGTCGCGGACGAGCGTGGCGCCGGCGGTCACCCGGAGCCGCCCACCGAAGGACACGTCGGCCGACCTGAGCAGGATGGGCGCGTCGAGGGTCTGCCCGCCGCTGCTGTCACGTCCCAACAGCGCCATCGCCGCGCCGTAGTACCCACGGCCTTTCTGCTCGTACCGTCGAATCAACCGGCACGCGTTCTCGACCGGGCTCCCCGTGACCGTCGCAGCGAACATCGACGATCGCAGCACCTCCCGAACGTCCTTGTGAGTAAGGCCTTCGAGGACATACTCGGTGTGGATGAGGTGAGTCATCGCCTTGAGGTAGGGGCCTAGGATGCGGCCGCCCTCGTTGCAGATATTGCACATCATCTTCAGCTCCTCGTCGACAACCATGAAGAGCTCGTAGATCTCCTTCTCATTGCGCAAAAAGGCCAGCAGCTCGGTCTTGAGATTCCCAGGGTCGGCCCTGGCGCCGAACCGGAACGTGCCGCTGATGGGGTTCATCTGGACGAGGCCGTCGCGCACACTGATGTGGCGCTCCGGGCTGGCGCCGATGATGTACCGGTCGCCGGTGAAGACGACAAAGGTCCAATACGCACCGCGCTCTTCGGTGAGCAGGCGGCGGTAGACGCTCAACGCCTGTTCGAGGCCCCAGTCGGCGATGGTGGCGCCATAGTTGCGGGCGATGACCAGGTTGGCGCCCTCGCCGCGGCCGATCTCGTCACGGATGATGGCCTCGACGATGCCGGCGTACGCCTCGTCGTCGATGTCGAACCCACGTTCACCGATGGTCTCGATCGTGTGGTGCGGCAAGGCGTCGACCACGTCGGCCAGGAGGATGTCGTCCTCCCGCTCGACCACCAAGGTGGTCAGGGGCGTGCCGTCGTCGTGAGCCTCGAAGCCACGCTCGCGGATCTGCCGATAGGGCACACAGACGAGCCGGTCGAACCGACGGCCGGGAACTGGTGATCCGGACTCCAGCGGTACGTCGAGCAGCGCGCCGTGCTGCTCCATCGCGCCGCGGAGCACGGTGACGGTCTGCGCTCCCTCGAACCTGACCAAGGCGAACGCGGACGACCCCGCGAGGTCGTCGAGCAAGGTCATGGACAGCGGCCGATCAGACGAGGACAAGGGTGGAAGCCTACAACCGCGGCCGCCTGGTGACGGCCCTCTACCCCTCGCTGGGTCAGGACTGCCAGCGGTGGGTGGTGCCGACGATCTCCAGTCGCAAGGTCGCCCGTGTCAGCACGACATACAACGTGCGCACGCCGACATCGGCCTCGTCGACGATCTTGTCGGGCTGGACCACGACCAGCGCATCAAACTCGAGCCCCTTGGTGTCGAGCGCCTCCAGCACCGGGATGCGGCGCGCATCGCGCTCGCCGAGCCACGCCTCGACCTCGTGCCGGTGCCCGACTGGCACGACGACACCCACCGTGCCGTCGACCTGACCGGCCGCGCGGGTAACCGCTGCGGCGACGTCATCAGCCAGGTCAGGCGCGGCGACCTCCCGAACGACGGGCTCGACGCCGGTCTCGCGCACGGCGTTGGGCAGGTCAGCAGCAGGGATATGCGTGCGGGCGAGGTTGGCGGCGAGCTCGTAGATCTCTCGAGAGTTCCGATAGTTCGTCGACAGCCGGAAAGCGCGCTGCTCCAGTCCGCTCAGCGCCTCGTCTCGGGCGCTGACCGCCTCCTGTGTCAGCGGCCACGAGCTCTGCGCGGCGTCGCCGACGACGGTCCAGCTGGCATGCCGGCCGCGGCGTCCGATCATCCGCCACTGCATCGGCGTCAGGTCCTGGGCCTCGTCGACCAGCACGTGTGCATAACCGTCATCCTCGATCGACGCGGTCGGCCGCGCACCGGAACGGTCGGGGACGGCGCCCCAACGGTCGTCCACGGTCGACAGCTCGGGGACCGTCTCGTCGTAGAGGTCAGCCAGCGGATCCTCGTCGGCCTCGGGCTCGGGAGCCTCCCCCACGAGGTAGCGAAGCTCGTCGAGCAGCGGGACGTCTTCGACGCTGAAGCCGTTGGCGCTCAGCGACTCGACGAGGTCGTCGATCTCAGCGGGGGACAGGATGTCACCGGCGTCGGCTGCCAGCCGGTCGCGGTCGCTGAGCCAGCCCAGTACGTCGACCGCGTCGACCACGGGCCACCAGCCCCGGACGAAGTCGACGAACGATCGGTCGCCGTGCAGCGTGCGCGCGAACTCGTCCTTGCCGCGCCCGAGCGCACGATCGCCTGCCACCTTTCCCCACAGCAGGTCGATGAGCTCCTCGTCGACGTGCGGGGCGACCCGGTTGCGCCGGTGCCACCGGTCCAGCACGTCTCGGCGCAGGCGGCGAAGCTCGTGCGCGTCGAGCCTGAGCACGTCGTCGCGGTAGAAGATGCGAAAGCTCGTGGGCGCGTCGGGACGTGGACCGCGCGCGGTGCGCGCCAGCACACGCCGCATCCGCGCCGAACCCTTGATCACCGCCACCCTCGGCACGTCGTGGCGTGTCGCGTCGACCCCTTCGACGACCTCTCCCAGCGCCCGCAGCGAGACGCTTGTCTCGCCCAGGGACGGCAGCACCCGCTCGATGTAGGCCATGAACACTGCGTTCGGGCCGACGATGAGGACCCCGCCGCCCTCGTAGCGCCGGCGGTCGGTGTAGAGCAGGTACGCCGCCCGGTGCAGTGCGACGACGGTCTTGCCGGTGCCGGGGCCGCCGTGGATGAGCGTGACACCCCGGTGCGGCGAGCGGATGGCGTCGTCCTGCTCGCGTTGGATGGTGGCGACCACCGAGTGCATGGAGCGGTCGCGTGACTTGGCAAGAGCGGCGAACAACGCCCCCTCACCGACCACCACCATGTCGTCGGGGGCGTTCTCGGCGTCGAGCAGATCGTCCTCGACGCCGATCACCTGGTCGGACACGGACTGCAGCACCCGGCGGCGTACGACGCCGGCCGGATCTTGTCCGGTCGCCTGGTAGAACACGGCGGCGGCCGGGGCACGCCAGTCGACGAGCAGCACGTCGCGATCCTCGTCGCGAAGCCCCAGCCGGCCGATGTAGCGGATGGCGGCGTCGCGGTGGTCGAGACGCCCGAAGACGAGGCCCTCGTGGGCGGCGTTGAGGCTGGCGAGCCGCTTGCCTGCCTGGAAGACGATGGCGTCGCGTTCGACGAGGCCGCCTTCGTTGCCGAGTCGAGCGCGCGCATACCCCTCGGTCTGCAGGGCACGCGCGGACTCGATAGCTGCATCCAGACGCGCATAGATACGGTCGACGACGGCTTGCTCGTGCTTGATCTCCTGCTCGACTACATGGTCGGACACGTGCGGATGACGACGATCAGACACTGGTGCTCGTTCCTCCCCCGGATCTGGTGAGCCCACAATTCTAAGCCACCCGCGCCGACGGCGACGCCGACGAGCCCAGATCCCCAGCTGCGACGGTGACGTCTTCGTAGTGACGCCCGCCACGACGGGCGTTACAGGACGCCGCGGACCGACGCATGGCCCTTGAGCAGGTTGCGGCTGATTGTCCGGCGCTGCATCTCGTCGGTGCCCTCGTAGATCCGCAGCAGCCGAAGTTCGCGGTACCAGCGTTCGAGCGGCAGCTCGCGGGTATACCCCATCCCGCCGTGCACCTGCAGCATCCGGTCGACGATCTCGTTGGCCTTGATGCCGCCGTACAGCTTCGCGATCGATTGAGCGTGCCGCGAGTCCCTGCCCTGGTCGACCTGCCACGCGGCGCTCAGCACCAGCCAGCGCAAGGCCTCGATCTCGACGGCCGAGTCGGCGATCATCCACTGGATCGCCTGTCGGGCGGCGATCGGCTCGCCGAAGGTGGTGCGGGTGCGGGCGTGCTGCATCGCCATCTCCACCATCCGCTCGCACGCCCCAAGCGCGCGTGCCGGCAGCAGGTAACGGCCTTGCCCGATCCAGCGCATCGCCAGGTCGAACCCGTGCCCGACCTCACCGAGGACGGCCGACTGCGGGACCCGCACGTCGTCGAATGTCAGCGACGCCGGCCCCCACTCGCCCATGGTGTCGATGTATGCCGATGTCCAGCCCCGGTCCCGGTCGACGAGGAAGCAGGTCACACCACGGTTGGCGGCCCTGGACTTGTCGGTGACGGCGAAGACCATGCAGAAGTCGGCGGCGTCGCCGCCGGTGATGAACGTCTTCTCGCCGTTGATGACCCACTCGTCACCGTCGCGGTACGCCGACGTGCGGATCGCCTTGGCATCCGACCCCGCGTCCGGCTCGGTGATCGCGAAGCAGCTCAGCCGCTCCCCCTCGATCGTGGGCACGAGGTACTTCGCGCGCTGCTCCTCGTTGGCGTCGTACAAGATGTTGTCGGCGTAGCCACCGAACTTGAAGGGCACGAACGACCGTCCCAGCTCACACTCCACCAGCGCGGCCATCACCGCGCCGAGCCCCATGCCGCCGTACTCCTCGGGTGTGAGCACGCCCCAGAAGCCCGACTCGCGGGCCTTGTGCTGCAGCGCCCGGAGCTCATCGGTCGGTAGGCCCGGCTCGCCGGCGCGCTCGCGGCGCAGCAGTTCGGGCTCAAGCGGGATGATCTCCCGCTCGACGAAGGTCCGGACCCACGCCCGGATCGCCTGCTCCTCCTCGGTCAGCGTCAGGTCCACGCGCGCGGGCCCCACAGTCCGTCTTCGGGCGGCCTGGTCATCTGCGTCTTGACCGGGTAGGGCGCGAACGTCTCCTGCTCGCGCACGTCGGTGTCGTGCCAGCCGAGCCGGCGGTAGAACGCGCGAGCGCGATAGTTGTCCACGAGCACCCACAGGTACGACGTCGGGGTCGAGGCCTCAGCCGAGGTGGTGAGGACGGCGGCGTGCAGCGCCTGCGCCCGGCCCGAGCCCCAGTGAGCCGGGACCACCCCGAAGTGACGCAGCCAGCCGTCGCCGTACGCCGCGTAACCAACCGGCTCCCCGTCTAGCTCATCGACGAGCACACTGGCGGACGGGTCGTCGAGCACGAGCCGCCACCGGGCCAGCACATCGTCGTCGGGGAACGCAGTGTCGCCGAAGACGTGCGCGAGGCTGGTGCTGGAAGCGGCCTTCTCCATGCCGTACAGGGCGTGCACGTCGCTCTGGCCTCCCCGCCGAATCACGCGGCCAACTCTAATGTCTGCCACTGGGCGCCACCTGCGTGGCCCGTGCCTGTGCGCTCCGAGAGCCAACCAGCAGTCCGGGGAATGAGCAGATGAGACGCTTCTCGTGTGAGCGAGGGGTTGCGGTATCACTCCACCACCGGACGCTGGGTGCTGACCGCCGCGGTGCTCGGGCAGGGGATGGCGCTGCTGGACGGGACGGTGGTCAACGTCGCGCTCCGCAGCATAGGTCGAGACCTCGACGCCAGCCTGGCGCAGCTCCAGTGGATCACCAACGGCTATCTGCTTGCTTTGGCGTCACTGATTCTGCTCGGTGGCTCGCTCGGCGACAAGTTCGGGCGTCGTCGCGTCTTCGTGGTCGGCACGATCTGGTTCGCTGTTGCGTCGCTGGCCTGCGGTGCCGCCCAGGACCCTGCGCAGCTGATCGCCGCGCGGGTGCTGAAGGGCGTCGGGGCCGCGTTGCTCACTCCGGGCAGCCTCGCCATGATCCAGGGCTCGTTCCATCCGGCGGACCGTGCCCGGGCCATCGGCGCCTGGGCGGGACTTGGCGGTATCGCGGCTGCCATCGGCCCGCTCGTCGGCGGCTGGTTGGTGGAGTACGCAAGCTGGCGATGGGTGTTCTTGCTCAATCTTCCGCTGGCTCTAGCGACCATCTTCATCGCCCAACGCCACGTTCCGGAGACACGAGATGCCGAGGCAGTGCCCGGATTCGACGTCACGGGCGCGGTGCTGGCCGCCGTCGGCCTGGCGGGCCTTACCTTCGCGTTGATCCAGACGGCGAGCTCGAGTACGCCGGTGGTGGTGGCAAGTGCGGTGGTCGGCCTCGGCTCGGTCGCCTCGTTCATCGCAGTCGAGCGGGTGTGCCCGCATCCGATGATGCCGACGCAGCTGTTCGCCAGCCGGCAGTTCAGCGCAGCCAACGCGATGACACTGCTCGTGTACGCAGCTCTCGGCAGTGTCCTCTTCTTCCTGGTGCTCCAACTCCAGACCGTCGCCGGTTACGGTCCCCTCGAAGCGGGCCTGTCAACCCTGCCCATCACGGGCGTGATGTTGCTGTTGGCGGCCCGGGGTGGTCAGCTTGCCAGCCGGATCGGGCCGCGCGTCCCGATGACCGTCGGTCCGCTCGTGTGCGCGCTCGGCCTGGGGTGGCTCAGCCGGGTCGACGCCGACACGACGTACTGGACCGATGTCGGCCCCGGCCTCACCATCTTTGCCCTCGGCCTCGCCCTCTTGGTCGCCCCGCTCACGTCGACGGTGCTGGCCGCCGCGCCGGATCACAACGCCGGCGTCGCCAGCGGCATCAACAACGCGGTTGCTCGAATGGGGTCGCTGCTGGCAGTCGCGGCGCTGCCCACGGTCGTCGGCCTGAGTGGCGCCGACTACGAGCGCCCGGACGCCTTCACCGCCGGCTATCAGCGCGCGGTGTGGCTCGGCGTGGGGATGCTGGTGTCAGGTGGGGTGGTGTCGTGGCTTCTCATCCGCAACCCGAAGGTGCCGGCGGCTGCCGCTTCCCCAGGCGGCCTGAGCGAGCGATGAGTTTCGGTCCGGGCGCGAGTCATCCAGACAACACCATCGTCGGACCTCGGCGATGACACTCACGAAGGGAACGACCATGAAGACGATCACCCCGTGCCTGTGGTTCAACACCGAGGCCGAGGACGCCGCGAACTTCTACACGTCAGTGTTCGAGGACGCGAAGATCCTGGACATCAGTCGGTACGGCGAGGCAGGACCCGGCCAGGCAGGGACCGTCCTGACCGTCAGCTTCGAGCTACGCGGCCAGGAGTTCGTCGCGCTCAACGGTGGCCCCGAGTTCACGTTCAGCGAAGCTGTGTCGTTCCAGGTCAGCTGCGAGTCGCAAGACGAGGTCGACCGGTTCTGGCGGGCCCTGTCCGAAGGCGGGGAGGAAGGGCCGTGCGGCTGGCTCAAGGACAAGTACGGCCTGTCCTGGCAGATCATCCCCACCATCCTTCCCGAGCTTCTCAGCGACCCCGACCCCGAGAAGTCACAGCGCGCCATGGCGGCGATGCTGTCGATGCACAAGATCGACATCGAAGAGTTGCAGCGAGCCGCCGCGCAGTCCTGATCATCGCTTGCTCGGTGGCTATCGGCCGCTGTCGCTGTCGGGGGCTGATTGGCGAGCGGGTACGACGCAACGCGCCACCGTACCCGTTGGGCTGCTCAGGATCGAGACATCGTCGCTGAGCGCCCTCACCAGGAACAGGCCACGCCCCCGTTCGCAATCGGTAGCGGGGAGCGTCAGCCCAAGCTGATCGAGATGATCGTGCCCACTCCCGTCGTCGGTCACCTCGAGCACGAGCTGGTCATCCTTCATCACCGCGGTGAGCACGACCGAGGTGGACGCCGCCATCACGGCGTTCGCCATCAGCTCTGACGCCACGAGCACGGCGTCGTCAGCATCTCGTCGCTGGTTGCCCAGCCACTCTCCGAGCCCCCGCCGGGCGTGTCCGATCGCCACCTCGCTTCCAGGCGTCACCTCCCAGCGCATCGCTTCGGGCACGACGCGGCTCCGCGTCCGCCGTAGCACCAGGGCCAGGCTGTCGTCTCGTCGTTTCGCGCCGAGCAGAGATCGCTTGACCAGCTCGTCGGCGAACTGCGCAGCCGGCAGGTGCGCCACATCGCTGGCGTGATGCATCAGGGAGCTCATTCCGCTGATCACGTCCTTGCGGGCCTCGATGAGTCCGTCTGTGTACAACAAGAGCGACTCACCGATTCTGAGCCTCGTGGTCACCACGTTGTCACTCCCCACGCCGGGCCATCCGATGGCGCCACCGGTGGCGGCCAGCTCGGTCACGTTGCCATCGGAGCCGACCACCAGGGCCGGCGGATGGCCTCCCGACGCCACCATCAGCTGACCGGTCTCGGCTTGGTACCGGGCGATCACCACGGTGGCGACGAGGTCGGCGGCATCGGCCGACAGCAGCTCGTCGGTCCGGCGGACCATCTCAGCTAGCGGAGTGCCGTCGACGGCAGCGAACCGTAGCGCGTGCACGACGACGAGGGCGTCCTTTGTCGCGGCAACCCCGTGTCCGAGCACGTCGACGACGGCGACATGCAGCTCGCCTGTCGGTAGCAGGTGCCAGTCGAACAGGTCACCGCCGGTAGGAGACGAGGGGTCCGAGGCAACGTATGCGACGGCGATGTCAGCTCCGTCGATGCCAGGTGGCTCCGGGGCGACCGCCTGCTGCAGATGTTCGACCACCAGACGCTGCGCGGCCTGGGCCTCCACCAGCCGGCCGAACTGTTCGCGCAGCTCCTCGAACTCCTCGGCCGAGGTGATGTCGCGGGCCACCACGACGAGCGTCTGCGACAGCCGGTCGAGATCGGTTGCCGTGCTGGCAGAGCACGACAGTCGGCGGTGGGATCCGTCGACCCTGGTGATGACCACCTCTGCCGGCAGAGCCGACTCGCCTGCCCAGCCGACGAAGTCGATCGCAACGCCGACCGCGGTGCGCGCCTGCAGCCGCTCGAGGGCGTCGCGACGCCCGAGTGCGTCGACCTCAGCGAGGCCGGTGATGTTCTCGCACCCCGCGTTCCAGGTCAGCACAGAGCCGTCCTCGGCGAGGGTGAAGATGCCGTCCGAGGTCGTGCTGACGATCCGGTCGAGCTTGCGTCTTTCCTCGACCACGCTCTCGAACAGCCGGCCCCGGGCGATCGTGTGCGCAGTCTCCCGCGCAAGTGTCTCCAGCACCACCAGGTCGGCCTTGGTGTCACTCTCGAGCCCCGTTCGGTCGAACACGGCGAGCGCGCCGAGCCGTCGCTGCTCGGCAACCAGTGGCGCGCAGATGCAGTCCCGCCAGCTGGCAGCAGCCAGCAGAGCTGACAGAGCGCCGGAGTCGGTGACGGTGACGCGAATGGGCTCGGGCTGGGCAGCAAGGACGGACTCCAAGGAGTCAGAGCCGCCGGGCTGGGTGTGCGTGAGCAGCGCGCCCGTGGCATCAACCTGGTAGACCTCCAGGTCCCCCGTCTCGCTGAACAGCATCAGGCCGGCGCCGCGGGCTTCGAAGCACCGGGTCACGTCGCGGGTGAAGTCGTCGATGGCGTCGCGGGGGTGCAGCGGCGCAGACAAGGTCTGGGTCGCCTTGCGCAGACCTGTAAGCCGAAAGCGATCCGACTGGGCTGCTGCATACCCCCGGTAGGCCAGGTGCAGGACGAGGAGCGGGACCGGAATGAGCACGACCGCCACGGGGTTGCTGTCAACCGCCATCACGAACAACAGCCCGATGAGCACGTTGACGCCCCACCCACCAAGCCAACCCGGGACCAGGACTGGACGCAGTTCCTGAAGGACAGTCGCCACCGACTGGCGTCCTGAGATCGCGAGGACCAGGGTGAACGCCGTGTTGTTGACCAGCCCGACGCAGGCGAGTGAAACGACCAACACGCCGAGCGCCTCCAGGGAGACCCCCGGCTCGTCCAGCAGGGCTGCCAGCACGACACTCCCCACGCCCGCCGCAAGGCACCACTGAGCGATGTTGAACACCGCCTTGACCGGAGATGTTCGCCGCAGCACCGCCGTGAATGCCTGCACCATCGCTACCGTGACCACCACGACCGTGGGGGAAAACGCGAAGATGAGAGGCGCAAGCGCCGCCTCGAACAGGGTCAAGGAGTCGACATCGTCACCGCGGCGAAAGCGCACCCGCAGCTGCCCCGCCGCAACCAGGCCGAGCACGAGGAACGGAAGTGTCGGCCAGACAGGGGTAGCGGTCGGGGGCTCGAGGTCGAGGAGGTTCGCCGCTATGACCGTAGCTGCCGCGGCCGCCAGCAGGAGTGCCACATAGGCGTTAACTCGCCTGGCCACTGAGGTGGACAAACGCTAGTGCTCGGTCACTCCCAGTCGTTGCCGCCGCGCGCGGTGGCACTGGGGGCGTACTCCCAGTCGTTGCCACGCAGGCTGGTGCTGAAGCTGACCTCCCAGTCGTTGCCGCGCAAGCTGGTTCCGGGAGCGAGCTCGCTGGCGTCGGCGGCGAGGGTCGTCGAAGGACCACTGCCGATCAAGGCGATTGCCGCGAGCAGAGATGCCGCCGCGACGGCGAGCAGGCGCTTCTTCATCGGTCCTCCAAGAGCTGCTGCGAGCGGGCTACAGCCACGATGATCATGGTGGTTGACTCAGCGCCGATTCTTGCACGGATCGAGTCTGGTTGGAGCCGTGACGAGCAGGCGGCCGCAGATGTATCGGGCAATTAGTCCGAAGGCTCCGCATATCGCCAGATCTGCCAGCCAAGAAAAACGGCTGGTGGTGGCGTAGTGCCGGTTCGATCAACGATCAGCCTCTCGCCCGGGTGCCACGACGTGCACGACCCTAGAATCGACCGTGGACCGAGCAGTGGGCGGTCCATCCGCGCGGCACGACCTGAACGACCATCCGTCTCCCACACAGCGGGCAGTAGCGCGGCGGCTCGAGCCGACGATTCCCGCGGCAGGGTGCATGGTCGGCTGCGTTCACTGGTTCGCCACAGTGGTCGCAGTAGTCACCGACGTCCTGCTCGGCTGTCAGGCCTTTCCTCGTCGGTGCGCCTTTCTCGGCGGGAGGTGGGGCTGCGGTCATAGCGTCTTGGAGAGCTCCTTGATCGGCATCTGCAGTTCGCCGAGCAGCGCGAGGTCCTCATCCGGGTTGCGGCCGAGGGTGGTCAGGTAGTTGCCGACGATGACAGCGTTGATGCCGCCGAGCAGGCCGTCGCGGGTGCCGAGCTCGCCGAGCGTGATCTCGCGTCCGCCGGCGTAGCGCAGGATAGTGTGCGGCATCGCCAACCGGAACGCCGCCACCGTGCGCAGCGCGTCGCCGGACTCCATCACGGGCAGATCGCCGAAAGGCGTGCCGGGGCGCGGGTTCAAGAAGTTGAGGGGAACCTCGTCCGGCTGGAGGGCGGCGAGCTCGGCGGCGAGCTCGGCGCGTTGCTCGAGCGACTCCCCCATGCCGACGAGGCCGCCGCAGCACAGCTCCATCCCGGACTCGCGCACCATTTCGCAGGTCTGCCAGCGCTCGTCGTACGAGTGCGTCGTGACGACCTTGGCGAAGTAGCTCCTGGCCGCCTCCAGGTTGTGGTTGTAGCGGTGCACGCCCATCCCGACGAGCTGGTCGACCTGAGGCTGGGTGAGCATGCCGAGCGAGCAGGCGATCTGAATGTCGACCTCAGCCCGGATCGCCTCGACGCCGACCTCGACCTGGTGAAGCAATCGGTCGTCGGGGCCACGGACAGCCGCCACGATGCAGAACTCCGACGCCCCCGTCGCCGCCGTCTGTCTCGCTGCCTCGACCAGCTCTGGGATGTTCAGCCACACCGCGCGGACCGGCGACGAGAACTGGCCAGATTGTGAGCAGAAGTGACAGTCCTCGGGGCACCCGCCCGTCTTCAAGGACACGATCCCCTCGACCTCGACATCGCGACCGCACCAGCGCAACCGCACGTCATGGGCGAGCTCGAGCAGCGCCGGCAGGTCGCCCCCCGGCAGCCGCAGCACCTCGACCAGCTGCTCCTCAGAGAGTCCGCGGCCCTCCTCGAGCACCTGCTGGCGGGCAACGGCGAGGAAATCGGCTCTGTCGGTCACTCCGGCAATCTAGCGGGGGCGACCCGGCTCCTACCGTCGACGCTCCACCGCCAGGTGACCGCACCCGTCTGCGGCAGTCGACGGCGATAGCCTCGGCGTACGATGCCTCCCCCTCTGCCTTCCGAGCTGCTCACTCTCGACCGAGAGCACCTATGGCATCCCTACGCATCGATGACGCACCCGACCCCCGTGCGCCTCGTCAGCGGGGCCGCCGGCGTCCGGATCACGCTTCACGACGACACCGAGCTCATCGACGCGATGTCCTCGTGGTGGTCCGCGATCCACGGCTACCGCCACCCGGTCCTCGACGAGGCGATGCGCCATCAAATTGCCACCATGAGCCACGTGATGTTCGGCGGGCTCACCCATCAGCCGGCCGTCACCCTCGCCCGGCTGCTCGTCGAGCTCTCACCCGATCCGCTCCGGCACGTCTTCTTGGCCGACTCAGGGTCCGTGGCCGTCGAGGTAGCGCTGAAGATGGCGGCGCAGTACCAGCGCGGACAGGGCCGGCCGGGGCGCACCAGGACACTGGCTTTGCGCGGCGGCTATCACGGCGACACCCTCGGCGCCATGAGCGTCTGCGACCCGATCGGCGGCATGCACGCCATGTTCGCCGACTCGCTGCCTCTGCAGGTGTTCGCGCCGCAGCCGCCCGCCGGCTACGAGGCCGACACCGCCGACTGGGAGGCCGAGACCCGGGCTCTTGCCTCGGCCCGCGCAGACGAGCTCGCCGCGATCATCTGCGAGCCCGTCCTCCAAGGTGCCGGCGGGATGCACATCTACAACCCGCACTGCCTACGGGTGCTGCGGGAGGTGGCCGACGAGCACGGCCTGGTGTTGATCTTCGACGAGATCGCCACCGGGTTCGGCCGCACGGGGACGTTCTTCGCGGCCGAGCAGGCCGACGTGGGCCCCGACATCATCTGCGTCGGCAAGGCACTGACCGGCGGTTACCTCACCCTGGCGGCCGCGCTCTGCACCAGTGAGGTCGCCCGCGGGATCGGCCGCAGCGAGGCCGGTGTGCTCGTGCACGGCCCGACCTTCATGGCCAACCCGCTCGCCTGCGCCGCCGCCGTCGCCAACATCCAAATGCTGCTGCGGCAACGCTGGCAGCGCGAGGTGCGCCGACTCGAGGCCGGCCTCCGCGCGGGACTGGAGCCGGCCCGCGCCCTCCCTGGCGTCGCCGACGTGCGCGTGCTTGGTGCAGTCGGCGTGATCCAGCTCGACAGACGCGTCGATGTCGTGCGGGCGAGCGACATCGCCGCCGACAACGGGGTGTGGATCCGACCCTTCCGCGACCTTGTCTACACCATGCCCGCCTACGTCATGGACGACATCGACCTCGCCCAGGTCTGTGCCGCGATGGTCGCGGCGGCTGACGCATGACGTTCGAGGACTGGCTCGTCGACCACCGCTCGGCCCGAGCCGCGGCGGGGCTCGAGCGCACGTTGAAACCGCGACAACCGTCGCGCGACCACATCGATCTCGCCGGCAACGACTACCTTGGCTTGGGCCACGACCCCCGGATCACCCGGGCGGCCGCCGACGCAGCCCTGCGTTGGGGGGCAGGAGCAGGAGCGTCGCGGCTCGTCACCGGCACGCTCCAGCTGCACTCCGACCTCGAGGAACGACTCGCCACGTTCACCGGCCAATCGGCCGCGCTCGTCCTCCCGACCGGCTACCAGGCCAACCTCGCTGTCGTCACCGCCCTCACCGACCGCGACACCCTCATCGTGAGCGACGCCCATGTGCACGCCTCGCTCATCGACGCCTGCCGGCTGGCCCGACCGGGCGGACTGGTGGTGGTCCCGCACAACGACCCCGACGCTGTCGCCTCCGCCTTGCGTGACCGCGCGCTGGCGCGCGCTCTCGTGATCGTGGAGTCGGTCTACTCCGTGCTCGGCGACGAGTCGCCACTCGAGCGCCTGGTTGAGGCGGTCGACCGGTATGGCGGTGTGCTCGTCGTGGACGAAGCGCACGCCCTCGGCGTCGCCGGAGTCGGTGGCCGGGGGCTGCTGAGCGCGCACGGCCTCACACAACGCCCTGATGTCGTCTCCACCGTCACGTTGTCGAAGGCGCTCGGGGCGCAGGGAGGTGCGGTGCTCGGCTCTAGCCTCGTCGTCGAGCATCTGGTCAACGTGGCGCGCCCGTTCATCTTCGCCACCGGCCTGGCGCCGGCAGCTACCGGCGCGGCCTACGAGGCTCTGGCGGTGCTGGAGGCCGAGCCCCAGCTCCCGCAGCGCGCACGGGCGCTCGCCATAGCCATGGCAGACAGACTGGGCCTTCCGCCCCCCGCCGGTGCCGTGCTCTCGGTCCCGATGCCAGGTCCGGCCGAGGCTCTGGAGGCGCAGGCCACCCTTGCCGCCAACAGCCTCTGGGTGGGCTGTTTCCGACCGCCGTCAGTGCCCGACGGGGTGAGTCGGCTGCGCCTGACGGCGTCGGCGGCGCTGACCGACAACGATGCCCTGCGGGTGCTGGCAAGGCTGACCGAGATCCGGCGGCGTCGATGACCATCGTGGTCGTCACCGGCACCAGCACCGGTGTCGGCAAGACCGTGGTGACCGCGGCCCTCACCTCGCTTGCCATGTCGGCAGGTCATCGAGTTGCGGTCGTGAAGCCGACCCAAACCGGCGTCTCCGCCGCGGAGCCGGGCGATCTCGCCACCGTGGGGCAGCTCAGCGGATGCACTTCACTGCACGAGCTGGTGCGACTCGATGACCCGCTGGCCCCTGACACCGCCGCGCGCCTCCGCAAGCTGTCGCTTCCGAAGGTGGCAAGCCTTGCCGCCCGCGTGATCGAGATCGCTCACGGCCACGACGTCACGTTCGTCGAAGGCGCCGGCGGCGTCGCGGTCCGGCTCGACACCGCCGGCGGCACCATCCTTGCCCTGGCGCGCCACCTCGCAGACGCCGGCCAGTCACCTCGGATGCTGGTCGTGACGACGCTCGCGCTCGGGACGCTCAACCACACCGAGCTGACGGTCGGAGCGGTCCGGGCAGCCGATGTGGAGCCAGCAGGCCTCATCGTGGGGTCGGTCCCTGACCGGCTCGGCCTCGCCGAGCGGTGCAACATCGACGAGCTGCCTCGACTCACCGGACTGCCCGTGCTGGGTCACCTCCCCGCTGGGGCAGGCGGCTTCGAGGCAGCGCGGTTCCGTGGCGAGTGCGCGCGCTGGCTGCACCTCGGTGCCGTGCTCGGGCAACCTGTTCCAGGCTACTGATACAACCGCTGCGGCAGGTTGCCCAGCAACGAGGCGAGAACCGGTGCGGCATCGTCGGCACCGGACGCGCCGTTCTCCACCAGGACCGCGAACGCGAGGTCACCGCGGTAGCCGATCATCCAGGCGTTCGTCCGCGTCCGCTTGCCCTGCTGGTACTCCGCCGTCCCGGTTTTCGCGTAGACGGGCAACCCCTGCAGGTCGATCGTCGCCCCAGTGCCCTCGGTGACCACTTTACGCATCATGCCCTGCAGCGCCTCGATAAGCTTAGGGTCGAGCTCGTGGAGGCGCACTCCAGGCTGCTGCCCTGGCAGCAAGGTCGGGGTCCTGGAGACACCGGAGTCGACTGCTGCGGCCACCATCGCCATCATCAGCGGGCTGGCGAGCACCGTCCCCTGGCCGATCATGTCGGCCGCTCGGGTAACCAGGTCGTCGTCCGCCGGCACCGAGCCGCTGTAAGCATCGATGCCAAGGTCCCACTCCGCACCGAAGCCGAACTGCGCCGCAGTGTCGGCCAGCTGCTTGCCGGACGTGCGGTCGGCGTACGACACGAAGGTCGTGTTGCAGGAGGCTGCGAACGCGTCGGAGAAGTCAGCGGCGCCGGACACGATGCCGACGTCGTAGTTCTTGAACCGCCTGCCGTCCACCACGGTCGTGTCCGGGCATGTCACCGTTGTCCGCGGAGTCACCACACCCTGGCGCAGCAGGTCGGCGGCGCTGACCACCTTGAACGTCGAGCCAGGCGCGTAGCGGCCGATGAAGGCGGTGTTGAACGACGTCGGGCCCGGCGCGTTCGCAGCGGCGAGGACCTCCCCGGTGCTGGCCTTGACGACGACCAGCGAGGTGGTGTCAGCGGCGTTGGACACCGCCTCCTCCGCGGCCATCTGCGCATCGATGTCGAGCGTTGTCTCCAGTGCCTGCCCAGGTTCCGGACGCCGGAACAGCACCTGGTTGAGGACGTTGTCGGGAGAGTTCTTCTCGACCAGGTCGATGGCGACGCCGGGCGTTCCGGCGAGCCGTTCCTGAAAGGCGAGCTGAAGACCTGACAGGCCGACCTCGTCGCTCGGAAGCGTTTCCTCGCCGGCGTTCGCGAGAGCCTCCTCCGTGGCCGGTCCGACGGTACCCAAGATCGCTCGGCCCCATTCCGACGTCGGCGCCAGCGCCCGCTGGGCGGTGTCGATCGAGATGCCAGGGATCTGAAGCAGGCCGGTGCGCAGCGGCTCGTAAGCCCCCCGTCGGAGGTCGATCACCGGGACGAACCACTCGGGGTTGGACGCCGCGACCTCCTCCTGCAGAGGGATGGTGTCGATGTCGAGTAGGGACCCGAGCAGGTCGTAGGTGTCGGGGGTGACCTGGCCCGCCTTGACCCCGATCCGGACGATCGCGCGCTCGGGGGTGAGCGCGTTGCCGTTGCGGTCGACGATCGGCGCGCGGGTCGGGAGCTTGCGGGTGCGCACCAGCGTGTTCGCCTCGCTGAGGTCGGGCTGAAACGTGCCGGCGCTCCAGCTGACCAACCACTGGCCCTGCTCCAGCTGGGCCCTAATGAGGGTTTTGTAGGTCCACTCACCCGCCCCCGAGAGCTCGTGCGTCACCTCGGCGTACTCCTGGCAGGAATCGCCATCGCACTCGATGTCGCCGAGCGGGCGCACGTCGGTAGCGGTGATGCCG
>JAABUR0100004280.1_pt1 | contig 19196 bp, 18 predicted proteins | sample 5560091 | NCBI WGS metagenome assembly JAABUR01 (sample SAMN10711879, study PRJNA513375) | rock metagenome | isolation source: Antarctica rocks | place: Antarctica: Victoria Land, University Valley sud | reverse complement strand
GCGGGCCTGGGCCGCGCGCTACACGCGGACACTGGCGGCCTGACATGCGTATCGCAACTAAAGGCTTCCTGACAGAAAGTGCGGTATGGCGAAGCCGGAGCCTGCGGCTGCGGCCGCGGGAGCGCGCAGCCGCCTAGAACGCGCCGGTTGCATCCCGCATATGCTCGTCGGAAGCATTTAGGCCGCGCGCTGCCGGGACGGCAGGGCGATACGCGTCCGCGCCGGGACCAGCGAGGCGAGCCAGAGCAGCGCGCCCACGAACACGAGCGCCGCCGGCTCGGCGTCGGCCAGGTTGTCGAGTTCAAGCCGGCCTGATACGTCCTCCGGCGGTCACCAGCCACTCACCTGTTTCCCACGCGGGGATAGATCCAATCCCCTTGTAGCGCATATCCACGCGGATCACCAGTCCCACCCACGGATGCGCCACGTACACCGTCCGTTGGTAGTCCCCTAGGCCGGGTAGGGCAAGCCCCTGCGGCGCGGGGAAGCGCGCCTCCAGCTCATCTCGCGTCAACCCCGTCTGCACGTCCACCTGCACGACCGGATGGTCGAAATCCCGCATGTAGCACAACTCAAACTTGGGCTCACGACCGGGTGGGAAGTGGCGGATGTCGTCCGTGTATTCGTCTCGCGTAGAGGGCAGGACAAAGGGCCACTCCTCCCCGGTCGGGTAGCGGTACAGGGGCGAGGCCTGCGCGAGCGCGCCGATGAGCGCTTCCCACGCGTGGCGCGCGACGAGGCGCGTGGGGAGATTCACCCCGAGATAGTCGACACGCAGGACGTGCCCTTCGACGGCCGGGAGGATCTCCGTCAGCGGCAACGGATGCGCGCCGGGGATCGTCGCGGCGTCCCATCGTGCGGCCCCTGCCTCCGCGCCCTCCGCCGGGGACCGCGTGTCGCTCGCGATCGTCGGCGTACTGCACAGGCGGAGCGGACCCACGGCGAGGTCGATCGGCCCTTCCATGCCGAAAATGATCGTGGGCCGCGCGACAGCGGTCGCTTCCGCGCGCGTCAGCGGGAGCGCCTCGTCTGGGGCCGGGGGGGCGAAGATGAGCGCGTCCCCGTCCAACGTCGTGGGCACAAGGTGATGCAGCGCTTGTATGAACAGACGACCTGCCTCATCGGCGGGGACGGCCAAGGTGATAGTCCGAAGGCGCTCTGTCTCTGTCTGCATGGGCTGCCCTTCCCTTTCTGTGACGTTCCGCATCCTTTGTGCAGTCTACCCTGCCTGCAGCCATAGTTTGGGATGAAGCAGTGGTTAATGGACAATCTCGTCCGCTACGAAGGCGCAATGCCTGACAACCTGTTGTCGGTCGCGGGTGGTAGTATGTGGATCACCGAGGTCTTCGATTAACCGTCGAGGGATGGGTCTGCGACTGGTTCGGGCGGGCATTTCCTGGGGCGCTCGTAGAGTGGGTCGGGGGCGTCGACGAGTGCGCCGATCAGCCAGCGCCGAGCGACTTCGGCCCGACCGCGGCGAGTCGGCGGGAAACGGTGAGCTGGCGCGGCCACCGGCTTCACGTCCCACCCCTGGATTTGCAGCTCACGGTGAGCGAAGCGCGCGGGCGGACGGAGCAGGCCGCGCTCATCCGGGGCGCGCTGCGGGGAGCTAGACGGTAGACGCCTTGCGGCTTGTGCGGGCCGACGATGATACCCCATACAAGATGATACCCCATACAAAGGGAAGGAGTAAGCCGTGCCGCGCGACTGGTTCACGATGGTCGTCGCCGTCCACCTGTTCTTGCTCCGCGACGGCCTGGTGCTCCTCCTCCGGCGTTACAACACCGGCTATGAGGACGGCCGGTACAGCGTCGTCGCCGGGCATGTGGACGGGGGCGAGGAGATTAAGGCGGCCATGATTCGGGAGGCGCGCGAGGAGGCGGGCATCGCGATCGCACCAGAGGACTTAACGGTGGTCGGTGTCATGCACCGCCGGTCGGCCGAGGAGCGTATCGACTTCTTCCTGGCCGCGCGGCGCTGGACGGGTGAGGTCACGAACCGCGAGCCGGGCAAGTGCGATGAGTTGGCCTGGTTCGACCTGGATGCGCTCCCCGCCAACGTCATCCCCTACGTGCGCCGCGCGTTCGACAACTACCACGAGGGTCATTGGTTCGATAGCTTTGGCTGGGGCGACGCGATGCCGTAACGAGGCGGGCGGCAGCACGTTGTGGACGCGGGTGACGGAGGCGTAGCCACGCACCAAGGCGCGCCGTTTCAAACGGTACGCCTCGTTTTAATCGAACGGCATTGTATCTTGGACATGCGCCTATTTACTCGTGCAGGACGAAGGTGGGGACGGTCGAGCCGCCGCCGGCGGTGACGTTGAGCAGCGTCGTGCCGGCGACGCGCGTAAGGAAGCCGTCGGCCGCGCCGTCGACGATAAAGGGGTCCATGTCCACGGAGAGCTCGCGGAACTCCAGCCGCCCGTCGACGACGGCGGGGAATTGGGCGCGCGCCACCGCCACGCGCTCCTGCGCCACGTAGTCGCCCCGCAGCGCCTCGTCCAAGGCGCGGTCCCAGTCGCCCGCGCTGCCTTCCCAGCCGACGACGACGCCTTTGCCGCCGTAGTCGTCGTTGGGCTTGAGCACGAAGCGCTCCCGTTGCGTCCGCAGCAGCTCCAGCAGGTCGACCTCTTTATCCTCGAAGGTCGCGCCCACGTCGGCCACGCGCCGCGTCCACGGCACATGACGGCGCACGGCCTCGCGCTCCTCCGGCGTGAAGTCGCCCTGGTAGGCCGCGTCGGTCAGCAGCGCGAAGATGGCCTTCTTGTGGAACAGCTTGTCGCGCGGGCTGTTGACCATGCACACCGCGCCGTCCGCGTACGCTTGCAGCAGCGCCGGGGCTTCGCTCTCGCGCGCCAGCAACTCATGCACTAGCACGCGCTTGTAGACGAGATTAATCACGGTGTCGCCGTGGCGCAGCGCGCCGCCCGCGTACTCTAACGCGCGCGGGTCGACGATGACCACCGGCAGCCCGCGCCCCGCGAAGTGGCGGCGATAAAGCTCGTGCTCGTAGGCCGTCGGCAGGCCGGTCCAGTCGACGATGCCAATGCTTGGCCTGTTCCCCGCGCGCCCGGCGCCCGTGGCCCACGATTGGTAGCAGCGCAGCAGCAGGTCGGTCAGCCCCGCGCACGTGTCGAAGGTCTGCAGCGTGTAGCCGCCCGCGTCGAGGAAGCGCCGCACCACGGGCAGGCGCAGGAAGACGGACGTCAGCACGTCGGTGTAGGCGCCGCCGGCCGGGGTCTCGGCGTTGTACTCGATGAAGCTCAGGCTGTCGCCGGCCAGGAAGGCGTCCAGGCGCGAGATCGCGCTGACGGCGTCGTAGCCGGGGTCGACGCGCACGAGCTCCCTTTCACGCGGGCTCAACCGCAGCGGCTCCATCAGGCGCTCGTCCGCCAGCAGGCGCGCGCCGACCTTGATGGTCGCGCCGATGACGAGCCGGCAGGCCTCGCGTACCCGCGCATATTGCCCGCTGGTGATCATGTGCGGCCGCAGCACGCCGCACAGCGGACGGTCGCCGAAGAATAAGTTCTCCTCATGCAGGCCCGCGTCGAGCGCCTCTTGCGACGCGGCGGCCAGCGCGGGGTCGGATTGGAGCAGGCCGTGGTAGCGCGCGATGGCGTCGTCGATCATCGTACACCCTGCTTCCGGCCCATGTAGGCGGCCTTGCCCAGCAGGTTGTGCAGCACTTCGTCCCAGGTGTACTGGCGCGCCGTCGCCGCAGCGCCCGTCCGCAGGCGCTCCACCTGGTCGGGGTGGTCGCGCAGGTAGGTCAGGTAGCCCGCGATCTCGCCGGGGTCGTCGGTGTCGACCACCACGGCGTTCTCGAAGTGCACGGCATAGTCCTCGCCGGTGCTGCCGGTCACAGCCGTTCCGCCCGCGCCCATCACCTCGAGCCCGACGAGGCCGAAGGGCTCGTGGGCGCTGTTGGCGAGCACGGCGTCGGAGGCGCGGTAGAGCGCGCGCACGAAGGCTTCGGGCAGGAAGAACGACAGGTTGAGGATGTCGGCCGGCGGCGCCTCGCGCAGGGCCGCGACGCAGTCCTCCATGGAGCGGCTACGCGCCTTGACGTCAGCGACGGAGAGCCCTAACATGTGGGCGCGCCCGATGACCTCGGCGCCGTGCGGCTCGATGCCGCCGCGCATCAGCAGGCGCGCCGGTACGCCCTGACTTTTCAGGACGGCCAGCGACTCGACGGCCATGATCCAGCGCTTGTCGGGGTCGAAGCGGCCGATCTTGAACAGGGTCATGGGCGCCTCACCGTCGGCGCCGCCGCTGGACGCGGCCAGGGCGTCGCGGCAGGCGGCGACATCGGCCGCGTCGGGCGCCTCCAGGAAGCGCGCGGGGATGCCGTTGGGGATCACCAGCGGGTTCTGCCCGTAGTCCCACATGCGGTGCTTCATGTACTTGCTGACCGTGGTGATGGTCGACACGAAGCTGAGCCGGTCCCAGTCGATGCGCCAGAAGCCGTAGAGGTTGTTGGCGTTCCAGGAGAGTATGGCGCGGTCGCGCAGGCCCAGGGCGTGCAGCTCGTCGGAGAGGCGGCACAGCGACGCGGTAGTTTGCCACTCCTCGGCGATGACGACGGCGGTCTTGCCCGCTTGTAGCGCGGGCGCCAGCAGCGTACGGGCCACGAATGAGGGGACACTCTCGTTCCAGTCGCCCAGCTTGGCTTCCTCGCCCTGGTAGACACCGTTGGGGTAATATTGGCTGATCCACTGGCCCCAGCGGTGCAGGGTCAGCTTGCCGCCCTCACGCTCCTCGCGGCCTGGCAGGGTGGGGTCGCCCACGAAGACCAGGTGCGTTTCGAAGCCCTGCGCGGCCAGGGCCGCGTCCAGTTCGGCCACGCGCACGCCCAGGCCGCCGGCCTGCGCGTACTGGTCGGGCCCCTCGAACGAGAGGCTCACGAAAACCGTATTCTCTGGCGTCAGTTCCCCTGGCATAGACCGCCCTCCTATCAACTCACTGTTACCATGATCTGTTATTGCTCATGATACAGCGGGAGCGGCTTCTTTGTCAGTTGGGCTATGCCCGTACTCGCGAGATGAGCCGGCCGGGATGCTTGCGCGAGAGGGCCATGAACGCCAGCGCGCCTACGACGAGGGTGGGGCCGATCAAGGTATCGATGGTGGATAGGGCGCCGGTCGTCTCGGTCGTAGCGATGGTCATCGAGAGCCTTTCTAGCAAGCTGCCGCGCGGCTGACATAGGCCGGTTGACGGCGGAAACGCAGGTAGGGTGGCAGGGCGATGGCGACGATCGCGAAGCAGGTGGTCCCGATATACAACATGGAGTCCGAGATAGGATCGGTCCATCCCATGAATGGGGCCATCCCTCCCGTGTAGAGATACTCCCCGAACATGATCAACGTGTACAGGACAGGCGCCGCCGCGATCCAGAAGGAGAGGCTGCCGAGCGGCCGCCAGGATACCGCCTTCCCCGCGGAGTCGACCCAGCGCTGGCGCATGATGACAGAGACCGGGGTCCGTCCGCGGCGCGCCAGCGCCAGCAAGATCGTTAGCCAGAGCAGGCATGGCGCGAGAGCAAGAGCGCGAGACGCCCACACAGCCATGGAATCGAGGCGTAGGACTTGCAACGCCAGCACTTCCATCAGCCACAGAGCGGGGAGCGCCACAACGCCCACGATGGCATCAAGGGCTATCGTTGCAAGTCGGCGCGCTGGACCGACCGGCACGGCGGGCATCGTTGGTGTTGCTAGCGCCATGGGAGACATCCTTTCCTGTGTGCGTCACGCCGCGATGTGGGGGCGTCACGTCCACTAATGCACTCGTAGATAATATGCGGACGCGACTATGATAGGCGAGCCTGACGGCAAGCGGCAAGAGGCGCTTTCGGGTCATCCCCAATAGGACCTTACACGACGTGGCCGTCCTGTCCCTGACAGCAAGACCTGCTTCCAGCAGGACGCAGAGGGTGTGGATCTCCGCGCGGTCCACTGCCGGTCTTGGGTGTCGATCTTTCGTGATACAGTGAGGGTACGAGTTTGTAGAGAAACAGCGCTGGAGCCGCATATGGAAACGGAAACGGTACGCCAATACATGGTCGCGGCAACCGATGAGGCCGACGTTGAGGCCATCACCCGAATCGGCCGGTTCCTTGCCGCCGATGGGTCGCGTACGATGCGGTTTGTCGCGCCGAACGGCGAGCGCGTAGACATTCCACAACCGCTTTATGAGGCGTTGCTCCAACTGACCGCCGCGCTAGCGCAAGATGAGGCTCTTACGCTGATGTCACGTCCACTACACATGGGGGTGACCATTGATGAGGCATCCCATCTCCTCAATGCATCCCCACAGTATGTGGTCGAGAGGCTTGACGAAGGCGTCATTCCCTCCACGGGGGAAGGCGCGCGGCGCTGCATTTCTCTTCGGGATGTGATGGTCCACAAGGCGCGCCTCAGAGCGCTACAAAGGGAAGGACTCAAGGAACTAGTACCCTTCGCTGGAAATGGTTCCGCACGTTCAGTAAGCGTTTCGAGGAGTCATCACGCACGTTGTAGCGTGCCGAACATGCGGAGAAACTTCCAGCTAGCGGTACTAGTACGTTTGAGTCAAGAATACGGTCTGTACGACTAGGCGGACAATTTTGCTCCTACGTAAAGTCGTTCTTGACGCCAATGTTATTATTCCGGCGGCGCTGCGTGACACGCTCCTACGGGCCGCATTCGTCTCCAAGCCATCATTCATGCCTTGTTACCCTAATATCTCCTTGTGACCCACGTCGCATATCTCGAAAGCTTCCTTGAGCGCGGCGGCTGGATCGCCCGCGGGGATAAATTCCTGCCCCACATAGCCGTCGTAGCCCGTGTCGCGGATGGCGCGCATGATGGCGGGATAGGACAGCTCCTGCATGACGCCAATCTCGTGGCGGCCTGGGTTGCCCGCCGTGTGGTAGTGGCCGATGTAGGCGGCGTTGTCGCGGATGGTGCGGATGATGTCGCCTTCCATGATCTGCATGTGGTAGATGTCGTAGAGCAGCTTGACGCGCGGCGAGCCCACCATAGCGCACACACGCACACCCCAGGCCGTGTGATCGGCCTGGTAGTCCGTGTGGTCGACCTTGCTATTGAGCAGTTCCAACACCAAAGTCACCCCGGCGTCTTCGGCCGCCCCGGCCACACGGCGCAGGCCCTCCGCGGTGATCTCCGCGCCCGTGGCGTCGTCAAGCCCGCGCCGGTTACCGCTGAAGACGATCAGGTTGGCGATGCCCCAGCGCACGGCAAGGTCGAGGTTGGCGGTAATCTCCTGCTCGATACGGTCGTGGTTTTCCCGCCGGTTGAGGCCCTCCTCAATCGAACGATGGCCGTTGACGGCCGCGATCGCCAGCCCGTGTTCTTTGAACAGGCGCCAGTGCTCCTGGTCCACGAGGTCCACACCGGCATAGCCGATCTCCGCCAATGTCCGCGCCAGGTCCTGGGGGGACATGGCGCGCTCGAAACACCACGCGGACACAGACTGTTTGATAGCGGCCATCGTTACTCTGCCCCTTTTCTATTTTCTATAGGCGGAATCCACCGCTGCCCCGAGGCCGGGGGCGCCGAGCGCGGCCACGAGGTGGCTGCTAACGCGGTAGGCGTTGGCGAGAATGGTGAGGACGGGGTTCACCCCACCGTTCGTCACATGGAGCGAGCCGTCGACGATGCGCAGGTTGTCGTGGCCCCAGACGCGTCCCCACGCGTCGGTGACCGAGGACGCGGGGTCCGTGCCCATGCGGCAGGTCCCGGCCTGGTGCTGCCCGCCGCTCGGTCCCTCGTCCGCGCCTCCAACGAATGGCAGCACGGTGGTCGCGCCGCTGGCGCGCAGCCACGCGACCGCCTTGTCGGAGAGGAACTGGGCGGCCGCGCGGCTCTCGGGGCGCAGACCGCCGCTGAGGCGCGCGACCGGGAGCCCGAACGCGTCGCGCACTTCGGGGTCGACCGTAACACATGCGTCGGGGCTGGGCGTCTCCTGGATCGGTCCCATGACGAGGGTCAGGCGGGCGTAGAGGTCACGCATGGCCTGCTTGCCGGCGGCGCCCCAGGGCGGGATCGCGCCCAAGCGGGTGAGCGCGGCCCAGGCGCCCAGGGGGGTGAGCACGAAGTCGTTGGCGAGGATGCCGCCGCCGACGAGGCCATCGTTGTGGTGGCGATAATCGTGGGTGACGATGCTGGGGCCAGGCCCACGGCAGTCCTGGACAATCTCGTCGAAGATGCCGTAGGCGCCGGCGTAGACGTGGCCCTGTAGGTGACGCCCGACCTGGTCGTGGTTATTGCCGATCCCCTGAGGTTCACGCGCCGACGCGCTGTTAAGCAGGAGCCGCGCCGTCTCGATCGCGCCGGCGCCCAGCACTACCTGCGCCGCCGCCACCACGCGCCGCCGGATGGAGCCGCCCGCGGCGGTCGCGAGCGCCACGCCCGTCACCCGGCCAGCGGCGTCGGTCAGGAGCCGCTCGACCCGCGCCCCCGTGAGGACGTCGCAGCGGCCGGTGGTGATGGCGCGGGGGATCACCGTGTTATGCGTGCCGTTCTTGAACTCGCCGGGGCAGCCGAAACCGACGCAGGCGCCACAGCTGAGGCACGCGCCGCGGCCTCCCCGCGCCTCTGAGTTGATGAGCAGGGGGGCCGGCCCGGTCGTCAGGCCGAGGGCTGTCGCCCCGCGGGAGAGCGTCGCGCGGGAGAGCGCCGCGTTGTTCCGGATGGGCGGCATGGGGTAGCCGCGCGTGCGGGGGCCAGCGGGGTCGCCGGCGGGGTCGCCCGACACGCCGATTTCCCACTCAGCGCGGTCATAGTACGGTGCGAGGTCGTCGTAGGAGATCGGCCAGTCGGCCAGCGAACTGCCCTCCGGCACGCCGTACGTCGTCGCCATGCGAAAATCGTCGGGGCAGAACCGGAAGGCCATGGCGCCGTAGACGCGTGTCCCGCCGCCGAGGGTCATGGCGTTGTTGCTCCAGAGCGGGTCGGTGGGGGCCAGGACGCGTTCCCCCTCCACCGTCGCGAGGACGCGGGGATTGCCGGCGGCGGGCGGACCGGCGGGCGTGTCGTAGCCGAGGGGGAGCCGCTGGTTGCGCAGGTGGTCGGGGCGCAAATCGGTCGAGGTCAGCCAGTCTCCGCGCTCGACGAGCAGGACGCGATGGCCCGCCTCGGCGAGGACGCAGGCCGCGACGCCGCCGCTCGCCCCAGCCCCGACGACGACGACCTCGTACGCGTCGTCGATGCTCTCCCAGGCCGTCGTGCGCGGAGGCGTGGCGTCGATCGTGGGCCAGGCGACCCCCTCGGGTAGGACGCGGTAACCGATCATCGCCCACGACACGGCATCCCGATTGCCCCCGTTGTGTGGGTCGCCGTAGAACCCCTGGGCCGCGAGCCCGATCATCAGCGTTACGAACTCATGCGCCGGGACGACGCCCCAGTCGAGGACGGTCTTACCTTCCAGCAGGTCCGCGATAAGTCTGTCCCGTGCCGCGGGCGGGAGGTCCGCGAAGGCGACGCTGTCGTGGCGGGCAAGGGCCTCCCGGTGCAACAGGTCAAGCCCGGCCTCGACTAGCGGCGCGCGGTCTTTCAAGTCCGTGGCGAGGATGGTGTGAATGACAGCGCCGACACCGGCCTGCCAGCCCGACGGGTACTCATCGGCCGGGATAATGGTGTCTACCAACGCCCGAAGGGTCCTGCTCGTGTGCACGTCTTCCCTCACGTCTCTATTTTCTACAATTCGAGTTTCTTAGCCTTTGACACTTCCCGCCGTGAGGCCGGCGACGAGGGTGCGCTGCAGGACCATGAACAACACGGCCACGGGCAGCGAGATCACGACGCCGCCCGCGGTCAGCGCCCCGAGGTCGACGGTGTTCTGGGAGATGGCGCCCTGTAGGGCAAGGGGTAACGTCCACTTGTCGTCCGAGGTGATCAGCGAGAGCGCCAGGAGGTACTCGCCCCACGCCGCCGTGAAGGCGAAGGCGCCGATCGTCATCAGCCCCGGTCGCGCCAGGGGGAAGATAATGTGGCGCAACACGTCGAGGGTGCGCCCCCCGTCGACCAACACGGACTCGTCCAGCTCGCGCGGGATGGCGTCCAGGAACCCGCGTAGCAGCCACACGCCCAGCGGGATGTTGATGACCACGTAGACAAACCACAGCCCCAGGAGTGAGTCAGTCAAGTGAAGGGCGCGCAGCAGCAGGACGGTTGGGATCACGACCACGATACCCGGCAGCAACTGGGCCACCAATAGGATAATCGCCATACCGCCACGCCCGCGGAAGCCATAGCGGGAGAGCGCGTACGCCGCCGGGGCGCACAGCAGGACCACGCAGACCGCTACACTGGCGCTCACCTTGAGGCTGTTGAAGAACGCCGTCGAGAATCCAGTGCTCGCCCATATCCTCCCGAAGGCGTCGAGGGTGTAGTGGCGCGCGTCAAAGATGGCCGTCGGCGACGCGGCCAACTCGCCACCGGGCGTAAGCGATGCGAGGTACACCCAGATGATGGGACCCAGGAAAACCAGCAGAAAAGCGCCCATGCCAATGTACCATGCTATATCCACCAGGGCTTTGCGTGGCGCCATCGGTCCTCACTCCTTTGTCGGTTGCGCGACCCGAAAATAGATGGCGATCACGACCGCCAGGATAGCGAATAGGGTCATGCCGATAACGGCGGCGTAGCCCCAGTCGAGCAGGTATTGGAACTGCCTGAAGAGATAGATGGCCGCCAGCTCGGTGGCATCACCGGGTCCTCCTTTGGTCATCTGCCAGGCGAAGTCGAAGCTGTAGAAAGCGCCGATGCCCAGCAGCAGCCCAGCGACGAGGGCGGTCTTGCGCACGCCCGGCAACGTGATATCGAGGTGCTGCCGCAGGAAGCCCGCTCCGTCCATCTGCGCCGCCTCATAGAGCTCGGACGGGATGCCCTTGAGCGCCGCGAGCAGCAAGATCGCCATGAACGGTACCCCTTTCCAGCCGCTCACAATAGTGACCGTCGGCAAGGCCGCGCCGTACACGGCCAGCGGTGTGGTGTCGCCCGACAGGTGTAGCGCGTGCAACGCGGCCTGGAGAATGCCTGACTGGGAATCCAGGATCCACTGCCAGGCGTACGACACGACGATGGTCGGCGTGATCCAGGGCAGCAAGATCAGGCCGGTCGCCAGCCCGGTCAGCCGGGTGCGGTGGTTGAGCGCGAGCGCCAGCGGGAACCCCACGACGAACTCGACGGCGATAGTGCCGGCTGTCCAGATGCACGTCCGCCACAGGCTGGCCCAAAACTCGGGGTCGCCCAGCAGCCGCTGATAGGTACTGGGCCCAACAAAGGTGGGGGTCGGCGAATACAGCAGCTTCCAGTGCGTCAGGCTAAGATAGATTTGGTCAATCAGCGGGTAGACCAGGAACCCGCCGATCAGCACGACGCACGGCAGCATGAGCAGATACGGCAGGGCCTGCTTGCGCCAGGCGCGGGGGCGACCCGCCGCGCGGGCGCGATCAGGCAGAACGGTCGCGCTCATGGATAGACGAACACCACCTGCAACGGCGGTACCTCCGCGTGATCCACGGCGACAGACGTCATCGCCACCTCGGACGACCGTGGACGGTATATGCGCTGGGACAGTGACATGCTATTCTCCTCGGGGACGTCCGCTCAACTCTATCATAAGGCGACACGGCGACATGGCGACATGGCGGGAATGACGGAGGAGGGCCACGCGCGGCCCTCCCCCGCGACAGGCTACTGCCCCTTCAACACCTGGTTGATGCGATTGACCATGTCCATGGTTGCCTGGTTGACGGACGACTTGCCCGTCGCGACGGCCTGGACGGCTGTCTGGACGGCATCGGGCTCGAGCGCGCCCATCTGCGGGATCTCCTGAGCGGGATACTGGTAAGGATACGCCATGGTCAGCGCCTTCATAAACGTGTTGGTCGGCGTCTGATTCCAGGGCGCCTGGTCGGCGAGGCTCTTCCGGCCCGGCAGGTTGCCGAGCCCCTGGCACAGCGTGTTCATGGCCTTCGCCGGGTCGGTCGCATAGCGCACGAACTTAAAGGCGGCGTCTTTGTTCTTACCTTGCGTCCACATAACCAGCGGCCACCCGCCCAGGAAGCCGAACCGCCCCTTCGGGCCAGCCGGGACGAAAGCGAGGCCCGTATCGGCGGTCAGCGCCTTGTCCTTATAGATGTTCCTTGTCCTTATAGATGTTGAGGACCCAGGGGCCGTCGATCATCATGGCCAGCTTACCTGCCGCCCACAACGGCTCCAGTTTGGAGTTGTCGTAGACCGGCGAATCGGGCGGCGTCACCTTATCCTTGGTGTACAGGTTCGTGTAGAACGCCAGCGCATTGCGGAACTCCGGCGAATCAAATCCGCACATGCCTGCTGAGTTCAGGTAGCGCGCGCCATACCCCAGGTAGACGTTCATGAACGTCTGCAAGGTGAAGTAGGAAACGCCCATCGGGACGCCCCAGCCGTAGACCTTCTGGGCCGGCTTGTTCAGCGCGAGGGCGGCCTGGCGCATCGACGCGAAGGTAGCGAAGGCCTTGGAGGGGTTAATCCCGGCCTTTTGCAGCAGCGACTTGCGGTAGTAGACGATGCGCGTCTCTTCCGCGACGGGGCTGCCATACCAATGGCCCTTGATCTTGTAGTAGAGGTGGTCACCGGGCAGGATATCCGTGGTAATGTCGTGCCCGACCTCCTTGGACCATGCGGCGAAATAGGAGTCGAGCGGGGCCAGGGCGCCGGTCGCGGCATATTGGGCCACGACATCGTTGCCCATCATCGAGATGTCCGGCGCCGTGCCGGTGGCGATGGCCGTCGTCAGCTTCTGGGCCTGTTCCGCCCAGGGCACGATCTGCATGTTGACCTTGACGCCAGGGTTGGCCGCCTCGAAGCCCGCGATCGTTTTCTTCCAGGCGTTGATGGACGGGGTGTCTGTATTGAACTGCCAGTAGGTAACTGTTGTCGCCGCTTGTGGCGCCGCCGCCTCGGCGATCACGCGCGGCGCCTCCATAACCGCCGGGAGTGCGGCCGTCACCGCGGCGGCTTGCGCCGCTACCTTGAGGAAATGTCGTCGCTCCATTATTGCGTCATCCTCTCATGCCATTAGCATGCTGTTCGCGTGGCGCCGGTATCCTCAACGATACCCGTTCGCCTGACCAGTCTATGCCCCTACCCTGCCCTCCTCCTCTCGCGGCGCTACTATGCCAAACGTTTGGCATAGGCTTAATAGTGACGATACAGCAAACATTGCGCTTTGTCAAGACCCCTCGCGATTGTGCGGTTGCCTCTGCGCCGTTGACAAGGGCTGGGGGTGTCGTGTACGGTTGTGGACGAAGCATCAAGCGTAAACCCGTTTGCTCAACGGGTAGGGAGCGCATAGCGACAATGGCGCGTACGACGATAAAGGACATTGCCTGCGCGGCTGGCTGCTCCATCACGACCGTCTCACACGCGCTTAATGGGACGCGCTATGTGCGGGCGGAGACGCGGGCCATGATCGAGGATCTCGCGCGAACTATGGATTATCGCCCCGACCCGGTCGCGCGCACGCTCAAGGGGCGGGATTCCCTGCTCATCGGCCACATCCTGTGCGGGTTGCACGACAACGCGTTCTACGCCCTGGTCGCCCGCGGAGCCGACCAGCGCGCACAGGAATTGGGCTACGCGACGTTGCTGTCCTACACTGACAGCCACGCCGATGCGGAGGAGAAGGCCGTCCAGCTCCTGCTCGAGAAACGCGTCGACGGCATCATCTTCACGACGCCGCTGTCGGCGGCGAACGTTGAGCTGGCCGTCGCGGCCGGCGTCGCCACGGTCATGGTCGAGCGCCCACTGCCGGTGCGCGGCGCCCACGCGGTGGTGGTCGACCATCGGGGCGGCGTGCGCGATCTGACGCGCCTCCTGATCGCCGAGGGGCACGGCCGGCTGGCTTTTATCGGTGGCGATTTCGCGTTGCAAGGGAGCGAGACCGTCGAGCGGCGGCGCCTGCGCGGCTTCCGCGACGCCGTCAAGGAGGCCGAGTTGGCAGTTCCGCCCGCGCACATTCGCCTCGTTCCCTACGGGGTCGAGCCCGCCCGCGCCGCGTGCGCCGCGGTGCTGGATGCGCCGCCGCGCCCGACCGCGCTCGTCGTGGCCAGCGACCTCCTGGCCGCTGGCGTGCTGCAGGTGCTCTATGAGCGCGGCCTGCGTGTGCCCGACGACGTGTCGGTCGTCGGCGTCGATGATACCCTGGGTCCATACATGGCGCCTCCCTTGACCGAAGCCGAACCACAAACCGTTGAGATGGGACGCCAGGCCGTCGAGCTTATCGTCGCGCAGTGTCGTGAGACATCGGGGGCCGGCCGTCGCGATGGGCGGCGTGTCACCCTGACGCCGCACTTACATGTACGCGCATCCACGCGGGCTATGCCCACCATCGACAGCGGACTACGCGCCATGCAGGAAGCGCTGTAGGGCGCATAGAACTTCTCATGGGGTTAGAGGGTAGAGGGAGGCGTCAATGGAACTATTCGGGAAAGTTGTGGTCGTCACGGGCGCGGCGAACGGCATCGGCCGCGCCATGGCGCTTAGATTCGCCGCCGCGGGCGCCAAGGCCGTGGTGCTCGCCGACCTCGACGCGGGCGGCGCGGCAGAGGTGGCGGCGCGCATCGACGCGCAACGGGCCGGGAGCGCTCTTGCCGTGACCTGCGACGTGGCCGTCGAGGCGGAGGTGGCGGACCTGGTCGCGCGCGCCGAGGACCGGTTCGGCCCGGTCGATCTATTCTGCGCCAACGCCGGCGTCGCCGTCGGGACCGATCCCCTGTCGACGCCCGACGCCGTGTGGGACCTGGCCTTCGCCGTGAACGTGCGCGCGCACATCTACGCGGCCCGGCGCCTGCTGCCCGGCTGGCTCGCGCGCGGCGAGGGCTACTTCCTCGCCACCGCCTCGGCCGCCGGCCTGCTCACCCAGATCGGCTCGGCGCCCTACGCGGTCACCAAGCACGCCGCGGTCGCCTTCGCCGAGTGGCTCGCCGTCACCTACGGCGATCGCGGCGTAGGGGTGAGCGTGCTGTGCCCGATGGGCGTGAACACAAAGCTGCTCAACGCCGGCCTGTCGGCCGGGCACGAGGGGGCCGTGGTCGTCAGGGAAGCCGGGGCCATCCTGGAGCCGGAGCAGGTCGCTGACGCCGTCGTACAGGGGCTCGGCGACGAGCGCTTCCTCATCCTACCCCACCCCGACGTGCTCACGTTCTTTCAGCGCAAGGGCAGCGACTACGACCGCTGGCTTTCCGGCATGCGCCGGCTACAGGCGCGGGTATCATAAAGAGAGTACGAATTGGTGAGCAGAAGGGCAGGAGAGGACGATGGAGATTCTACGCACGCCCGACGAGCGCTTCGTCGCTTTGCCTGACTACCCGTTCGCCCCCCGCTACGTCGAGGTCGACGGGCTGCGCGTCCACTATATCGACGAGGGACCCCACAACGCCACCCCAGCGCTGCTGCTACACGGCGAGCCGTCGTGGTCGTACCTCTACCGCACCATGATCCCGGTCCTCGTTGCAGCCGGCCATCGCGTCATCGCCCCCGACTTGGTGGGCTTCGGCCGCTCCGACAAGCCAGCCGCGCGCGAGGACTACACCTACGCGCGCCACGTCGACTGGATGGCCGGCCTACTGGGCGCGCTCGACCTGCGCGACATCACCCTGTTCTGCCAGGACTGGGGCGGGTTGATCGGCCTGCGCCTGGTGGCCGCGCACGGCGACCGCTTCGCCCGCGTCGTCGCCGCCAACACGGGCCTGCCGACGGGCGACCAGTCGATGGGCGCGGCCTTCGACGCGTGGCGGCGCCTCTCACAGGAGGCGCCCGACCTCCCGGTCGGCCGGATCATCCAGAGGGGCTGCGCGACGGACCTGGGGCCCACGGTTGTCGCGGCATACGACGCGCCGTTCCCCGAGGAACGCTACAAGGCGGGCGCGGCAGTTCCCGCTGCTGGTCCCCACGCGGCCCGACGACCCGGCGTCGGCGGCCAACCGCGCCGCGTGGAAGGCGCTGGCGCGCTGGGAGAAGCCCTTCCTGACCCTGTTCTCCGACGCAGACCCCATCACGGCAGGGGGCGATCAGGTCCTGCAACGAGCTATACCGGGCGCGCGGGGGCAGCCGCACCGGACCATCACCGGGGCGGGCCACTTCCTGCAAGAAGACAAGGGCCCCGAGTTGGCCCGACTGGTCGTCGATTTTATCGCGGGGGGACGACAATGAGCCGGGTTTCCGATGCGCGTTACACCAACGCTACGCCCGCCCAGGTCGAAGAGGACAGCGCTATCGAGCCTGCCGGCGATGAGTGGGAGCGCGTCCGGCGCGTCCGCGTGGCCATCGTCGGCGCCGGGTTCTCGGGGTTGGGCATGGCGATCCGGCTCAAGCAGCAGGGGATCGACGACTTCGTGGTGCTTGAGCGCGGTGAGGACGTCGGCGGGACATGGCGCGATAACACCTACCCCGGCGCCGCCTGCGACGTGCCCTCACACCTCTATTCGTTCTCTTTCGCGCCCAACCCCCACTGGAGCCGCACGTACTCGCCCCAGCGCGAGATCCGGGACTATCTGCGCCGGACCGCCGACCGCCACGGCGTCGGGCGCCATATCCGCTTCGGGCACGAGGTGAGCGACGCGTCCTGGGACGAAGCCACCCAGCAGTGGCGCATCACCACCACACAAGGCCAGTTCGCCGCCCAGGCGCTCGTACTCGGCAATGGTCCCCTCGCCGAGCCGTCGGTCCCGGCCATCCCCGGCCTCGACCGCTTCGCGGGGACGCTGTTCCACTCGGCGCGCTGGGACCACGGCCACGACCTGACGGGGCAGCGCGTGGCGGTCATCGGCACGGGGGCCTCGGCGATCCAATTCGTCCCCCATATCCAGCCGTGTGTCGGAAGCCTCACCCTGTTCCAGCGCACCCCGCCCTGGATCGTACCGCGCCTGGACCGCCCGATCTCGGGCCGGCGCCGCGCACTGTTCCGCGCGGCGCCCATCGCCCAGCGCGCGCGGCGCACGGCCATCTATTGGCAGCGCGAGATCGGCGCGCTCGGCCTGGTCTACCGGCCACATATGATGAAGGCGGCCGAGCGCATCGCCCGCGCGCACCTGGAGGCGCAGGTGGCGGACCCGGCGCTGCGCGCCAAGCTGACCTCACGCTACACGATGGGCTGCAAGCGCATCCTGCTCTCCGACGACTTCTACCCCGCGCTCACACAGCCCAACGTCGAGGTGGTGACCGACCGCATCCGCGCGGTGGGGGAGCAGAGCGTCGTGACCGACGACGGCGTCGAGCGCCCGATCGACACGATCATCCTCGCCACCGGCTTCCATGTGACCGACAACCCGATCTACCGCTGCGTGCACGGGCGCGACGGCCGCGCGCTTACCGACGCCTGGCGCGACGGGCCACACGCCTACCTGGGCGCCACCGTCGCGGGCTTCCCCAACCTCTTCATCATGGTCGGGCCGAACACCGGGCTCGGCCATACCTCGATGGTGTTCATGATCGAGTCGCAGCTCGCCTACATCCTGGACTGCCTGCGCGTGATGGACCGGCGCGGCCTGGGCGCGGTCGACGTGCGGCCGGATGTACAGGACGCCTACAACGACGAATTGCAGCGCCGCATGCGGCGCACCGTGTGGGCCTCGGGGTGCGCTAGCTGGTACCTCGCCGCCAACGGCCGCAACACCACCCTCTGGCCTGGCTTTACCTGGGAGTACCGCCTGCGGACGCGCCGCTTCGACCCAAAAAACTACAACGTGACCCCGCAGACGGCGCTCACACGATAGAGTTAAAGTCATGTTCATGCAATGAAAAGGGGCTGTCGAGATATGGAGTTGGATCCCAATCAGGCGCTTATAACGACGATTAGGTCTTTCAAGGACCAGGGAAGGCACAGTGCGGAGATTTTGCGGTACCTCGCCAAGCGCGGTTTAACGCCGATGGAGATGATGGTCCAGGTGCGAGAAGCGTTTGGGCTTCCCTGGGCGGACGTCAGTTGCATCCAAGGTTGGTGGTTGGATGAGGGAGAATTGACGGATAGCGCGATCAACGCCCTGCTTGATCCAGTCATCGCGGGGAGCGCCACCCCCACACGGTAACAAACAGTCGTGATGCTTTAATACGCTGCAGCCCCGATAAGGGCGAGAGGAGAAACGACATGGCAGGGAAACTAACGGGTATGACGGCGCTGGTCACGGGGGCGAGCGCGGGGATCGGGTGGGCCAGCGCGCTCGCGCTGGCCGGTGAGGGCGCCAACGTGGTGCTGACGGCGCGCCGGCAGGGGCGGCTGGACGAGTTGGCGCGGTCGGTGCGCGCCGCCGGCGGCCAGGCCGTGACGGTCGCGGGCGACGCGCGCGACGAGGAGACGGCGCGGCGTTGCGTCGACGCCGCGCTCGATAGCTACGGCAAGATCGACATCTTGATCAACAACGCCGGCGTGGGCAACTACAAGAATATCGTCGAGACCAGCGCCGACGACTACGACGAGATGATGGACAGCAACGTCCGCTCGACCTTCCTCTTCACCCGCCACGCCGTCCCCTCCATGGTCGAGCGCGGCGCGGGGACCATCCTCATGATCTCGTCGATGGCCGGCGTCTACGGCTTCCCCGGCGAAGCGGTCTACTGCGCCACTAAGTTCGCGCAGGTCGGCTTCGCACAGGCGTTGGACAAAGAACTGCGTCCGCACGGCATCAAGGTCGGCGTGATCTGCCCCGGCGGCGTCAAGACCGAGTTCGCGTTGGGCAAAGGGCGCACCGTGGAGAGCGTGGCGCAATCAAGCATGCTCGATCCCGAGGATGTCGCCGGGGCCGTGCTGCTGGCCTGCACGCAGGCGCCGGGCTCGCGCATCATCGAGATACAGATGCGCACCATGGCCGAGCCGCTAGCCTGAAGGGGCGACGGGCGAGGGGCGACGGGCGACGGGCGAGGGGCGACGGGCGAGGGGCGACGGGCGAGGGGCGACGGGCGAGGGGCGTACCCCCTGGGACCGCCGGCGTCCCGCCGGCCCACGGTCGCGGCCACGGTGTGAACCATCACCGACACCTACGCTGACGACGACGGGCTGGCGGGACGCCGGCGGTCCCAGGGGGTACGACAAAGGTGAGCCCACTTGCGTTACAATATGCGCACGCAGGCCTGAAAATTGCGGCTAACCGAAAAAAAAGGCGTGCGGCGATACGCCCATGCAAGGCGTCAGCTGATGGCCGGGCGTGTGGCG
>JAABUR0100004279.1_pt1 | contig 19205 bp, 30 predicted proteins | sample 5560091 | NCBI WGS metagenome assembly JAABUR01 (sample SAMN10711879, study PRJNA513375) | rock metagenome | isolation source: Antarctica rocks | place: Antarctica: Victoria Land, University Valley sud | reverse complement strand
GTCGGTCTACTAGTGGAGTGGTGGTGTTGATGCTGGTTTTCGCTCTGGATGCCCGGTCCAGCGTTCCGACCTACGTGCAGCTGCAGCAGCAGGTCAAGCATGCGATGAGGACGGGTGTTTTGCGGCCGGGTGATCAGCTGCCCTCGGCCCGCGAGGTGGTGTTGTCGTTGAGCATCAATCCCAACACTGTGTTGAAGGCCTACCGGGAGCTCGAACGCGGCGGCTTGATCGAGGTCCGTCAGGGGCAAGGCACGTTCGTGGCCGCGGATCTGATGACCATTGCTGCTGTCGAGTTAGCCAAACTCCGCCGTGACCTGGGCAGATGGATTCGCGCCGCGTCGGGGTTGGGGATGGAACGCGGCGACATGCTCGAGCTGTTCACCGCCGAGGTCGACGCTGGCCACTGGGGCCAGGCCACCGGATGAACGCCGAGGGCGCAGGTCCGGAGGCTGGGCGACTGGACGATGTGGGGGTCCGCTTCAGCAGCGTGTGGGCGCTGCGGCATGCCAGCGCGGTCATCCCCACCGGCTCGGTCGTCGCGGTGGTGGGCACCAACGGCGCGGGCAAGACGTCGCTGATCCGCGCCCTGGTGGGCCTGCAACCGTTGAGCGAGGGGTCCATCTCGGTCCTGGGCGGCCGGCTGCGGACTGATGACCCGGCCGATCTGGCCCGGATCGGGTACGTCGGTCAACGCAAACCGCTTTACGGCTACCTGCGGGTGCGGGAGATGTTGCGGTACGGGCAGGTCACCAACCCGGGATGGAACTCCGCGTTCGCCGCGCAGCGGGTCCGCGACGTCGGGATCGACCCGAACAGGCGCATCGAGCAGCTGTCCGGCGGTCAACGCACCCAGATTGCGCTGACGATGGCGTTGGCCAAACAACCTGACCTGCTGGTCCTGGACGAACCGCTTTCAGACCTCGATCCGCTGGCCCGCCAGCAGGTCCTGGCCGGCCTGATGGCCGACGTCGCCGAGCGGGGCATCACCGTGGTGCTGTCCAGCCACATTCTCGGCGAACTGGAATCGACCTGCGACCAGGTCATGGCGCTGCACGCGGGACGCCTGGTCCTAGCCGGAGACATCGACACCATCATCGGTGGGCATGTCCAGCTCACCGGGCCCGCCGACGCGCTTGCGCAACTATCCACCCAGGGCCAGATCATCGACCACCAACGGGAGGGCGCCTCCACCCGGGCGTTGGTCCGCCTCACCGTCGACGCCCGGTTCCTGGACCCGCGATGGCACAGGCACCCGGTGGGGATGGACACCGTCGTCCTGGGTTACCTGCGCTCGGCCCGGTTTGACCCGCAGGCCGGGCCGGACCTGCAGGTGGCGTCGTGATTGGCATGGCGTTGCGGCAGATGCGGGCGGCCATCCTTGGTACCGCCGCCCTGACCGGGATCATCGTGGTGGTGCTGGCCGTGCACGGCAGTATCGCCCGGGGGGTCAGCACCCGCCTGACGCAGGCATGCGCGTCCACCGACACGGCGACCTGCCACCAGCTGCAGAACCAGTTGTGGGGCATGTACAAGACGATCACCCCGTACCTGGGGTACCTGACGATCACCACCGTCCTGGTCGCCGCGTTCTGGGGCGCTCCGCTGATCAGCCGGGAAGTCGAGACCGGCACCGCCGCGCTGGCCTGGTGCCAATCAGTGACCCGACGACGGTGGTTCACCTCCCGCCTGATCGTCAGCGTGTCCGCGGTCGCCACCTTGGGGCTCCTGCTCGGATTCACCGTCACCTGGTGGTTGGCCTCGTTCACCGCCGCCCCGCAGGTCGGCGAACGGGCCTTGAGCACCATCAGCCTTCACGGACCACTCCTACCGGCGATGTGGATCGCAGGACTGCTGACCGGTGTACTGATCGGCGCCCTGATCCGCCGCACCCTGCCGTCGATGACGGTCACCGCAGTGATCACTCTCCTGGGTGCCATGGCCTTCAACCTCACCGGCAGCCTGTCCACCGCCGACCCAACCGGCGAGCTGCAGGTCCTGACGAACCAGTCCCTGCAGGCAGTCCCGGTGCTCGCCGTCGCTGCGATCACCGCACTGATCGCATCCAGAAGGATCAGAACAGTTCGCATCTAACATTTTCACGTCTATGACCACCACCACTCGAACGTCGACCTACGATCTCGGCCGCTGAGACGTCCCGGTCACCGATCGTGAACCGGGACGACGGTCCTCTGGCGCGGCATGCGCTGCAACTGGCACGGTCAAGGAGTTGTGCGTGCACCGCTTTTAAGGGCCTCGGCCGCTGTAGAGGAGGATGCCTGGCATGGTGCCAGCTGATGAGGACCCGCGGTGGGACTTCCCACCTCGGTCTGTGATGCCTGGCCTCGTTCCCGAGCGCCTGGTCCTGCTGAGCGGACCCACCGTTGCAGCCTGGGCCGAGTCGTTTCGGGCTTGGACACAGGGACTGGAATTCGATCTGTGCGTCGCCACCGCACCCGATGCGGTCGCTCGAAACGACTACGGCGGGCTGGCCATCGAATTTGATCGCCGTAGTGAGAAGAAGGCGGATCTGTTCGAGCTAGGCATCAGCACCGGCGGCCAGGAGACCAGCAACGCTTCGGAGGCTACCTGGCCGGGACGGCACATGGAGCCGACGGAGTTGATGCTCCAACCGCAGAACGGCGGGGGTGGTGACGCTGAGAACGGTGGGTATTGGCGGATCACTTGGTGGCTGACTCCCTTGCCCACGACCGGACCAGTGGAGTTTTGGTGCCGCTGGGAGGGCGGCGGAATTGCCCGAAGCTCAGCGACGATCAACGCGACAACGTTGACGCGTGCGGCCAGTGACGCGTCGCCCTTGTGGACGGCGCCTCCGCCAAATTGACCGGTCAGGCGATCTTCAGACCGAACACCGAACCCGCTGCCCGCCGGACCTCGTGCTTGCCGATGGCTGTACGGTCAAAGATCGTTGACCGGGCACGGATCCGTGACCGGTGAAGATTTTTTGGCAGCGACCGCGAGTTCGGCCGTGCGCGCGGACGCGCCGATCGCTGATCAGCGTGTCGATGTGCTGGTCTCGATCTGGCAGGTAGCACGCCACCTCAACACCCTGACCCCGTCGAGGTGCCCGATAGCTTCACTCCGACCGATCACGGACAGGAGGCGCCGACGGGGATGTGAACGGTGGTGACGGCGGTGGCTGTGATGATCTGCAGCGGAACGCACGCCGGAGCGGAAACCCAGATGCCGCCCGGATAGGTCAACCATTGAACCGCCGGTGTACCGGTCTGGGTGGATGACGCCGGCGAAGACGAGACCCGTACTCGCGGGCACGCGGGCACGGTCATGACGTCCGCGGGGTTGACATGGATGTTGCTCCAGCCGATTTCGGCCCTGCCGCGCCAGGCCGGCGGCACCTGGATGCGGAATGCCTGGCCGGCCTTGATTTGTAGCCCCGACTTGGCGAAATATTGTTGTGCCGGATCGTAGTAACGGCCGGGCTGTTGACTATTGGCACTGACCTGCTGTGGGCCAGTGGCAATCGCGACCACCCCCTGCACCTGGGTGAGGTAGCCGTCCGGGACAGCGCCGGCGCGGATCGCGCCGGCGCAGACCAACTCGAACGTCGACGCCGACGCGGTCGAGGTCAGCGAGGTTGGGGTGGACGCCGGGATCGCCGGGTGGGTCGGTGTGGCCCGACCCAAGATGGTGACACCCAGGGAAATCACCACCACGACCACCGCAGCCAGTCCAGCGGCAGCCAGACGTGACCGGCGGACCCTGCGTCCGCGGGTCAAGGCTGCGAGCAGATCGGCCGGTTCCGGGCGGTCCTGGGCTTGATTGCGCAGTTCGGCTGCAAGGTCGGTCGTATTCATGATCCCCTCCTCATCTCGTTGCCGGTTGCCGGTTCGGTCGACGTGGCGATCCGGAGTCTGCTGAGGCCTCTGGAGATGTGCGCTCTGGCGGCACCCTGGCTGCAGCCCAATGCATCAGCGATATCTGAATCGGACAGGTCGAGGTAGTAGCGCAGTACGACGGCGGCTCGTTGTTGACGCGGCAACGCCACCAGCAACGAGCCCAACTCGGTCCGGTCGTCCACCCGCTGCTGCCCATCGGGGGCCGCCGTTTCCGGGAGCAGCCCAGACCTGGTCGGCCTGATCATCCGGCTGGACCACCGGCGGCGCTCATCCACATACTGGTTCAGCACCATCTTGCGCAGGTAAGCCGCCGGTTGCTCCAGTTCCGCGATGCGCGGCCAGCCGCGTTGCGCCTTTTCCAACACGTCGAACAGAATGTCGTGAGCCTGTTCCCGGTCACCGGTGAGCACGCGAGCGAACCGGCTCAGACTTTCAAGTTCAGCGGCCAACAACTCCTGAAATGTCACCAGCGCCCCCTCCCGGTCGGTTCTGCCTCCTACTCAACGGGGCCCGCCATCACTTTGCATCACCGTCGCGCGACTTTTCTTGCTCGCGGATCGGCATTGCGGAACACCGGGCTGGCGGTCTGCATCGCGGCGCTTGAACTCTCCGCGATCGCGGTGGCCGCTCATCAGCTGCCGACCCTATTCACGACCCGAACCTAACGACTTGCGGCGGCCCAGGGGGTGACCGAAACAGGCTCTAGCGGTTCACGTGAGACCTACCATGCATGTAAACTACATGCATGGTTGCTCTGCAGATCCGAGAAGTCCCTGACGACATCCGCCAGACGCTGGCGGATAGGGCTGCCGCTCGTGGCCAATCCCTTCAGTCGTTCCTGCTGAGTCTGGTCACCGCGGAAGCGCGCCGATCCACCAACCTCGCCCTGCTGGAACGCTTTGACGGTCGCCACGACGGCTCCCAGCTATCCACGATGCAGGTGACCAAAGAGCTCGACGAAGCTCGAGCCAGCCGCGAGGAAGACCTCAGTGAAGTTGCGAGCGGCGCCTTGTGATCGTGGTCGACGCCTCGGTGCTGACCAACGCCCTGACCGATGACGGGCCAGTTGGGGCCTACGGGCGAGCCGAGCTGGGCCGCGATCCACATTGGGCCGCCCCGCAGCACCTGATCGTTGAGGTGTTCTCCGCGATCCGTGGCCGATGGCTGGGACGCAAAGTCAGTGAGCAACGCGCCATCGATGCGCTGGCTGCGATGGCGGCCGCCACGATCGACCTCGTTGCCGCGACACCGTTGTTGGATCGAATGTGGGAACTGCGTCATAACGTCACTGGCTACGACGCCGCCTATCTCGCCGTCGCTGAAACGTTCGGCTGCGCCCTCGTGACGGCCGACGCTCGCCTGACCCAAGTACCCGATCTCCGGTGCGAAGTCAGGCTTGCCCTACCCAACCCATGACCAAGCCGGCCGACCCTAGCGACCATCGGCCGCGGATCGGGTGCCCGGTCACCGATCCTCCTGCGGGACGCCGACATCGCACCCGTCGGGGCCCTCGCCATTGCTTAGACCCTCGGTGGTGACAACTATGCGAGCGAATCCGGTGACAACTTCACGAAGCTTCACAGCTGCAACCTGACCGGCGGCTGCTTGTAACGCAACTCGTGTACGCGTTACGTTGTAACACAACCTCCCGACCTCATCCGTACACGAAAAACGTTACAAGGCAACGGTAATGGAACGAATACGATCCTTTGCATATCAGTGGTCGTAGCCCGTGTACGAATGTTCAAAATCCCGTGTTGTGGACACGGGACATGAGACACAGAGAGTCGGAAGTTCGACCTAGCGGAGCACTGAGCTTCAGCGGTCGGTCCGACCACAGGTCCGCTCCGCGTCCGAGCTATATTCCCGCGGTGATCTCGACCAAAGCCGAGAAGGTTGCCCAGTATCTGCTGCTTATGATCTCGATCGTTACGATCGTCGTCCGCCTCATCGTGGGCCCGCGCGCCAGCTGGCTGGTTTGGGTGGCACTGGGTTGCACGTTGGCCATGCTTGGCCTCCAAAAGCTCACGACCAATCGACGGAAGCAGGCAGACCCGGGGCGGGAAGTCAGGCCGAACCCGTCCTGTCGGTCACTGTAACGATGCTGCCGAGCACGGAGCGGCGGGCGGGCATCATGGAGCGATGAGCACAGTGAGGCCTCAACCAGCGTGAGTATGACGTTGCCGGAGATCGCCGCCGCTTATGCGCGGATCGACGAGGTCTGGCGGTCGGCGACGCGGCAGAGCAAGGAGATTTATCTGGTGCAGCTGGCCCAGCTCGACACCGCCGCGGTGGCGGACCTGGACTTGCAGCAGCTTGAGGTGCGGGATCTGGTCCGCGGGATCCGGTTGCTGCGAGGGCGGATCCAACTGCTCTTCGACCGGGCGGATGGTGTTGGGCATCTTCGCCAGCTTGGCAGATTACGAGCGGACGTTGATCGCGGAGCGGGCGGCCGCGGCGCGGGAGGCGGCGCGGATCCGAGGCCGGCAGGTCGGTCGGCCGTCGGCGTTGACGTGAGCAGGTGGCGATGACGGTGCGGATGCGGTCGGCGAGGGAGTCGGTCGCCGACATCGGCCGCACCTTCGGTGTTGGGCGGTCGACGTTGTACCGGCTGTGGTCGAGCGCCGGTGAGCTGCCGGCCGCGGCGGCGATCAGCCCGGACCGTGGAGCCCACCGGTGAACGGCCGCCGACCGTTCCGGGCGATGGTGGGCGCCGCTGCGGTGTTGTTGTTGGCGGGTTGTCAGCTATCTGGTGACAATTTGCCGCCGCCCCCGGTCAACCAGCCCACGGCGGCCGGTGCATCGGCGGGCGGTGCGGGCAGTGCTGTCGGTGGTGGGTTGCTCCATGCCGGGCGGGGGTGGACCGCCACTGGGATCGTGGGGGTGTTTCCGCCGGCGGGGAGCTGTCATCTGCGGTTCACTTCGGGCGGGGAGCCGCTGCCGGATCCGCGGTGCACACCCGGCGCCGCCGACCAGGCCGTGACGCAGCAGAACCTGCACGCCACCGTGTGCCGCAAAGGTGGCTACACCCGCACCGTGCGGCCGCCGCGGGCGGTCACCGACGCGGCAAAGGAGAAACTGCTCGCCGCGTACGGCATTTCCCGCTCCCACACCCGCGGGTACGAGCTGGACCACGTGTTGGATTTGGCGTCCGGCGGATCGTCGGCGGTGCAGAACCTTTTCCCGGAACCGAACGTCCTGAAAACCGCTACCGGGTCGGCCTACGTCCACAACGACAAAGACCGGGTCGAGGCGTACACCTTCCACGCACTGTGCGGGGGGAAGGTGACCCTGGCCGGTGCAGCAGGCGATGACCCTCGGATTGGACCACCGCTGTGAAGAGGTTGGGGCTGCCGATGATTCCCGCCGGTTACACCGGATGACCGGCGCGCTGCTGGCCGCGACCGTGGTGGTACCGGGGTCGGTGACTGCGTTGGCTGATCGGGTGTCCGGCCCGGTCGCCGCGGCCGCGGTGGTGGTGGGTGCGCTGCTGCTGCTGATCCTGGTGGTGTGGCTGGCCCGGAAGGTGGTGCACAAGATCATCGGGATCGCCGTCAGCGCCGGGGTAGCTACCGCCACGCATGCCGGGATGCAAACCTGGATCCATCATCTGATCAGCACCGCCACGCACAGCTGAACGTACCTGGATCGCACGTCGTCATGTTGGGCGTCAGAAGGATCGGCATCTGCAAGAAAGATCACGATAGAAGCTTGAGCGCGAAGGCTACAGCGCCTGAACGTCAATGTCGGATTGGACGAGCCACGACTGTTCGTCCCTACGGCACTTCAGTGCGAGACGGAGCGGGCCGGCGTGATCCCGAGTCCAGATGTCCTGCGCCATTCCACCCATCCAAAAGCCCGGTCGCGTCCGCGCCAGACCCAGCCGATCCCAATTCTTGCCGCTCGCCAATGAGTATGCGCGGGGCTTAGCGGTCCGATTGTTCTCTACCTGGTCGCTCGCGGCAGGCGCGAACTCCCACGGCCCCCACACGAACCCGTCCGCTTCCTCTTGGCCGACACCGCGGGGAAGGTCGCTCCCCCAATGGTCCTGACCGGCTTCATCCAGAATCGAGACTGTCACCAGGTCGAGCAAGTCCGGCCACACCAGCTTGACTATTAGATACGCACGAGCGGATCCGATGCCCTCTTCCTGGGCGGTGATCTCGAAGACGGGGAGCTGCTCGCGATGGTGACGCTCACTCTCGATGGCCAAGGCGCTCGCAGCATGGCCGTTCGCGCGCCTGGCCGCGAACCATAGGCCGACCGACGCAAGCGCTGCGACAAGCGAAACGACTATCGCCGCGATGGACAGGACCAAGCTCACAGTCAGCAACGATAGCGACCAGGGATACAACAGTTAACTTCGAGTGGGTGCCGCCGTTCTGCGATTTGGCAAAGCAGTCAAGAGCGGTTCTGCCGAAACACCTTCGCCTTAGGAACCATGACCTCGAACGCAGCATCGGCGCGGACCGCCGATCCGCCGAATAATGCAGCTTGTAACGGCGCCCAAGCTTCCTCCGCAGCGCTGAACTCCTGCCTGAGCCGCACTTCGGGCCACCGATCAGGGCCAGCGAACTCGTTTTGCCACAGGAACATTCCACCCCACATGCCGTGCTCGTACCCGTTCGGTTGCTTCTGGGCCTCCAGCTTGGAGTCCTCCGCGATCAGCGAAAGCCACACTTCAGTTGCCGTAAACAAGTCGTCGAACTCCTCCTCGTCTGCCACCAGTTCAAGGGCTATCGGACGAAGAGTGTTTTTCAGGTAGCTCGACATCGGCTGCAGGAACCGGCCGGCGGTCCCGTTGATCCATGCTTGCAGGACCGCATCGTCACAGGGCTGCCCCTCGCTCAATGTCTTGAGCGTGGACCCAACGACCGCCAGGTCTTCGACAATCGATCCGGTGTGCATGGCGGAGATGAACGTCTCCGTCCTATACGGAGTGCGGGCCGTCAGGTCGGTGGTGATCGCGCGCAATGCTCCGTAGTTCTTTCGGCTCAGCGCTCCAATCGCCCCCGCATACATCGCAATCAACGCCGGCAGACGTTGGATCGCCACCAACGGCGGCCCGGAATCTGGTCCCCTACTGACACTCAGAGTCTTCAGCGCCCGGGTCCATAGCTGCTCCTGCGGCTTTGTCCCCCAGGCGCAACCGACGGCCAGCGCCTCGGCCAGCGGTTGCGCCAACTGCCGAAATGTTTCTGCGCGTTGCACCAAGTACCGAATATCAGCAATTTGTGGATGCTCAACCGGTCGCGGGTAGGCAGTGGGAAACTCATCCACATTGGCGACCGCCACCTTGACCGCGCGGGCGATGTCGACCAGTCGGTTCTCTAGTTGGATCTGCCGCGCCGCGTCGGGCAGCATCTGCTGAATCTCCTGCCGGATGGGCAAGTTGCTCGGCGCGGGCAACATGACGGGCACTTGGAGAGCACTACCGGTGATTTCGGTGATCATCTGGACCAGACGGATGAGGTCCTGATCACGACGGTTGCCGAACAGATCAGCGCGCTGCAGGTCGTTGATGCTCTGGCCGTGCCCGAAGTACCACTGCGGAAGATCGATCTCGTCGAACCGAACTGGGAAAAGCCACACTCGGCCGGGCGGATGTAAGCGGATCTCATCTTGCGCCAGATGGAGCTCCTCATTTTGGTAGGACCGATCCTTCGCGACACTGCTGCTGGAGAAACACGCCACGAACGCGAGACTGCCCTGAGTGATCGCCTTGCGGATCTCGATCTTCCATGATTGTCCTGGCCAAAGGTTGTCCCGATCCCGCCAAACTAAGATGCCCTGCGCGGCCAAGACCGCGCCCAGCCGATCGACCTCGTCAGTGTCTTCGTGCACATACGACAGGAACACATGGCCGATTGAGTCGGACTGCACGTTCTGGCTCATGGGCGGGAAGCCTAGCCCTGCAGGACCACGGCCCTTCGACCACACGAGATGGGACTGTTTTTCGCTGAAGAACGCAAGAATATGCAGGTGATCCTCACACCGACGAACCTATGTGAGCGGGAAGCGCTGGGCGGCGCGGTGGTCGCATGCTCAGCCACCGACCTATGTGGTATCGCCGGTATCGTCGGCAACAAGCGCCGGCGCGGACAGCCCATTCGGGGCAGGCTATCTCTGGACTGTCAACGTCGACTTCACCTGGGTGTACCCGAACTTTCATTCAGCGAAGTAGGCCCAGGACTCGGGAAGTCTCACCACGGCGGCCGCGCCGTTCGCATGTTTGACTGATGACATGGGGACATCACCTGGGCAGTATGGGTTGTCCGACCGCCATTTCCGGATCAACTCCGGTGAGCAGCTGCAGGAAGCCCGGCCGCCGCGCTGCCCGGCCAGGCCGGGGCCGAAATATCGAACGAACAATCCGCCCTGCCCCCGGTTACACCGATTGGCGGTCCCTGGACATGTGCTCCGGGGCCCATCCCATCTGCTGCCACGAGTAGCCACTCGCCGTGAGGCGCACTGGCAGGGACCATCTCACAGAGCCCCCGGATCACCGTCCGGCGGCTCGTTGGTCGTCAAATCGGTTGGCCGTTCGTCGGCGCGGGCTATAGCGTCATCTCTGTGACGTTCCCGCCGACTCTGCAGACCGCCCGGCTGACGCTCAATCCGTACCAACGGGGGGACGAAGAGGACTTCGTGACCTTCTTCCAGGACACGCGGGTATCGCAATATATGGGTGACGGTCCGCAGTCCGAGGCGGAGGACCGGGCGTTGTTCCACCGAGTGTTCCCGGTCTACGCCGAGCGACGCTTCGCCGTGTGGGCGGTCCGCCGCGACGGCCGGCTGGTCGGCCATGCCGAGATCAAACACACCGACACCGTGGACGGCCACGAGATCATCTATGCCCTCACCGTCGATCAGTGGGGCGAAGGTCTGGGTACCGAGCTGGCCAGGGTGCTGATCGACTACGGCTTCAACACTCTCGGCCTGGACCAGGTGCACGCCACCGTCGCCGACGACAATGCCGGATCATCCAAGTTGTTGGAGCGCATCGGGTTTGAGCATGTCCGGAACAACGTGGAAGACGACCACATCACTCGGGTCTACTCCCTGGCCCGCCCCTGACTCGACGATTGTTCCCAGCCAACAAGCTCTCATCAGCCCCAGCGCTGGGCGTAACCCGGTTTCCAGCGCGGCGTACTCCAGTTCACTGAAACCTGCGGTAGTGAATCATGTGCGGACGTCGTCGTTGATATCGCTGCGGTGGCTTTGCGGCGGGTCACGGTGGCAGGCATCATTGCGGTCGTGATCGACGAGACTCGGGCGCAGTCAACTGCACGAACAGTCGCCGAGGCTGCACTCGGACATGACGCCGGGCCCATGGACCGGGTCGACAGCAAGTCGCACCACGTGTTCGTCGGTGCCGAGGCGGTCGTCAAACTCATCGCCGCTGACGATCATGCACGGCTCGACCGTGAGATCACCCTCGGTGTTGATTTACCTGCCGGGATTACAGCGCCGGTACTGGCACACGGTCGCATCGCGACCGAAGGTGGCGACATACGTTACGCGTGCATGGCGCGTCAGCCGGGCGCTAGCCCCGGCATGGAGCTAGTAGGCGTCGATCGCGAGACCGCGCTTCGTTGGGCACGTCAGGCAGCACACCGACTTCAACGCCTGCACGATTGGTCACCCGGTCCTGCCGCGAGCGCCGTCCTCAACGAGAAGCTCGACCACGGCGGATTCGTCACGCGAGCGGAATACATGGATCTGATCGAACGAGTCGGCGAAGCAAGCGCTGTGCTTTCGCAGGCGACCATGGACGGTCTACGCGGTATCGCCGACCGTGCGCCCGAGCGGGCCGGCACGACCGTGCCGGTGCACGCTGATTGCCACTGGGGGAACTGGCTCGTTCACGACGACCAGGTCACGGTGCTGCTCGATTTCGAGTGGGCGCGCTTCGGTGAACCGGTCGACGACTGGATGTTCCTCTCACGATTCAGCGGGTCGCACATGCACGCCGTGCTGGCCGTTGTCGCCGAGCTGACAAAGACATCGCTCGACTCCATCCGCGCCGCGTGCGAGCTGCGCGAGTCGTCCTACCTCGCATCGGATCTGCTGATCGCCGTTTCATCTGGAGACCACAACGAAGCCCAAAACATCGGCTTGCTCCTCGATCGGATCATCAGAGAACGGCAGTGGTGGGAGTCGTAGCAAATCCACGTCCCGCCCCCGGGACGCCCAGTGCGTCCCGTAGGCCGAACCGTTACCAGGAACGCTGAGGTCGGAGGCAATGTGCCCACACCTGTGCCCGCAGGACTCGGCCGGTGACGATACCCGTACAGGCATCACATAGGGAGCGACCTTGCCCGTCGCAGCTCCGGGCGCACAGGTCTTGCAGCCGTATCGAACATATGTACTGGGTGGCTGCTTGAGTCAAGTGGTTGGATGGCTCAGAACGGGACTTCAACGACGGCAACAGGATTGCGTAGTTCAGCGAGTGGGTGTGGGTCGGTATTGACTGCCTGTTGCCGCTCACCACCCCCCCGACGCCCCCCATCAGCCGCAACATCCTGCGACCGTGAGACCGAGGCTTGCTTTTTGATCGACGCGGCGATCGAGCAGGCCGCCAATCGGCTGCCGTCGACTCGCCCAGGTTGCTAACGGCGGCCCCAGCGCCCCGCATGCCGGTCTTGAAGTCGATGCAAGTGCCGACCACGTCGAAGGTCAGCACAGAGCGGTCATCAAGTCCTGCCCGACGCGCTTCATGCGCCCCTGACGCGCCGGAGGCGCCCCCTGCCCTTGCCCGTCGTCCTTGCCGTCACGTCGGCGGCCGCGACGTCAGGGTTCCGATTGGACAGGTCTTTGTCCTCCATCTCCCACGCGTGGTCGAGCATGTGCCAGGCACAACGTCGGATCAGGAACTGCAGCGCCCATGACCGCGCCGACTCACCGCGGGCGTGGTGTTCGCGGATCCCCTCGACGAAGGCATCCCGGTAGGCGCGAAGGGCCTCGGCGTCGTCCCTCGTTTCCAGCGGGACCTTCACGCCGACCTTCGGCGCGAACTCGTCGATCTCCGCGCCGTTCACGTGCCGGATGATCTGATCCCGGTCGCGGCCGCCGCCCCGCGGACCCTTCTGGAGCTCGGGCGAGACGCGTGCGGCGACGTTGTCGAAGGTGTTCCAGGAGGCCCGGAGCAGCGCGATCTTCCGCTCGCACTCGGCTGCGGTCATTGCGTCGTTCTCGGGCGCGGCCGTCCTGCCCGAGAGGCCGTAGAAATCGGTCATCCCGATCCCTTCGAGTCGCTCGACCACCTCGAGCTCGCCCGTGGCTCCGAACTCGGCGCCGAAGCCGGCCAGCTCGGCGACCTTCGCGTAGCGGGGTCGATAGGCGGCGAGGACCGCGAGCACGTCCTCACCGATCCTGGCGCTCCGGTCCCATCCCGGCCAGTCGAAGGCGCAGGCCACCACCCGCTTCTTCTTGCCCTGCTCGATCATCACGCGGACCGGATCAGCCATGCCATCACCGTACGACAGTCGTCCGCCGGCGACCTTCAGCAGCGTCTCAGTGGCCGCCAGGGCAACTCGGCGGCCAGAATGTTCGATATGCGCAAGTAACGCGCATCTCGTTGATCACGGCCGCGCCGCGCCGAACGACGGTTATCGCGTCCACCGACGTCGGTGCCCGGTCGTCCCACAAGCCGACCCCTAAATGACGATCGCGCGATCTTGATCCTGGCAGTGACGGAGGGTGGCGACGGTCGCCGTTAGACCTTCCACCTACGGAACGTTCTGTTCGGGGACGCCGCCGAACTGCCGGAAGTCCAGGTACTACCGCAGGAATGTGAACAACGGCGGCTGGCCAGGCCGAAACTCGACAGGAGGCCCTGCGTAGCGGACCACTCCGAGAGCGGGTCGGCCGCGGCCCTCGTGCGTCTCGTAGGCCACCTCGGAGAAGCCAGCTGTCGCGAAGCTTGCGCGCACCTCGTCGTTGAGGTCATCAGAATTGACTCCCGACAGCTCTCGACTGAACTTGCGGCCTCGCGACCACACCAGCGTGGCGCCGGGTCGGCACAGCTGGGGTGCGAACGCGATGAGCCGCCAGACGTCGGCGTCGGCGATGTTGCCGAAGATGCCGACCATGACGATGATGTCGGCTGGTGCTGCGCCGCGGTAGGCGTCGATGCTGCTGGCGTCGACGGTGCGAGCAGTCCATCAGTCAACGCAGTAAGAATCTCGCCATCTTCGCCGTCATCGGGCTGCTCGAACTGGTGATGGCCCTGACGTCCTCACCTTGGTACTGGGTGGCAGCGCTGATATTTACTGCGTTGTTCGTGGCGCAGCTGAGAGAGCCGCGGACCCTGCGCCGCCGGCTGGCATTGCTGAGCGCTGCCGGCTTGCACCAGTAGATGCAGCCAAGCCGCACCACCCGGTTTGGGCGTTAGTCTTTGGGTGCGGTGATCAACGCCGGTACGGAGCCGTCCCACCAGGACGCCCCCGTCCAGGTCTGGCCAATGGCCAGTCGATTTTGTAGTTGCCTGCTCTGGCGTCACAAGGTGCCAGAGGTGTGCGTTATCTGCGTTCCCCGTTGTCTTAAGCAAACCGCTCCGCCTGGCACGAGATGCCGCATCACGGCCCTAGGTGCCACGTCAAAGGCCGAAGGTGTGGTTGGGTCTGTTGATGGCAGCCGTACAAGTGGTGGAACGGATCGTCACCGTGCAACTGCCGGCCGCGCCCGCGGCGCAGCCGCTACCCATCCGGTCGACGCCTTCCCCCGGAGAGTGCAGCGGGTTTGTGGGGTACAACGGATGATGACCCTCTCAGTGATCATTGAGGCGGGGCCGGGTGGGGATACCGGTGGCAGTCACAATCCAATTCTTTTCGGAGTTGTACTCGTCGCAGTTGTTATAACGGGAGTTTTGCTTGTGCTTCGGCGGCGGAAAAAATAGGGGGAGTTCGGCGACGCTGACTACCCGTTGAGCAAAAAAACGGCCGATACCGTCGCCTGGTGGTGAACGACGAGCGTGATCTGCAGGGAGACGGCCGAGAAGGTGAAGGCCCCGCGGGGCGACTTGAGCTGCCGCGGCTGCTTGCGTGTCTGATAGTGGCCGCGCTTTTTGCTGGCAGCTTCATCGAGTCGACAAGACGTGCGGTCCGTTCCGCCGTGTCCACCGTCCGGCGGTGGCTCCACCTCACCTGACACCAGGCAACTGGGATGGCCGCTCAAGGTCAGTGCGTCAGCCGGCGGTTGAGCGCTTGCAGCACCTGGTCGAACGTCGGCAGGATCGCGTTCAGGTCGCGGGTGTAGATGCGGCCGGTGTCCAGTTGCCGGGTCAGTTCGGTCAGCAGCGGCGCCCAGGCGTTCCCCGTCTGGGTTGGCCGTGATTGCGGTACGGGTAGCTGCACGGTGACGACCCGCTCGACGACCCGCTCCACCACCTGTACGGCTGCTTTCCCGGACGCGGCGGCGCGGGTTGCTCCCACGCCCGGTGCCGGCACGAGGTGCTGCACCACTTCGGTACCCGCCCCTTCGCCGGCACCGTGACGTCCGTGCTGCACCAGCTGCACGTCACCGTCGCCGGCCGAACCACGGCGGCCACCGGTTCCCCGACGACAGCGGTCCCGACCGGCGGCTGCTGCTCGGTGTCGAGTTCTCCGACGGCCGCACCGCGGACAACATCGACGGCCGACCCCTGCCAGCCACCATCAACAACAACGACGAGATTCCGCTGCTGTCACCCAACCGGGGCAGTGGCGGTGAGGGCAGACACGACCAGACCTACTGGCTGTCTCCCGTGCCCCCAGACGGGCCACTCGTCGTCGTGTGCGCGTGGCCGGCACTGGGGATCGCCGAGACCCCCCACGTCCTCGCCCAACCGGACCTGACCACGGCCAGCGCCCACGCCTTGGTCCTATGGCCCCGCACCCTGCGATCCCAGCGCTCGACGCAACCACCGCCGCCACCGCAGATGCCCGAAGGCAGCTGGTTCACCACCGCCGCACACAAGCCAAAAACCAACCCCGGCGAAAGCTTTTGACCATCGGGGTGCCGCAGCGCTCCCGTTGGGCCCGGCCGTGGGCCGGCGATGGGGACGCGACTCTGCTGCGACGGCGCCCGGATCTGCCGGGACACACCCACCTTTTAGCTTCCCTGATGCCCACGCCCACCGCTTTGGTACCGTCGGCTTTCTCAAGCGTTGCCGGTTCTGACCGAAGGCGCGGCGGTGCTGTCGGCGCTACCCAGTGATCGTCTCAAACGCTGCTCTCGTCAGGCGTTCAGATCGCCCTAGTTCTTCTTCCGGAAGGCCTGAAATGAACCGACGCCAGATCTTGCTCGCCGCCCGTAGCCTGCAGGGCCACTCCACGGCGCAGTCGCCTGAAAGTGAGCAGGCAGATTTGATCTACGTCACGAAGTTGATGTTGGAGGCTGAAAATTTGCGATGGCGTCGCCGACCGGTGATCCGGCAACTTGCCGCCGTCGAGGCGCGCCTGATCAGCGAACTCCGGGCCGAACACCAGGACCGGCCGATGGCCCGCCGCCCACAACGTCGGCTGTTCATCAAAAAGCAAGAATCAGCGCGTCGAGATGCGCGCAAGAGTGCCACCGATGAATAGTGAACGGGCCACCGAGAAGATCCTGGATCGACCTGCCTGCAGCACCATTTGCCGTGAAGGCCCTTCTATCATTGGGAGTCGCAACTGCGACGGCCATCGGAGGCTTGGCTGGGACACATCAATTCATGTCATCGACGTGAAGACCTTTCGGGAAATTCCATACGACGCTTCAGCTTCGCTTCAGCCATGCGGATAGGACACGGAATGTCCAGGAGCCGAATACGGGGGACTTTACTCGCGCTCGCGCTCGTGCAATTTGCCGCGCTTCTTATCGGTGCGCACGCCCATCGGGGATCCCGGAGTCGCCGGAGGAATCATTATTGCCGCTGGCGTGGTCGAGATAGTGATCATTTTGGGTACTAGGCGCCAGCGTGAGTAGTTCGGGTGGACGGTGGCAGTGGACAGCGATCTCCTAGTGTCGCGTGAACGATGAACGTTGACCTCTGGTGGCTTTGGTGAGGATTTCGTCGGCGGTCTTGGTCCAGGTGAAGGGTTGACATCGCTCGTTCCAGCCGTCGATGTAGGTCTCGATAGCAGTGATGGGTCTTTGACCGAGGTGAAGGATCCGCACCGCCCGTGCCGTTCGCGTGGCCAGGTTCAGGACGTTTATACCCGCGTCGTGGTGTTTCTGAGCCCCGTGGGCTCGTAACGCACGTCGGGGGATGGTCGGTTCACCTGTGGTTGGTGGGTGAGAGGGCGGCAGGCCGTGGGGCCTGCCGCCCATCGGTGTCTTTGAGGCGCCGGTTCGACGCCGCCGGAGTTACTTCGTCGTGCCGGCGCCCCGATCCAGCACCCGCTTGGCCGTCAGCGGGCCGGTGCCGGTTCCGATGACCGCGACGTGATCGCCTACCTTCACCTGGCTGATCGTGCCTGCGTTGCCTTTGCCGTCGGCCTTGAGGTGGACCTTCACCCCGACCCCGACAACGTAATTTTCGGTGACCCCATCGGCGGCCTTCACGCTGATGGAGGTGGGCGAAACGGCGGTCACCGCGCCGCGGATCTCGTCGTGGGTGGTGAATTTCGTTCCGTTCCGCCTCACCCACTGCCCGTGGATGGCGCTGGGCTGGGCGTGGCCGCGGTGCGCGTGGGCCGCGGGTGCTGTGAGCGCCGGCGTCGGTGACCCCGGCGCGGCGGGCGCGGACGCGAACGCGGCGGTCCCCACGCCGAGTATGGCGAGGCTGGCTCCGCCGACGAGAACGATTTTCTTGAACATGGTGATCTCCCTGCTGTGTCGGACGAGGCACCGATGTGCCTTGAAACCGAAGCTATCCGGGCAATGTTCAGGCGCAGTTCGGCGACCGTCCCAACCGGATCGACATCTGCTGTCAACTGTGTGTGGACCGTCGCTTCAAGGGCCCTCACCTTCGGCGTCGCAGAAGCGCACCGAGTTCTCCTTCGACGCAAGACCTGCGGTAGTGCCGGTGAATCTCCGCGCTGCGGGCGCGGTGGCCAGCACGGTCAACGTCGCCGCCGGCGGGGGCGCTCAGCGAGCGTGTCGGTGATACTGGCCGGTGTGGTCTGTGAACAGCACCTGCTCGACGCCGTGAACGCTCGCGCAGATGCGCTGGCACGAGCCGACGCAGTCGCGCTTCGGCGGCTGTTGCACCCGGATTTCCGGTGGACCTCACACCGCGGCGAGGTCGTCGACCGCGAAACCTACATCGACAACAACACCTGCAAGGATCTCGTTTGGAAAAGCCAATCGCTTCGTGAGATCGCGGTCGTCGTGGTCGGTCAGGTCGGTGTTGTCACCGCCGTGGTCAGCGACGAGGTGATCCGCGATGGTGTGGCTCAAACATTTCGCATGCCGATGACTCAGACCTGGGTGTGCGTCGAGGAGCACTGGCAGTGCCTGGCCGGGCACGCAGGACCGCTGCTTCGATAGGGGATCCCGAAAAAATATGGCGCAGGTGACGGCGCTGGCGGGATATGTCGGAAGATGCGCCCTCGAGTATTTGGTCATGAGATGACAGATGCGGGCCGCCCTGCGGTGGACCCCGCGGGGTGCGCGCCTCACCAAGCCGAAGCCCAGGAGTGGAACGCCCTGGGAGCACTCCGGCGCCCAAGGCGGTGGCCTGCTCCGCCGCGCCGGTGGCTGACAGTCATACCGGGTCGGTGCAAGTGAGGAATCAGCTGCTTCTGGCCCGCAACATCGACCATGCTCATCAGCGTTCCCTGTGCCAGTGCCAGCTCTTTGATGAGGGGCTGGCCGCCTGCGGGGCGGCGAGGCGGCCAGCGGGCCCGCCCCTGACGCGAGGGGGGTCGCGTGGCTTCGGAGAGCCTTCAGGTAGCGGGCACCGCCACGGTACATCCCCGCCGACTCCTGCAGTGACCGGTGAACAAAGCGCTCAGGCGGGGATGGGGTGGGCGCCAAGGATTCGTTCCAGCAGGCTCAACGCCGTCAACGACTCATCGTCATCATCATCGTCTGGTGGCGGTTCGGGTGGCGGCCGGTCGTACCAACCGGCGGCCGTCGGGCGTGGTGGTCGGTGCCGGTCCGCGATGTGCAGGACCAGTCGGTAGGCCGCCCGTTCGTGTCGGTGCCGCATCACTTGCCGGTGGATGGTCTCGGCGACGCCGAGCTGCTCGGCCAACGCGGTGAGGCTGGTGGAGGTGACGACGGACCATCGGCCGCGTCGCTGCGCGGCGAGGTGGAACGCGGCGAGGGTTTCCAGCGCCTCGTACACCGCCGACCGCGACAAACCCACCGAGGTGGTGAGGTCGAAACTGGTCAGCGGCTCCTTCGCGTGTTCCAACGCCTCGT
>JAABUR0100004276.1_pt1 | contig 19218 bp, 22 predicted proteins | sample 5560091 | NCBI WGS metagenome assembly JAABUR01 (sample SAMN10711879, study PRJNA513375) | rock metagenome | isolation source: Antarctica rocks | place: Antarctica: Victoria Land, University Valley sud | reverse complement strand
GACGCTGTGCTGCCTGGACCCCGGCGGCGGCGTGCGGCGCTACCAGCTGCCGCCCTCCGAGGCCGGCTGGGCGGCGCTGGGCAGCGGCGTTATAGCTGCGGAGGCTGTGAGCCTTGCAGAGGTGCGCCTGCCGTACATCGTGTGGGCGCAGTCAGTCGCATTCGAGCTCGACGGGCTCAATTCCAGGGCGGTTCAGCATGCAAGCGCGCGCCAAGTGGCCTGCGAGCAATTGGGTGACGCGCGCATGGCGCGCGCGACGCAGGGGGCGGGCGCCAGCGCGCTCGCGCTCGGCCCGTGTGGCGCGCGGCTAGCGCTCGCGTCCGGCCGCGGCGCGCTGGTCGTCCCGGCAGCCAGCCTGGCGGCCGACGGCGGCTGCCGCACCGAGCCCGTCGGCCTTGCCGGCGCGCGGTCCTCCTTGTTGCTTCTTTGTGAGACCGCAGCTGCGCTCCGTCCTGCAGTGCCGGCGCACGCAGGCACGCCGCGAGGGGCTTGCATCGGGCCGCAGCCATGCAAGCAGGCGCATCGCATGCGAGCTGCGCGACGTGCTTCCACGGCGTGCGCAGGCCCGCCGTACTGCGTGGCACTGGGCTCGGGCGGCGCGCTCATAGCGGCCGGCGGCCGCAAAGTCGCGCTGGCCACCGTGCCGGGGCAGGCGGCCCCTGTTTCGGCCCCGTTGCGCGCGGCCGCACCGGACGAGAGCGAGGCAGCAGACGACCTGGACGGGCCAGACGCGCCGGACGACCCCGTGCTGGTGCGCGCGATTGGGCACAGGCGGCAGCTCTTCTCGCCCACCGCAGCACGCGGTGGGAGCAGCGCCGGCACGGCCTCGGCCACGGCCTTGAAAGCACGGACGCATGCAGGCCGAGCAGCCGGGGCCGCCGCCCAGCCCGCGTGCGGCGGCGGCCGCAGAGCGGCAGCGCGCCGAGACCGCGGCGGCCGTGCAGCGCCTGCGCGAGCGCGCCGCGGCGCTGGCAGCCGCTGCCGCGGCGCTGCCGGCGAGCTTCCGGCCGGCCGGCCGCGACCTGGTCGTGGACGAGGCCCTGGCGGCGCGGCTGGTCGCGGAGGGTGAGCCCGCCGCCAGCATGCATGCACGCCGTGGGTGATCAGCACGTTGGAACCACCGGGCGCTGGTCGCACCCATGGCCCGAACACATCGGACGCAACCACATGCAGCATGCAGGCAGGAGTGCGGCATGGCGGGTGCAGCACGGAGTGCAAATGTGCACTGCCCGTGTTCATGCTCAAGGCCCGCGCGAGCCGCACGCAGGCGCGGCGCGCGCGGCGGCGGCGTCCGCGGCGCTGCAGTGCCGCGCGGCCGCGGCGCAGTCGGAGGCCGCCTGCCTGCGCGCGCAGTGCTGGGACGGCCTGGCCGTGCCGTCGGCCGCCATACTCGGCCTGCGCTCGCCCGTGGCGGTGCGAGATTGGTTGCGACGCACACATGCTCTGCCCAGCAGGCGCCCTGCGCGCGCTGTTCAAGCAGTTCGGCGCACGCCGCGCGGCCGCAGGTGCACAACTTTGCGCTGCCAAAGCCACGGGAGGGCGGGCGGCTGCAGGCGGGCGCGCTCGCGCTGCGCGACGTCGCGCGCGCCGAGGCACCGCCGCAGGTCGGGCCCGCCGCTCTATTCCCAGGCATATTGGCAATCACGCAAAGTGCCAAGCTCGGCAGTGCAGTTGTGACCAGAGCAGCATCGACCGCACGCTGTGACCCCGCGACAGGCCTCGCCCGCCCGCACGCCGCCCTGGGACGTGGCGCGCGAGGTCAGCGCGGCGCCGGCGGCGCCGGGCGCCGAGCAGCCTCCGGGGCGCCTGCAGCGGCTGCAGCAGGCGGCGCTGCTGCGGGGCCAGGTCACCGCGATCAAGGCGCGCGCCCGCGCGTGCGCGCCGCACAGCCCAACGCCGTGTGCCCCCGCTGTTCCGCCGCCGCGCGCACCGGCGCGCGGGCCCCGCGGCGGCCCCGGCCGGCGCGGGCGGCAAGGCGCCCAGCCGCGGCGGCGGCGGCGGCGGCGGCCGGGACGGCCGGCCGCGCGCGGGCACGCCCGAGGCGGACGCGCCGGAGCCGCCGCTCGCGCCCGGCGACCGGCCGGACGGCTGCAACGACGCCTGGTGGGCCGCGCTGCTGGCACGCCCCCGTGCTCCCAGACGCGGCACGCGCCGCGCGAGCACGCGGCTCTCCGGCACGGCACGCAGGCGTCGGCGGCCAGCGCCGGCAGCAGCGCGCCCGCCTCCGCAAAGTCGCGCCGGAAGGCGCGGTCCGCGTCGCCGCCCTCCTGCCGGCGGCGCGTGTGGGTGTTCGAGCGGCAAGCCTGGGGGCCGCTGCGGTAGGGGAGTCCCTCGACGCCGGCAGCCGGGCACGCCAGCCCGCCGGCCGCCAGGCAGCCTGCTGCCCGGAGGCCGCAGCGCCCGCCAGAGCGAGCTGCGCGGCGCCCCGCACCTGCTGCAGCGCGGCCAGGCGCTGCTGCGCGGCCTCGCCGGCCGCCCGGACGGCCGCCAGCCGCGCCGCAGCGCGCTCGCGCGCCGCGCTTGCCTTGGCCGCGCCGGCGCGCAGGCCCGCCTCGCGCGCGGGCGTGAACGTGTCGCTGCGGCGCGCCGCCCGGAGCTGGCGCAGCAGGCGCACGTCCAGCTCGCGCGCCTCCAGCTCCGCGTCCGCGCGCGCCTGCGCCGCGCCCGCCCGCCTGGCTGCGGCGGGGACGCGCCGCCCCGGAGCAGCGCACCGCTCCACAAATGTCAGCACGCCAGCAGCGGGCTCGGGAGGTCATGATGCTCGCGCAGCTGCCCGGTCAGCGTAGCTGCATCGTGCCGCACCCCGGGCCAGGACCTCCTGCATGCGCGCGCCTGGTCCAGCGCGGGCCACATTTGGCACGCCTCATTTGGCTCGCCTCATCTGGCGCGCGCGCTGCGCGCACCTGGTCCAGCGCGGCGATGGCCTCGTCGACGCCCGCAAAGGCCTCGGCCGCGGCCGCCTGCAGGCCACGCGCCTCGGCCGCCGCCAGGCCGTGCAGCCGCTCGCGCTCGGCCGCCGCGCCGCGCTCGCGCTCCTCCCACGCCCGCGCCTGGCCAGCGGGCGGCGCATACGCGCTGTTCACGAGGTTGCCCTGTGGCCCCTGAGCGGTAATAAAACCGCCGGGCATTGGGGAAGGGCGGCCGCGGGGGCCACCTCGCGCGTCTGCTCCGCGGTGAAGGCCGCGGCGTCGCCCGCCATCCACGCCAGGCGCGCCTGCGGCGCCGCGCACGCGACGGCCGCCGCGGCCGCGTCCAGGCCGCCGCCCATCATGTCCGCCAGCGCGCGCGCGGCGGCCGCCGCCGCCGCGCCGTCGCCCACGGCGGCGGCGACAGACGCCGCGCGCGCGGCCGCGGCGGCCTCCTCCGGCGACACGTAGCGCGCCGCGCCCACCTCCGCGTCCTGCACCGCGCGGGCGTCATGCTGGGCCCCGCCCACACCCCATGCAGAGCTCCGCACCATCACGCACGCTATAACAACGACGCGCACAGCAGCGACAGCCGCATGTGTCAGACCTCACAGCGCTGTGCGCCGGCACAGCCGCACATCGCCCTCATGTCCTGCTGCGCGCTCGCTCAATCAGCCGTGGATGTGCATGCCTAGCCGGGCCAGGACATGTGCACGGCATGCGCACGCCTGCGGCGCCCGCGCGCCTGGACGGTCAGGACGCTGTCAGGCTGCTCGCAGTCCTGCAGCGCGGCGAACGCGAGCTCGCCGTCGGCGCCCAGGCCGCCGCCCAGCGCGGCCGCCTGCGCCGCCAGCTCGGCCATGCGCCGCTGTGCCGCGCGCAGCTGCTCTAGGCAGCCGCGCTTGCGCTGCCGCAGCGCCTCGAACTCGGCGTTGAAGCGCTCCTGGCCCCGCGCGCGTGCCCAGCACCGCTGGGGGCCCAGGGATGCATATGGAGGGCGCTCCCCGCCGGATGCCTCTCGTTCGGATGCCTCTAGAAGTGCAGCATGGTGCCTGCCTGATGGGTCATGACACAGACACCGATGGTGCACTATCCTGCACAGGCTGTGCGGGGACGCTGCTGCTTTGAGCCGCTCGTCAACACACGTGCTCATGACGTGGAGAAGGTTTGGACATGCCGCGGGGCCCGGGCGCGTCCCAGCACCTGCGCGACTCAGGCGCCGGGGTCGGCCGGCGCCGCAGGCGCGCGGCGCGCGGCTCGCGCAGGAGGCCGACGTACGCGGCGCCGCCCGGCGCCTGGCCGCGCTGGCCGCGGGCGCGCCCGCGCTGCAGGCCGAGGCGGCGACCGCGGCGGCGGCCGACGCCGCGGCGGCGGACGCGCTGGACGCCTTCCTGGCCGGCCGCGCGGCTGCCGCGGCGGACCACGACGTGCACCTCGACCTGCAGCAGGGCCAGGTGGGCGCGCGAGCCCCCGCCGACGGCGGCGGCGAGCCCGCCTGCGTCCGCCTGCCGGCGGCCCTGCGGGCGCCCGTGCCCGCTCCACGCGCCTGGTAAGCCTGCACGAGGGCCGCGCGTGCGCTCGAATTCGGGCGGGCGCGGGGCCGCGCAGGTGGAGGCGGCGGGCGAGGGCGCGGTGTGGGTGGAGCGCGGGGCGGTCGCCGCGCTGAACGCGGCCGTGCGGCGCGCCGGCGAGCGCAAGCTGGCGCTCATGTCGGCCATCGTGGACTTCAAGAAGGGCGCGCGCCCTGCCCACGCGGGGCGCATAGCAGTCGCGCTTAGGGTACAGGGTCGGGTCAGGCCCTCGCTCAGGCGGCGCGCGTCGCGGCCGCGGCCGGCGCAGGCGTGTACGTGGCGGAGTGGGAGGCGCGGCGCCTGGACCTGCAGGCGGCCGACCTGGCAGAGTCCGTGCGCGAGCTGCAGCTGCTGCGGCCGACGCGCGCCGTGCTGGCGCGCTCCCGGCCCTGGCCTGCCGCGCCCTTGTCGGGCGGGCGTGTTGGCGGCGGGCGCCGCCTTATGTGCTAAGCATAGTACTTTGCCCTCAATGCTGCCCGGGCCGGCCCTGCAGCGGGTCGGCGGCGGCGGCCGCAGGAGGGCCTGCAGGCGGACGGCGCCGCAGCCGGCGCGGCCGCCGCCGAGGCGCAGGCCGCCGAGCGCCACGCGCAGCACGCCGCGCGCCTGCACGCGCGCCGGCGCGCCGCGGACGCGCGCGGCCTACGCCGCATGGGCGCGCGCGTGGCGGCGCAGCGCGCACGCAACGAGGCCGTCGCGCAGGCGCGCCCCGAGCCCCGGCTGGCTCGCGTGCTCCCCTGCCTAGGTTTGATCAGAGGTGCACCCACGGCGCGCGCCGCAGGAGATCGCACGCGCCGAAGAGGAGCTGGCGGAGGCGGGCGCGGCCGGCTGGCCCGCGGCCGCCGAGGTCGACGCGGGCGACGTGACGCGCGCGCTGCGCCGCGAGTGCCAGCTGCGCGACATTCTCATCGCCCAGGCAAGCGCCGCGCTGCGTGCTGTGCACTGCTTGCGGCAGGCTTACGCTGGCGCGTTCACTGTCGTCAGTGACGGGCGCAGGACCGGACCGCGGAGGAGCTCGAGGCCAAGCTTGTCAAGCTGTGTGAGCGGACGTTTCCAATGTTTCCGCACGCGATGCCAGCCCCGGCGACGGCGTAGGTCTGGAGTGCTCTGCCTCGGTCGAGTCTGTGAGCAAGCTTTTCCCGCGCAGTTTATGTAACAGCTGTTTTACAACTTTTGAAGCAGCACGTGCGTGGTGCTCTTTGCATCTTCTCCCGCTTGCACGAGAAAGCAGCATACATATATGCGCTTGTAGTCACCCATACACAGAAGCTTGCAGCACCGTGAAAGAGCCGCGGTACAAGACCGCGCACCATGCCCCTGCGTGGGCACACGTTGCCGCTGCACGCAGAGGCCTGCTTGTGTAAGCTGCCAGTTTGCTGCCCGGGTCGGCCACTGCCATGCCTGCCACCCGGCTGCGCGACGCCCCGCGCCCGAGCGGCGAGCGCGGTCGCGGCCGCGCTGGACGTCCTGAGGGACGCACAGCCGCTGAGCCTGCACGACTGGACAGCCCAGCATGAGCGGCGCGAGGAGCCAGGCGGCGCGGCGCCGCCCATACAGGTCGACTTTGGCGTCGTCGCGGAGGCGTGGCGGCAGCAGGGCACGCTGGCGGGGTGCGCTCGCTCAGTAAGAGACGCAGAGGCTAGAGTCTGTGCGTGAGCAGGAGGCCGGGCCCGCGCCTGCTCCGGCCGGTCCGACGCGCGCGTGCCGCGCGGGCCAGGTGCGAGCCGGGCGGCCCGCGGCTGCGCGTGGCACTGCTGCTGAGCGGCGGCGTGGACAGCAGCCTGGCGCTGCGCCTGCTGCAGGCGGCCGGGCACAGCGTGACCGCCTTTTACCTCCAGATCTGGTTCGAGGAGGACTTCCGCAACTCCTGGGACGCATGCCCCTGGGAGGCCGACCTGGACGTCGCCCAGCGGGTGCGCCGCCCGCCCTGCCTCAGGCCACGTCGTGCCATCCAGACGGCCTCTGTTACCATCCCTTGCATCACGCTCCCAGTGCTTTCACTTTGCGGGCTGCCCGCGCGCGCGCGCTGCGCACAGGCGAGGGCCGCCTGCGGCGGCGTGCCGGCCGCCGTGCCGGCTCCCACACTGGCTACGTGGGCGGGGCCGTCCACGCGGCCCGGGCGCGCAGGTGTGCGGCGCGGCGGGCGTGCCGCTGGAGGTGGTGCCGCTGACGGGCGAGTACTGGCAGCGCGTCGTGCAGCACTGCCTGGGCGAGACGCGCGCCGGGCGCACGCCCAACCCGGACGTGCTGTGCAACTCGCGGCGCGCGCCCGCCCGGCGCCCGCTCCCGCCCGCCGGGCGTGCAGCCTTGCCTGGTCGCGGGAGGCGCCCCTGCGAGCGTGCGCGTGCGCGCGTGCCCATCGCAGGGCTTGAGGCTGTGCGGCCGCACAGGGTGAAGTTCGGCGCGTTCTACGACCACCTGGCGGCGGCGCACCCGGGCGCGTTCGACCGCGTCGCGTCGGGGCACTACGCGCGCCTGCTGCGGCCGGGCGGCGGCGCGGCGGCGCAGCTGGCGCTGACGCGCGACGCGGTCAAGGACCAGACCTACTTCCTAGCGGGCCTGTCGCGGGCGCAGCTCGAGCGCGCCATGTTCCCGCTCGGGCCGCTGACCAAGGCGTGCGGCGCCCTAATCCGTACCCTACCCTGTTGCCTCAGCGCGCCCGTCATGCTTGGCGCGGTGCGAGCGGGCGGCTGTCCGGTCGGGGCGCGCCGGGCCGGCGCGACGGGCGGCGGCCGCGCGCGCAGGCGGAGGTGCGGCGGCTGGCGGCGGAGGCGGGCCTGCCAAACCAGGCGCGGCCGGACAGCCAGGGCATCTGCTTCCTGGGCAAGGCGCGGCGCCCGCGCCCGCGCGCGCCCGCCCGCGCGCGCTTAGCCAGTTTGGCTTGCGGGAGGGTGGCGCGCTGCAGCTCCAAGGAACGCACAGCAGATGCACAGTGCCGGTGCCTGGGAGGCGCTACGCGATGCGTTTACCCAGTCCGCTTGAGACGGAGCAGGGCTGCTGAGAGCCAGAACGGAGTAGATTTCCTGGCCCCCCGACCCCACACAGAAGAGGCTGCGCCCGCGCCGGTCGCCCGGAGCCGGGCCGGGCGCCGCGCCCGGGCGTGTGCGCCGACGGGCGTTGGCGCGCGTGGGGCGCAGGTGCGCTTCGACGAGTTCCTGCGCGCGCACCTGGGCGTCTGGGCCGGGCCGCTGGTGGAGGCGGAGACCGGGCGCGTGCTCGGCCTGCACGACGGCTTCTGGTTCTTCACTCCCGGGCAGCGCCGCGGCATCGGCCTCGCTGGCGGCCCCTGGCGCGCCCGCCCCCGCCCCATGCGCTCCAGCTGTTCGGCCACCGGCTACCATACACCCTACCCTCTCCCCGTGCCCCCGCAGGTACGTGGCGCGCAAGGACGCGGCAGCCAATGCGGTGTACGTCTCGCGCGCGTACTACAGCGCGGACAAGCGGCGCGACGCCTTCCTGGCCGGCCAGCTCAACTGGCTCGCGCCGGGGCCGCCGTTGCTGCACAGCCCGCTGCAGTGCAAGGTGCGGCACGGGCCGCACGCGTACGCGTGCGCGGTGGCCGCGGAGCCGGGCGGCCGGCTGCGCGTGACGCTGCAGGGCGACGACCAGGGCCTGGCGGCCGGCCAGGTCGCGGTGTTCTACCGCGACGGCCTCTGCCTGGGCTCCGCGACCATCCTGGACGCGCTGGATGCGCCGCCGCCGCCGCTTGAGCCAACAGCCGCTTGCGCGCCTGATGTTGCTGCACCGCTGCCTGCTAGCGCCTGATGCGCCTCAGCGTTTGGGGGCCTTGCAGCCTCGGATGCTGTAAGTTTAAGGGCAGCTGACTCAACCATGCATGCTCTCCCCCAAGGGCTGCTTTGGCCGCCATGCAGGCCGTCATGTGGTAGCTGTAGCCGGCAGGCAGTGTCATGGACCATTCCAGGCAGCTGCCTGCTTGCATGAGGTCGCGGAGCGCGCCTGTTTGGTAAAGTGCCCGCTCTGCTGAACGGAGGCAGAGCGCAAGACCTCATGCAATGGCGCGACACTCAAGCTGCATGGCCCTCCAGGGCTTCACCGAGTCTGGTCATCTGCACGCCTTGCGCGCTCTCATCGCCAATGTAACAAGATTGCTGCACACCGTCAACATGCAAATGCACCTCAGCGTGTGAGCAGCATTGGGTCATCCACCGGGCTAGGAGGGAATGCACATGAAGGAGAATATGCGCCGCTCGGTAAACAAACTGCGGCACCCACGGGACCGCAGACGCCGCAGACAGCACAGACCTAGGCCACCAAGGCATACATACGATGCTGAGGCCCTCCCGCCCGCCGCATCTCCACAGCCTCTTGCGACTCAAGGGATGCAGTGCAATCTCTTCTCAGGCCCCAGACTGCGCGTCACTCCTCCCTGGCGAGCCGGGGGTAGCCTCCTGGGGCCCCCGCATCCACACGGAAGCCCTTGACTGCCCGGCCGAGGAAGGCGCGGATGTGCTCGTTGACTGCCGCGGGCCTGCGCGAGGCGCCCAGCCTGTCAGCAAACCGCTGCCTGCTGGTGGGTGTGTGGTCTGGCACGCACCGCCAAAATGCCGGACGCAAGGTACTCTCTCTCGCAAGAAGCTCCTTCTGGTAGACATCACATTGTCATCACTGGGTGCCAGACGGCTGTGCCAGGCGCGCAGCTTGCGCGCATGGAAGGGCCGCAATGCGCTTCACGCCATTGGCAATGGTGGGGAGCAGGTGCATGCCTGTCCTGCGGGCACCAGTGGGAGCAGTTGGGCAGCAGGGCCGGCAGCCAGCAGTTCCGCACGTGGCGGTCGAGCTGCTGCCACATCTCGTCGTAAAAGTACTCGTCCTCATCGCCGACCAGGAGCAATGTGGGCACCTCCAGCTCCGCCGCGCACGCCCTGCAGAGCATCAACAACTGCATTTTCCGAGCCGCCAGGGAGCGCGTAAATCTCGTGTTTGGTATGAGGCGACAGGGGTACGCCATGTTGTGTGGTTGCAAACGCCAACAACAGACGAGTCAGTGATGGACTTAGGAGTCCTGCTTGCACACCCGCGGCATCATCAGCACGCCAGGCAAGGTTGTGGAAACTGGGGCCGCACCGGTCAGCGGCTGCGATCGGGCGCCAGGTCTCGTTGTCGACCCAGCCGCGGTAGTAGTTGAGCATCGCGGAGGCGGAGCTGATGCCGGTGCGCGCGTTGATGCCCTGGCACATGCTGTCCTTGATGCGGTTGATTTCGTGCTCGGAAATGGCGTCAGGGTTCCTGGGAGCGTGCGGGTCCGGGGGCACGAGGGACATGTTGATGAGGGACACGTCCTTGTGCAGCACAAACAGCTCGGCCAGCCAGGGCGCGTAGAAGAGCTGGAAGTAGGAGGACCTGCGTCCAAACAGAGGTGGTGTTCGATGCACCGATGTCCATGTCTCGTTGGCTGTGAGGCAGGCACCACCGCGCAAAAGTGTGCCGGCGCTCCGTCATATAAGCTTCAAAGCAACCTGTCACTCAAGCTTCAGAGGAACGAGCTGCGACAGGTCCAGCAGCGCCTTATGCCACCCGAGGATGGTGGTCTGTCACAAGTCCAGCGCTGTGGCCTCAGGGGCGCATGCGCCTTTGCCGCGGTAGGAGCGTCTCCCTGGCACCCTTGCAGACAGAGGCGGCTCACTACGGGCGGGGGTGACGCACCTGACGGCCTGCCTCGGACTGAAGTTCTTTGTCCATGAGGTGGGATGCGGCGCCGAGATGATGATGAGGCGCTCGATCATGTTCTGGTGCATGTGGGCGACAGTCCATGCGACCTTCCCTCCCCTGCAGGGGTGAAGCATTCCCCATGAAGACCTGATCAAATTCCACGTGAAGACCTGATCAAGCCGGGCCCAGCACAGTGTGATCGCATATATGCATGGGCACGTGACAGGCGGCTGCGGTTGCAGCTGCTACCCATGGATGGCCATCCATGCGCTGCAGGCAGGAGCGCTGTGACTCTGCATGCACAGCACCACACTGCGCAGGCTCGTGCTGCGGTGCTGCTCCAGCCACAGGCGGACTCGGGGCTGGGGTGATCATTTGGGAGTCGTCTCGTTGCGCACCAGTCGTGACCAGCCAGGACGCACGTCTTGTAGCCCAGGGCGAGCACCACAGCGACCACGTCCGCCACCAGCACGTCAATGTAGTAGTCCCGCCGTGCCTGCGGCCGCAGCCACGGCAACGCGCTCCACCGGCTGTGCTTGCTTCGGCGGTGGCAGCCTGGCGGGGGGTGCCTTGTGGCACTGTACCTGTCAGGTTGCTGCCAGCAGGTTGCGCAAGCTCCTTGGCTTGCACTTGAGGGTCCTACCGTGGGTCGGCCGCTCTGGCCGTAGCCGCGCATGTCGATGGCAGCAACGTTGTACTTGTCTCTGAACGCGCTCATCTGATGTTCCCACATGGTCCACAGCTCCGGGAAGCCGTGCAGCAGGAGCATGAGTGGCTTGCTGGTGTCGCCTGTGCTGCCGGTGGTCACTGTGTGCAGCCTGCAGACAGGGGCAGGTGATCAGCACACCATCATGATCTTCAACCTCCTGATCAACACACCCTCTGTACGCAGGCAGCGGGTGCGCACATGACGCCGTTGGCTCCTGGTAGGTGCCTGTGTGTGAGCCCGTCAACATCCTGGCCGGCAGGCCTTGCCGCACGGTCGCTCGGCCAAAACGTACTGGGACTGTCAAGGCACTGAGAGGTCAGCGTGAGCATGGATCGGAGGGCCTGTTTGTGATCGGTGCTCAGATGCCCACCTCTTGACGTACTCGTATGCCACTGTTGCGCCGGTGCCTGCCCAAATAAGTGGGGCATACCACATCTTCTTCACAAACTTCAGGTAACCGTCGACTGTCATCACAGCGGGCCTGGCACAGCGGGCCTGGCACAGCGGGCCTGGCACAGCGGGCTGGCACACTGTGCCACGAAGACGAGCTGAAAAAAAAATGCTTTGATGCTCTTCAAGACTTGCTCAGGTAGATCGCCAGACGCAGCACCTGACTCATCTGACGGGGATTGCTTGTGAGAACCAGTGTGCCTGCAGCTGGAGTAGAGACAATAAACATCCAACAGAGCCGCACTGCCCTGGCGCGCATGCAGGTACCGCCGCATGCTGCACATGCGGCCTCACGAGGTTCACTGACCTGAATGCGCTGCGTTCTTTCATGACCCAAGCCACCCCAAAGTACAAGCGCGCAAGAGCACGTCCACCCTATAAAGCAACGCCCCCCCGCCTCATGCAAAGCGCATGTCCGCCGGCCAGACCGGGAACGCGCGCTTAAACAGGCTGGCGCAGACGGTGTCCTGCTGCGACACGCCGCCATCGAACACGGCCTTGAGCGCGCCGTGCGTGCCGAGTGGCTCGCGGATGCGCCCGCGCCGGCCGCCCTTGGTCCACAGCTCCAGCGGGCGGAACCAGCGCACGTCGTCCGGGCCGTGAAACATCCAGCGCACGACCGCCTTTTTCTTGTGCACGCGCGCGGGGCAGCCGGTCAGCACCGCCTTCTTCAGCACCACGCGGTCCGGGTCCGCGCCGCGCAGCGCGCCTGCGCGCAAGCCCGCCCGCTCAGCGCGTGCGGCGCGCCCGCCTGGCCCTGACCAACTCCACTCGGGCCCTGGCCGACCCCCTTCGAGCTCTGTCCGGTCGCATGCGAGCTCTATCAGATGGCATGCGAGCTCCGGTCGGCCCCCTGCGAGCCCTGTCCGATGCGCCGCAGGCCGGGCCGCGGGCAGGGGCGCGGGCGGGGCGCGCGCCGTGCGCGGCCAGGCGCAGGCCGCCGTCGGGGCCGCGCTGGAAGGCAAGCAGCGGCAGCGGGCCGTACGCGATGGGCGCCACCACGCTCGCGACCGCCTGCCGGCCCGCGTGCAGGAAGCGCTCCAGCTTGAACTTGGCCGCCTGCGGCTCGTCCGTGGAGAAGATGGGCCGCGCCTCGAACGTCCTGCGCGCGGCGCCGCGGCCGCTGGCACCGTGACCCTTACCCTGACCCTATGCCTGGCACCGCCGCGCGCCCCTCTTCTCGCGCATGCCCCAGGGGCCGCCCGCCCGCCCGCCCGCCCGCGGGGCCGCACCGCAGGCCGGTCACGAAGAGCAGGGGCGCCTTGTTCGGCAGCGGCTCCGCGAAGCCGGCCGCCTTGCGCACGGCGAAGTTGAGCACCGACAGGCGGCTCTCGTGCTGCAGCAGGCCGGTGGCCACCAGCGGCGCGGCGCCGCCCTGCGCGCGTCGCGCGCCTCAGGCACACCCAAGTGCATCGCGCGTGCTGAATGTGTGTCCGAGCGCGGCCGGCGCACCGCCTGCGAGGCCGCCACCCGGGACACCGCAGCGGCCGCCGCGGCCGCCGGCACCGCCGCCAGGTGCACCGTCACGTGCGCGCCCGCGGGCGCGCCCAGCGCGTCGCCCGGCGCGCCCACCGCCGCCGCCGCCGCCGCCGCCCTGCGGCATGCCGGGGGCGTGAGGCCTGGCGCGTGCCGAGCGGTCCCGCACATGGCTGCACGCTTGCCCTCCAAGCGACGTGTACTGGCCGCGCGGCGCCGCATAGCCCTGTCCTAACGCTGACCTAAACCTAGCCCGCACCGCTTGTGCATGCGGCGCGGGTTCTGGAACGCGAAGATGCGCGCGTACTCCGGCGGCAGGCCCTCCTTGGGGTCCCAGCCGCTGGTGCGCCAGCTCTTCAGCCCGCGGTACCTGGCGAAGCGCGCGCGCGCGTCCACGCCCGCCGGCGTCTCCACCTGCGCGCCGCCCGGCTACATCGCTGGGCGCCCGGCCGGCGCGGCTGGTGCTCGGGGCGTCAAGAGCTACCGAGCGGGCAGGCCGGGGCGCGCGCCTCGTCTGGGAAGCTCGCGTCGTCCTGCTGCGCGCGCCAGCGCCGCTTGGCCTCGGCGGCGCCCGCCGCGCTGCTCGCCTCGTCCGTCTGCCGCCCCGGCGCGGCCCCACGTCGGTCAGTTTTGGATTATTCGCCTATCTGGCGCTCAGACTGGTCATCAACCTGGCGTTGGTGACCGCAAGCGCACGGCCGCTGACACAGAGGGCGGCGAGCGCGGCACCTCCATACGGCCCGCCTCGTCCCCGTCGTCCTCGTCGTCCTGCCAGTCGTCGGTGCCGCCGGCGTCCGTGCCTCCCGGCTCGCCGTCTGCGTCGGCGCCCTCCATGCTGCCGCCGCCCTCAGTGCCGCCGCCACCGCCGCCTGGCAGCGGCTCGTCGTCGGACTCGAGGTCGTCGCCGTCGTCATCGTCCAGGATCCAGGCCGCCTGATACTCGCTCGTGCCGGCGGGCAGCCGGCGCCGCCGGCCGCTGCCAGCGCGCGCGTCGTCTGCCTCCTGCAGCTCCTGCTCGCGCACAACACAGCATCGCTCGACAGCCGCTGTCTGAGGTGCCTGTACGCCCTCAATTCTACATCTTGCACTTCCCAAACTCGGCACTGCACCCAGGGCAGGCATGTGCGACACGCGGATGCCGCCCGATGCAAGGGGCACCACTCCAGGAAGCCAGACCCAGTCCCAGATGGAGCGTATACCACAACTATGGTGTGGGTCATTATCAACTGACTATTGTCACGCATCAGGTCAACAAAGCCCCAGGTCACTTCACAGCACATGCGTGCCCTGCCGCCATGCCGTCCCGACCGGTCATGCGCACAGGCGATGCAGCGGGCCACAGACGCGCGCCCCCGCCGGCATGCCGCACAGGGCCGCGCCCAGGGCGAGGCCGGACATGGGCGCGCGCCTCCTCGGTCGGCCATGTCTGCTCGCCGGCGAGCGGGTCCGGCGCATTCTCGCGCACGAGCGCCTCACGCTCGCCGGGCGCCGCCGCCGCTAGCACCGCCGCGCCCGCGCCCGCCGCGTCCATCGCCTGCGGCGCGCCGCTCGCGCCGGCGGCGCCGGTGGGCGCGGGCCGCGCCGCCGGCTCGCCCAGCGCGGCCGGCTCGGCCGCCGCCTCGATGCGGTCCACCTGGAAGTCGCCCGCGCCCGGTACGTGCACCAGCTGCGCGGCCGACAGGCCCAGGCCGCGCACATAGCCCCTGCGCGCGCGCAGCCCCGGCCTCGCGCGCCGCGTTCGGACGGCCACAAGCCAGCTTGGTGAGGCTGGGGCATGACGCTGTGAAGCCCCCACGGCGCCGACTCACCTTGTTGTAAAAATACCCCCCCAGCGGCAGTGCAGAGCCGCCGGGCGCCCGTGCCACCAAGCAGCCTGGGGGCGCCGCACGTGAGCGACAGCGTGCCGGGCGTGTCCGGCGCAGCGCCGGCGGGCGCGGGCGCAAACGCAGCCGCCTGCGCCAGCAGCGCCGGGCGGTGCCGCCGCCAGCCGGGCAGCGCAGGCCGAAGGTCGCACAGCGCGCGCAGCAGCGCCGCGGCATCCTCGCCGCTGTCCAGCGAGGCCACGCGCGCCTGGGACACGCCCTGCGCGCTCCGCCGACGGCCGGTCCGGCGTGCTGCAGCTGCCGCGCTGGGTGACGCTGCATACCCTCCGGCTCGGGGGCCAGAGTGCGCCGCCTCACAAGAGGCCCCGGCGACCTGCTCGTTCCTCAGTCCTCAGACCTTCCGGTCCTGAACGCGCGTGACACGCCCTGGCAGGACGACAGGCGCCGCATGGTGGTATGCACAGCCGCGGCGCACTCCGGCCCTGCCCGCAAGACCCAAGCAGCAGGGCCCGGGCGCGCGCCTGGGCGTCCAGCGCGGCTGCGGCGCGCTTCTTGGCCGCCGCGCGCTGCTTCAGGCCGGCGGCGGGCGGCCCGACCGTCAGCGCCAGCGCCGGCGGCAGCCCGAGCTGGCGCAGCACGGCCAGCGCGCGCTCGCCCGCCGCGTCCACCTGCGCGCCCGCCGCGCCGCCCGGCAGCAGCAGCAGCAGCACCTGCGCGCGCGCCGCCCGTCAGCGAAGCACGCGGCGAAATGGCGCCCAGGCGCCCGAGCAGCCCCACCCGGCTGATGCAGGTCGACTTGTTTAAAAGCTAGCAAGGGCGCGCTGCGCGCATGCTGGCAGTGCGCTGGCGGGCGCCGCGTTCTTGATAAAGCTGCCTGCCAAGCTGCCAAGAAGCAGGGCCGGTGCCGCTGGTCATGCACCGTGACGTCGCGAACGAGTGCGCGCCGCCGACTAACACTTCCAGCAGGCTCAACGCGCTTGATGCAGAGCCAGCGCGCTCCAAGAGGCTCGCCTGAATGGAGGCCAGGCAGTGCGGGGACAGGGCTGCGCGCCTCGGCGGCGGCGCCCAGGTCCGCGATGGCGAGCGGGTCGCTGCGGTCGAGAGGTGGCGGCAGGAAAGTCAGGCGCGCGCGCGCGCGGCCGGGCGCAACTACCGTCGTCGGCCGCTGCTTCGCGCCTGCTCGCCCGCCGCGCCTGGTTGTCTGCCTTCGCGGCGCTCGCGCGGTCACAGACTGTGAGCAGGGTGCATCCGGGCGCGCCTGCCGCATGGTCGGCCTCCGCCATGTCCGAGTCGCGCGGGCACGCGCCCGCCGCCGCCGCGCCGCTGCACGCCGCCATCAGCCCGCTCCACACGCGCTCGGCGTCGACGCCCTGCACCACGCATCCAGTCACGACGCGCTGCTGCCGGCCTCCCGGCGGGCTAGCGGGAGTTACGGAAGCAGGGCGCGGCCTGGACCGCCGGCGCCAGCGGGCGGGTGGCGCGGGGTCGGTGCTGTGCAAGAGCTGTACCTCGGAGAGGGGCAGCAGCGCAACCACGCGCGGCGGCCCGCCCGCGCGCCGCTGCGCCAGCAGCTCCTCCCGCCGCCGGTCCCTGAGCCGAGCACACGCTCAGCCACAGAGCATGTGCTCGCTCACTGAGCGCCAGTCACTGAGCCCAGTCTTTGAGCCCCTGCAAACATCAGCGCACGACTTGCAGCCAACACCGGCTGCACGCCCTGCGCACGCCGCGGGGCCGCGCACCGCTCCTGCTTGGCCTGCTGGTGCCGCTGCGCCTTGCAGGCGGCGGCCTTCACTCCGCTCTTGGCCGACAGGCGCGCGCCGCCCTCTGCACGCACGCGCGCCTTTCAGTCACCCAGTGTGCCGAGGAGCAGGCGTGCAGCCTGGCACAGCTCGGGGAAAGCGTGGGCCGCCGGGCGCGCCTTTGGCCAGCTTGTGCTTGGCGCGTGCGCTGCGCCCGGCGCTCCTGCCGGCCTTGTGCGCCTGCGTGCGAGGAGGCGTCAGCCCGGCGGCCAGCGGCCCGTGAACAAGGCCGCCGCGTGCGAGTCCAGCCGACGCACCTTGTTGTGCTGCCCGTGTGCGCTGGGGCCTGCCATGAAGAGGCTGTGCAGGTGTCGCCTGTGCTTACTGTCTCACAAGCACCTTCGCCAGGTGAACGGCGGACAAGGCACATCAACCACTTTGCAAGCCCCAAAGCGCCTTGAAGCTTGACAATGAACGCACCGCCACACTGTGTCACCCAGCTGCGCGTTCTTCACGGCGTGGCCTGAGCGCACCATGAACGCTGCCAAACTTCAGCAGGAGCGCTCGAGGGAATACGGAACTCGCGTTGCAAGGTTAGGGCTGACTTGCACTACGCCTTCAATGCACACCTGACAGGTCCTTGTCAGCTCCGTGCGCTGCGCTCAGAGCGATGAGGGGCCAGTCCAGCGTGCTGCGGAGGCTGGCATCGGCCTCCGCTTCTACCCTAAATGCCTACGCGGAGACGGCAGTGCGCGCGCTGTCCACCGGCTCAGAGCTGAAGAGCCTGCTGGCGGAGAAGATACCGCCTCAGCAGGTCCGGGCGCGCCGCGGCGGTGACTGTGTCGGGGCAACCTGGGGGCGGTGGCGCTCTGCAGGGCTGCGGGGGGCGCCTTGCTGTGTGATGAGGGTAGGGGAGCTCAGGCGTGGGGCGGGGGGCGCTCGTGTGGGGCGGCTGCCAAGTTACACAAACTTGCGGGCGACCGCCGGCAACTTCTGGGCGGCCTGACTCGCGCGCCGGGCAGCGCAGGAGCGGCTGAAGGCGTTGAAAAAGAACCACGGCGGGAAGGAGGTGGGGAACGTCACGGCGGAGAAGGTGATCGGGGGCATGCGCGGCATCACGGTGAGCGCGCCCGGCCCGCCCCGCAGCGCCGCCGAGCCCGCGCGACGGCCTGCGGCAGGCCTGCCCGGCGCCCCGCGCAGGGGATGCTCTGGGAGACCTCGCTGCTGGACCCGGAACAGGGCATCAAGTTCCGCGGCTACAGCATCCCGGAGCTGCAGGCGCGCCCGCCCCGCCGCTCGCGAGCGCGCACCCACTGAGCCTGGCCGCAGAGGCGCACCCCTGAGGCTCGGGTGGGCCCCCGTGCGCAGAAGCTGCTGCCCGCCGCCAAGGAGGGCGGCGAGCCGCTGCCGGAGGGCCTGCTGTGGCTGCTGCTCACCGGCGAGGCGCGCGCCCGCCCCCGCCGCGCACCCGCCGCGGTGTGCGCAGGCCGCCACGCGCTGGGCGCCGTCACGCTGGGGACTCCGGTGCCATGGGCCGAGCCCTGGGGCGGGCGCCGCAGGTGCCGACCAAGGACCAGGTGGCGAGCGTGACGGCCGACCTGGCGCGGCGCGCGGCGCTGCCGGAGCACCTGCCGGCCGTGCTGGGCGCGCTGCACAAGGACACGCACCCCATGATCCAGTTCTCGACCGCGGTGCTCGCGCTGCAGGCGCGGCCCCGCGCCGCGGTGTCTGGGCCGGCAGCGCCGCCGCGTGCCCGCCTGCGGGCCATGCCGGCCCTGCTACACGGCTGCCGACGTGCAGGGGGGTTTCAGGATTGGTTCCCTAACCCAAACATATTCCCTGTGGCACGCTGACGGCGACGCTATTGTGCGACGGCAGCCGGAGAGCCAGTTCGCGGCCGCGTATGCGCGCGGCGTGCCCAAGACCAAGTACTGGGAGTTTGCGTACGAGGACTCCATGAACCTCATCGCCAAGCTGCCCGGCGTGGCGGCGCACATCTACCGCAACACCTACCACGGCGGCAAGCTCATCGAGGCCACGCCCGGCCTGGACTGGGCCGCCAACCTGTCGCACATGATGGGCGCGCGCCCCCCGCGCCCGCCGCATGTGAGGGCCACCGCGTGGCACTTGGGCTTGGGATTAAGGGCATAGGATTAGGGGCGATGGCGCGCTGAGCGCATGGGGGCCGGCAGGGTACGAGGAGGAGGACGCCGTGGAGCTGATGCGCCTGTACCAGACCATCCACGCGGACCATGAGGCGCGCCCCGCCCCCCGCCGCCAGCAGCTGGCCCGCCGTCCCCCGGCCTGCCCGCCCCGCCCGCACGCAGCCGATCGGTGGATAGCGAACGCGGCCGGGCGCGCAGGGCGGCAACGTGAGCGCGCACGCGACGCACCTGGTCGGCAGCGCGCTGTCGGACCCGTACCTGTCCTTCAGCGCCGGCCTCAACGGCCTGGCCGGCCCGCTGCACGGCCTGGCCAACCAGGAGGTGCTGGGCTGGATGCTGGACGTCAAGAAGCAGGCGCGCCGGCGCTGCCCCGCCCCGACCCCCGGGCGGCTCGCAGCCGCCCTACCTTACCCTCACCCTGATCCGCCTCGACCCCCGCTTGGCCCGGGGCCGCGCTGACGGCGGGCGCCGCGTCGCGCGCAGCTGGGCGACAGCCCCAGCAAGGAGGACGTGAAGGACTTTGTGTGGGCCACGCTGAAGAGCGGCAAGGTCGTGCCCGGCTTTGGGCACGCCGTGCTGCGCAAGACCGACCCGCGCTACATGTGCCAGGTGCGGCCGCGCGCTCCGCCGCTCTGCACGCGCTGGCGGCCGCCCCCGCCCCTACTGCACATGCAGCGCGCTGAGGCGCGGCGCGCGCGCAGCGCGAGTTCGC
>JAABUR0100004272.1_pt1 | contig 19232 bp, 27 predicted proteins | sample 5560091 | NCBI WGS metagenome assembly JAABUR01 (sample SAMN10711879, study PRJNA513375) | rock metagenome | isolation source: Antarctica rocks | place: Antarctica: Victoria Land, University Valley sud | reverse complement strand
AACTATGTTCTTGTCGATCTAAAGCTTCAAAACCAAGTGCTCCATAGGAGCTGTCCGGCTAGATACGTTGCGACTACTCGGACCCACAAGGCTTCGGATTGCTATGAACATTAGGGACACGTATGGATGGGAATATAAAAAATGCCGAGGTAAATGGCTAACTTCAACACCGGACTCCGCCTTATCAAAACCCATGTGTTCGTCTCAACGTCCCTCGATAATTCACATTCATCGTTTCTTTTCTCTGCGCTGCTGTGATATCATCCGAATAATGATACACACCTGCCTTATTGTTTAGCATATCGTAGCCCCCATGCTCCTTGATTCGGCTTGTCGGCTCAGTCATGCTCGCCTGGTCGGTGAGGGAGAGCTTGTTATAGCGGACGTCGACAACTTCGTTGACGGCCTTTAGGTTGGTGCCGAGACTGGCGGCACAAAGAGCGGAAGATAGCGGAGCGGACCATGGACTCGAACACGTTGGTGGCAAAGTTTTGGCAAGTGCCCGGTTTCTGGGAGAGGGAGAGCTAGGGACGGTTGCTTGCCTAGGGCTCCGGTCACGACTGCAACCTTGACTGCGTACACCATGGTAATTGAAGAACTCTAGTCAACGAGTAGAAGCCGAATTGAGGGCTATGCTTCAACAAGCTTGAGAGTTGAGAGTAATTTTCTGAAAGGACAAGGTCGCACATCAATGCAGTAATTTCTACCGATACTTTAGTTGTCAAGCTTGTCCTCTACGTCAACCAAACTGAAATAATTTGAGTCTCGACGATGTGGGTGAATCGATTTCCCGGCAGCATACGCGAGACTGGAGTTCTCACAAGGCCCTCAATGTCTTTTATCCAAGTCCTACACCTCAGTATCGAGTCATCTTTATCGCCACGGACTGCTCGTCAATTATCGGTTCCCATAGCGGAATATTCCGCACGCAAGGCTAAAGCGACTACGGTAAGCCTCGGTCTAAGCCCGACGGCCTGGTTAACCAGGAGTAAGGCTAATGGAACAATCCTCTCGTGCCACTACCTTTGTGTATCCCTCTCTCTCCCTACATGTTTGGTGTCATATATCGAGTCTTCAGCTGTGCAGACTTAGATGTGCTGTGCGGTTGAACAGAAGTGCTTGTTGCCTAAAGTGGGTGAACGCCGCAGTAGGACATATAATTGTCCGCCCGCGCTGAGCTTTGAAGACGTTCTACATATACTTCTTCGAGGTCCTTGTACTCGACACTGTATTATGAGTCATGGCGTAGATTGTTGACTCGACGTTGGCATCACTTTCAGATGAAGGCACCTTTCCTAGTCATAGTATGTTCTTTTTGAAATTCCGTTGGTTGAGTCGAGAGGTATCACTCTCTTACAGGTATAATGTGAAGGTGCAGGTTGGACTCGAGACAATAGAAGGCCGTGAGGATGCAGTGCCATATTAAGTGCCACTCATTTCTGTGCGAGCAATTCCGCGATACTATGCTTTATAATGTGCTTTCAGAGACAGCTGAGTATCTACCTCGCGGTGCCATCTTCAGTCCAAGTGGAACTTGCTTCTGTCGTCTCTTGTATCACTTATATAATGCTAATCACTTTGACCCGAAGTGACACTCTTCTTATTGTCTCTCTAACACGCTCTCAAAACGTCTCTGCGGGATGAATTCTACAGCTAAATTTTTACGAGGCCCTCATACCCGATCGCTGACTTTTCGGGCTAACCAACCTTCGTCACTGACGCGAACGCTGGTCTTGGCAAGGAAGCTGTCAAACCTTTTTTTCGTTTGAACGCCAAAAGGGCTGTCAATGCCGAGCGCACCATCGCCAAAGGTGAAGCAGCCAAAGCAGAGATCGAGGGGCAATCAAAGCGTGCTGCAAAGGTCATCGAGGCATAGAAGCTCGATTGTTCGAGCTATGCCTCATGCAAGGATTTTACAGCCAAGGCTGTCAAGCTGGACCGCGTCGATTTTGTAGTCCTGAACGCTGAGGTTGCTATTAAGCATTTTCAGATGTTCGAGGATGGTCAGATTACTGTGAACTTTATTAGACCCATATGGCTTGTGCCGCTTCGGCCATCATTATTGCGTGCCTCTGCTGCATGTCTATACTACGTTCCCCGGGCGGAAGACGCCAAACTCGCTTGCCACTCTTAACAACCTGAAGATAGCTGTCATGTCCGTTCGGTGAGAATATTATTATTCTTCTCCTGCTCATCCTCCTGTTTCTCCGTTCGTCTTCATCTTATATCAGTGCAATATATGACAGCTGAATCATACATCCTACAGATACCAAGTCTCTAAACTCCTACAACTTTCGCTGTTCGAGAACTTGCAGCACAAACTGTTAACAGCAAGCCCTTTATTACCATCAACACTCTTAATATCGGGCTCTGTTACACAGACTAGACCCGTAGTGCAGTGGGCGTCACCTATCTCACGATGAAGCTGATGAAAGCTCTACAGGCATGGGCAGCTGAAGAGGGCGGCCAGACCCTTGTGTATGCCACTACTGCAGGACCTGAGTCGCATGGGGTGTACATTAGTGATAGCAATATTCGAAAGTAAGCCTTTCTTGACTGAGAAGATGTTCTAGAATGCATGTAACGTGATTGTCCACAGTAAAGGCTAGTCAAAGTTCGTCATCAGCCAGGATGGCCAGAAGACGCAGAAGAAAGTCTGGGCAGAGCTGGTCGCAATAGTCAGCTAGCCATTACCAAATTTTCCGGGCTAAGGAGATAATGGAAACAGTAGGCTGGATTGAGTTGAATTGGCAGTGTTCCTTCAGATCGTTGAGTTAATGGGATGATTAATTCCTTCAGGAAGGGATCGTAGACGTGATGGGAAGAACCGTGACTGATAAATGCCGAGAATCGACTCACTACATCAAGCTATCCCTATATATCAGCAACGGTATAACAGAGCAAGTATTTCTATCTACTACGGCAACTCATCATGCTACACAATTTTGCGTACTTTGAATAGCTTAGCGAGCTTTCCTGAAAGTGAGTGTTTAATGTAAGATACTTTTCAGCCAAACCATCTTGGAAATCATGTTGTACCGCAATGCCCACTACATTACCACTGGTAGAAAGCAAGGCTGATAAGCAGAGCCTTGTTTGTGCCAATTTGAAGAAGAACAATTGGTCGCCTAGACCCTTGGTTAGAATCATTGATGTCTATCAAGAGACATTCACATCAGCTTTCGTGACAATACCGCAGAATTAATTAACTTCTATGTGTCTTAACTTGCATTCTCGATCTTGCTATTTGAGCTGTTCTCATCTTAAGAAGATCAGCAGAAAGCTTGCATTCACAATCAACCTCAAGAAAAAGAAAGAAGTAAAGCGACAAGAGAATAAACTCACAGACAACAGGCTTCAGCAATCAATCGTATCTTCTTTCAATTCTTTATTCAGTCTTCAAGAACCTCACGCTCAAAGTCGTAAGCACAGCAGTGCAACCAACGTCGCTCGCGCTGTTTTGACAAGGCGTCATGTACTTCGTTGCCTCATTTCTTCCAGAATTCTCTTCGTTCAACGTTTCAAAAATTCTTGTCGCAGCATTCGCTGACACTTGTTCAAGCAAAGCATGAAGCATACTATTCAATGCATGCATTTTCACACATGCAAAATTCGTTCTATGTTTCTGCTCAGCGATGACATTCGTCAGTGCTGAATGCAAATTGCTCATGAAACTCGTTACGTCGACTTGCTGCTCTCTGATCACGAAAGCGTAAAACGAAGTTTCAAGACTCAATATATAAATAATGATCATTGCAACAAACATGTTGATGCATGTCAAATCTGATGAATTGATCGCAGAATAAATATCTTGCATGATAAAATAAACATTATTGATTTGATTTGTAATCTCTTAATGATCTAAGCACTCTTGTATCATTGAAGATCAAGCGAAAGCATTGTTGCGTTGATTGAAGAAATGAAACTCATATTGCTGTAATGACACTGTGTCGATGTTGAGAAAGAAAAACTCTTGCTCAGAAGTAAACTTTTGAAACTTGTTGTGTTTTTGTTATGATCTTGATTTATTCTCAACTTTACTCTTGATTTATTCTTGATTCTATTCTTGATTTATTCTTGACTTTATTCTCAACTTTATTCTCAATTTATTCTCAACTTTATTCTCAACTTTATTCTCAATTTATTCTCAACTTTATTCTCGATCTTGATTATTTCTAATTGAATTTAGTGAGCATTCAAGTTAAAGATGATGTCATCGAGTCTTTGCATCATCTGTGTAAAACATCAATTCTTTCAAGTCTAGCACAAAGATCAGAAACACACATATAAGCTGCGAGTTTTATTCTGTAAATACTTTTCTTTCTTAGTATTTATCTATTAATTATATTACACTCATATGACTCGCTTTATGTTGATCTCTAACAGTAGATAAATACTAATCAACTACTTTGCTATTGACGTGTAGATGATATGAAATAATCTACTTCGTTCATTCAGAAAATTCGCAAGAAATTCTTTAAATTACTTTCATTAAAACATACATTCAAATTTACTTAAATTTATCACTCAATCACTTAATTTTATCACAATCAAATTTATTTATCTATTTTTATCTTTCTTATAATAACACACGACTCTGAATCAGTTGAGTCACAAACGACTCATCTGCTTAGAAGCATTGCAAATAAATGAATTTTTCTTCTTTCTTTTGATGTTTTAGCTAAATCTCAAAACGTTGAGATTTCATGAAACATTAAGATTGAAAAATAATTATATCAGTGAGCTCTTGATCAGTCAAATGAGATCATCAAGATGTTAAATGAGCTAAGAAATCAATAAAACATGACTTTGAAATGCAATGAACATTGAATCGTTCTACAGATCAAACATACTCAGAGATTGAAACAGCTAAGAATCAATTGCACATCAATGAACATTCTAAAAGAGATTAACATTCAACTACAAAAGACAATGTTGAAACTCAAAGAGAAACAATGTTCAGCTGATCAGCTTTGATCTCAACAACATATTGAGTCTCGATCTACTACAAATTCTCTATCTCAACAAGATATTGAGTTGCATGCTTCTATCAAGAATCATACTCAACAAGAGATGTTTACTAAGTTCATCTTCTTCGAAAATGAACATCATTGATTCTACAAATTTTCGAATCTGTCTATATTCATTGATGAAGATGAATCAAGTTGAGAAAATTGAAGAAACAAAATGAATGACAAGCTGATTATTAATGTTAATCAATTCAATGATGAGATCATTTATATTGTTTACATGATGTTTAGACTAGAAAATGACGCTGCAAAGCACATCTTTGCTCAACATCATTTTGATTCTTTAAATTCATTCACTTTAATCTACAAGTTATTTAATCATTTGAAAGAAATATATGATGAATTGAATAAAAATTGAAAGTTTCGATGCAAATACAACGCTCTGAAATAAGTAGACAAGTCTTTCAATGTTTTTTACTTCAACTTTATGAAGTTATTCAACTATCTTGATTATGATGATTGCACTCTGATGAATGATTTTCAGAATAAAATCAACAATCATTTGCAGAATGCTTTATCAATCTGTTCAGAGAATTTTACTTCACTTTCTCGTCTCAAGAAATTTCTTCAAGATGTAAATAATAAACAGCAAGTCAACTATCAGCTATGCAGCGAACGTTACACTGTCATCATCAAAGTCACTGTCGTATTTGACAAATACATTACTTCATTGTCAGTGATGACTTTGATAATTAATTATGTTAAGTTGACTATCTTTTCTATCTCTGAGTCAGCGAGATCATTTATTATCTGCTACATCTGCAAGATTTCAAGTCACTTGTTCAAGAATTGTTCTCAGAACAAGATCAACATCTCAACTTTTTAAGCTTTCACTTTTCGTTTGCATGAGATAGTTATTCTCAAGAATAAAGAGAATGAGAAAATGTCTTCTTTTGAGAATAGCAAGACAAAAAACTAGTGACTTTCATTAAAGACATGATGAAAGATGTGTTAATTTCTTCAACAATGAGCATATCAAATGATTCTTTTGCTTCTGAATCTTTAACTACTGAATATGTACTTTCTAGCAATGAAATTAGCTACTCATTGAAGTCATTGATTGATATTGAAGCTGCTGACTATTTATTCATTAATGAAGTGATCGCGCAAATTGTTTATGATCAGTTGCAAATCAAGTCTTTGACTTTGATCAAAGTGAAGTCAATACAAGAATTCGATGATCATTATGCAAAAAAAACTCATTATTCATGTCATTTATTTAAATCTGATGATTCAGAATTATACAGTAAATATTGCTTTTATGTTGATCATTCAATTAGAACAACATCAAATGATTCTAGAAAAAACATGAATGAACAAAATAAATCTAGTCATAAATATGTAAATCAACTTTCTTCAATTTTCAAATTTCAATTCTTGCTTAACTGTTCTTTTCTCAAGTGAGAGAACAACATTGAAACAGAAAAGCTTAACTTCTACTCATATATTAAAGAGATCTTTCACTTCTGTTATATTTTAATTTAGTCAAAAATCATTCTTTTTCAATCAGTTCAATGAAAAGTCAGTTCAACAAATTAAACAGTTAAAATCGCGTGACGTGACTTTAACTAACATCAAAATTTCTAAACTGACTTCAGATTTAAAAAACATTGAAATGATAAAGACTGCAACATATAGAATGTTAGTCAAATGATCAGATGTTAAGATCTTTGCTGTTATCATCTTGAAAATCGATTGACTCATAACTACAGTCAAAAATAAGTCTGAAGAAGTGAATTTGCATGAACTTTCATACGTTAAAACTTTTGAGAAGATCAAAGTCAAGCTTTCTTTCAAGTATCATGACTATTTAAACATGTTTAATTGAGTTATGATTGATCAGCTATCATTGCATCATTTTTATGATCACAAAATTGAGTTAATTGATGAAGAAACATCTTCTTGAAGTAAATTATATTAGATGTTCAATTACAAGCTTCAGAAGATAAAGAAGTATCTGATTAATTATTTAAACAAAGAATTCATTTTCTTCAGCTTTGCATTATATGTCTAGTTCATCTTGTTCATCAAAAAGAAAAATAATAGTCTGCATTTCTGCGTCAATTATTGAAAACTCAATGCTTTGATTAAACAAAATCACTATTTTTTGTTCTTGATAGACGAGATTCTTGCTCATATACAAGAAAGCAAGTATCTGATTCAATTGAATATAATTGTTGCATTCAACAAACTATGCATGCATTCAGATAGTGAAGATTTGACTATTTTTATTATTTTCTTCAACTTATACAAATATCATGTAATGCTCTTTGATTTAATCAACGAATCTGCTTTCTATTAGCATTACATGAATGATGTATTGTTTGAATATTTACATCAGTTTTGTCAAATTTATCTAGATGACATTATCATTTACAGCAAGATCTTGAAGAAACACAAACAACATGTATGATTGATCTTGCATAAACTATGAGAGATCGATCTACAAATGAACATAAACAAATGCAAGTTTCATATGCAAAAAATCATCTTTCTAAAACTATTAATATTCATTGAGAGACTAAAGATGAATTCTCAAAAGATACAGATGATTATTAAATAATTTATTTTCATCAATCTCACTCAAATACAGTTCTTCATTAACTTTTGCAATTTTTATCAACGCTTTATCAAGAACTTCTTGAAGATTGTTTATTTTATGATTCAACTTACTTAAAAGAAGATCATATTTGAATGAAATGAGATTTATCAGATGACATTCAATCATATGAAGAAATGTATGATTGAGACTTTGATACTTCATCACTTTGATCAGACTTATGAAACTATTCTTGAAATTAACTCATTTGACTACGTCAATGATGAAGTTCTGTCTTAATATGATGATCTTTTATAGTAAGAACATGTCTTCTGCTGAATGCAATTACAAAATATATGATAAGAAATTGCTGATTATCATTTGAATGTTTAAACATTGACAATCTGAGTTGAAGCTGACTGACATTTCTATCAAAGTCTTCATCAATCATTAAGCGCTAACATCATTGATGAAGAATAAAGAGCTTAGCAAATGATAGATGTGTTGAATACAAAAGTTTATTGACTTCAACTTCAAAATAATGTATTAATCTGATAAACAAAACATCAAGATCAATGCATTAACTCATTGAGTTAATGTCGTGTTCAGAGATTTCAAGAATGAGTGCATTCACTATTAATGAATCACTATTTTGACTTCAAATTGAATGAAAATTGCTGATTTAAAGAAGAACATCAGTGAATTAATTTATAAACAGATTCTTGAAATTAATAAAATTGATAAGAATTGTACATTACTTTGCGAAGCAATAGCAGAAAATGAAACACAATATGAAAATATCAAATTGAAGAATTGTTGAACTCAGAATGAAATCTTGTATCATGATAGTCAGTTATGAATTTCGTTCAACGAGCTTCTACAAATGAATCTGATTCGTGAGATGCATAAGCAATCATCAGTTGATCATTCTGATATTCTTAAAACTGTGAAAGTCATAAAGCGAAACTACTATTGATCATTCATGTGAAAAACGATAGATCAATATATTCAAAACTGCTATATGTGTCAATGTTCAAAGACATTTAAAGATAAATCAAATGACTTGCTTCAATCTTTATTGATATCTGAACAGCAATGATAAAACATAACAATGAACTTCATTATTAATTTATCTGATTCAAGCAAGTACAACGTTATTTTGACAATCATCTGCAGATTATCAAAGAAAAAATATTATATTTCTTGCATCATTGATGATGAAAATATCACTGTCAAAAAGACAGCTGAAATGCTGATTTAATGAGTATATTGAACTTATGATTTATTTAACTTCATAGTATCTGATTGAGATTCACAATTCATCTTTATACTATGAAAGTTTCTTTGCAAATGACTGAGCATTTCTCTTTGATTGTTCATTGTTTATCATCTTCAAATCAATGATCAAAGTGAACGAGTCAATCAAAACATCAAGCAATATCTTCAATTGTTCTGTTCATATATGCAGAATGACTGATTTAAGTGACTATTTATGATTGAGTTTATTCACAATAATATTTTGTTCTCAATCATTTTTTTAATTTTCTTCTTCATGAACAAGAGCTTTCATTCTCATATGAACTTCAACTCTGACATCATTGAGTATGAAAGCATTTGCAAACGCTTGCAAATCATCAGAGTTGAAGATATATTCAATCACATGAACAAAACATTAATCTTCGCTTGCAAAGCTTTGATCAAAACATGAAAATGAATGATGAAACAAGTTAATAAACATAAAAAGAAGATCAATTACAAGATTAAATCAAAGATGTTTCTGAATGAAAGAAACATCATTACAGCGAGATTCTTCAAAAAGCTAGATGATAAAATGCTCAATTCATTCAAGATCACAAACTTTATTGACTTCTTTTATAAATTGAAACTATCAAGCACTATGCATATACATGATGTGTTTCATTCAGAGCTTTTTCATTCTGTCGTTGATGATTTTCTGTCTGATCAGAAGAATGAATCTTTGAGATCAATAATAATAAATGATGAGAATAAATGAAAGATTGATGATATATTGAAGACAACTTCAATATTGAGTCAAATGAAAGAACTATGACAATGATCTCAACTGATATAACGCTGACAATGATGAATTCATCAACACTCAGAATATTGTTGATGACTTTCACACTCAATATTTTAATTGAGCGCACTAAGAAAATACATTCATATGAACATGAATTGTTAAAAAAGAGAAGTAATGTTATGATCTTGATTTATTCTCAACTTTACTCTTGATCTATTCTTGATTCTACTCTTAATCTATTCTTGATTCTATTCTCAACTTTATTCTCAATCTATTCTCAACTTTATTCTCGATCTCAATTACTTCTAATTGAGTTTAGTGAGCATTTAAGTTAAAGATGATGTCATTGAGTTTCTGCATCATCTGTGTAAAACATTAATTCTTTCGAGCTTAGCACAAAGATCAGAAACATACATATAAGCAGTGAGTTTTATTTTGTAGATACTTTTCTTTCTTAATATTTATTTATTAGTTATATTACACTCATATGACTTACTTTATGTTGTTACAAGTGTATCAAGATCATAAGATTGACAAGATTGAAACTTTAATCAATTCACAAAGTACATTAGTACTTACTTTGCAAATTGATTAAAGCTAGTTTACGTCTTTATTTGAGTCTTTATTTGAGTCTCTTTGTTTTCTCAACATCTCTTTATATTATTAAACATTTCTTTTTCATCATCACTTTACATCACATCTTTATCTATGTTATCTTGTTTTCTTTAAATCTAGCGCAGTCTCTGAATATTAGTATATATAGAAGCTTTGATACTCAGTTTCTTCTGTATTCTTAATATTCAGTTATAACTATTTTTAAAGATCAAGCACTATCAATTCTGATCTTCATTGATTGTATCATTTAGACATGATTCTGACATTATATTAAAAATTCATTAATCACATGATACTGAATTTATTATTCATTCAATCAACTTGTACAGATGAATCAAGTTTAAAGAAATTTGTTTATCTGATGATTCAATCTTGAAAGACAAGAACAACATCAGAAGATTTATAAAATCAATGAAAACATATGATTGTTGAATTGCTAGAAGATTTATCGCTCATTCAATACACATTCATTTAAAATCAATTAATAGAATCTATAATAAAGAATCTTCGTGAATTGCTAGAGAATCAAATCAATCAAGAGAATTATAATAAAGAATCTTCATGAATTGCTTCAAGATCAATCACTTTCACAAACATTTTCTTTGTTGAACAAACATTCATCTTTCTTCATAAAATCACTGAGCTTCGTTCTTTGTTCAGTTCAAATCAATTCTCATCTTCTTCATTATGATATTTAAGAACACATCTGATAAAGATTAAGCTTTCACTGATCTTTTGCAATGAACACATTCACAAGCTTTCTCTTTTATCATTGATTCACAACACACTTCTTCATTCATTGCTTTCAACGAATTAAATGCTGAAATCATCATACTCAATGATATAAAAGTATGAAAGAAATGTATCTATGATCTTAATAAAGAAACAGATCATCTTGTCAAGATGAAACAATGAGACAAGAGTGAAATTCAACAGTTGAAAGCAAAATTACAAGCTTTCACTGCTATCACAGTCAATGTAATCATCATTGCTTTCTCAATTGTTATCTACTTTGAACAATTTAAATATCACAAAATACTCGATTCTTTAATGTTCATTAATGAAAAGAATTCTACTTGAAAGAATTGATTTCTTGATATACAAAAGAAGTTAGCAATGAATGTTGACATCTTTTTAAATGAACTTTACAAGCTGAGCTACATTAACTCTTGACTAGCAGATGATGTCATCAAAGTCACTCAAGTCAGACGCAATCTTAACTGTGATAATTTCTATCTGACTGTCAATGAATTTCTAAAGAAACTAGCTCAATCATTTCATGACTCTGATAAGAAAGATAACTATTGTAGAAAATATATTAATTTGATTCAAGAATCAAAGAAATTCAGCGATTTCTTTAATCAGTTTCAACAACTATATATTTATTTAAAGTATCAGAAGAACGTACTAGTCATTGATTTAAAGAATAAAATAAACTCTCATCTTTGAATCTTTTGAACAGCTCAAATGAAGTCACTCATCAAGCTATCAAATATTTGAAACTATCTGATTCGCTTGAACAATGAACATAAAGCAGCTCAAGAGATCAAGAACAAACTACTCAAACATGATGATTCAAAGATCATTATTTCTAAAGTAATTATTGCTGTTCAATCTTTTGCTTTGAAGTTTGACTGATTAAAGTCACGCAGCGCAGTTTTGACTAACGTCAAGAATGCAGATGTTCTAGTTGAAACTTGTTTTATATATCATAAATCAGATCATAGTTTCAGAGAATGCTTGAATTGATTTATCAAAGTCAATGCAGTTAACAAGAACTACAATCATTTCAAACTTGATACTGAATCAAAGTTCAAGTCAAAAAACTAGTCATCTCTTCAACAATCATTAAAGTGAAGATTATATCTTTGTGCAATCTAGATGAAATTCTATCGAAAGAGAATTACTTTAATAAGTTGTTTTTAATCAATGCTCTTCTCATTTTGCAGAATAAATCATTCAATCTTCGCTCTTTAATAGACAGTGATTCAGTCGTTTATATGATCATACATATCAATCTAGTCAATAAAGTATGTAAAGAGCTGAAAATTCAATCTATATCACTGACAAAAGAGAAGTTAATAAAAGAATATGATGAAAAGATATTTAAGAAGATTATCACTCATAAAATTCTATTGAATCTCATCATTGAAAGTCATAAGAAATTGACTGTTTCTATGTTGATAGCTGATATCAATCATCACGAAGTCATATTAGAAAAATCATGAATGAACAAAAATGAAATATTACTGAATATGCAAATCAATATCATCATTTTTTCAAATTAATTAAATACTCTCATTTTGATTTTTTCAATCTTTCTCAATTTAAAGCACTTAAGTTGATCATGATCAACTTTGTTTACTTTTATCTCTCAGTCAAAGATTTCTAGAATGCTCAGATAATCTGTTTCAACTACAATTCAGAAAGAGTCATTCTCAATTTAAAGCATAAATGTTGCTTCGTTCAAAACATTGTTGAATCGCTTAAAAAAGAATCAGACTGAAGTATTTGCTTTATTCATGAAGAATATCAATAAAGAAATCACGTACAACACTCAATACAATTTAAATGCTCTGAACGTTTCTTTCATCAAGAAAACTACTCAGAATTTGAAAGTTATTAAAGTCAAGCTGTCTTCAAAATATCATGATTTTCTAAATGTTTTTGATTAAGTTCAATTGAATAAGCTATCTTTAAATCACTTCTACGATCATAAAATTGAGCTGACTAGTGATTCAACTCTTTCTTGTTATCAAGCATATTGAATGTCTTCTTTCAAGCTTCTAAAAGTAAAGAAGTATTTGAATGAGAACTTATCAAAGAGATTCATCACTTTAAGTCAAGCTCTTTACTCATCACTCATTTTATTTGCTCTTAAAGCAAACGAAAATCTTCGCTTCTGCGTGAATTATTGCAAGCTAAACATCATTTTCAAGCGAAATAGATATTCATTACTTCTAATAAATGAGATCATCAATAAGATAGCAGATTGCAAGCATCTGACTAGAGTGAATATCATATCAGCATTCAACAAACTTTAAATGCATCTTAATAATGATAATTACATCACTTTTATCACTGCTTTAAAAGCATATAAATATCGAGTGTTATTCTTTGAATTAACTAATGAATTAATCTTCTTTCAGCAATATATGAATGATGTTTTATGAAAATTTCTGAATGACTTTTGTCAAACTTATCTGAATAATATTCTCATCTATAGCAAAATCAGAAAGAAACATAGAAATCACGTCAGACTAGTGCTGAGATGACTATGTGAAGCTGAACTACAGATAAATATTCAAAAGTGTGAATTCAATGTAAAAAAGACAGACTTTCTAGAAATCATTGTATCAGAACAAGATCTTTGCATGAATTCAAGTAAAATGATCATCATAGTTAACTGAACTACTTCAATCAATTTGAAAGAAATTCAGAGCTTCATGAAATTTGTGAACTTTTATCATCATTTCATTAGAAACTTCTTCAAACTAGTCAAATCATTCACTTAATTGACTAGAAAAGATACATCTTTTGTTTGAAACAAAGTTTGCATTCAAACTTTCAGAAATCTGAAGAAACAGATCAATTTTGCTTCAGTTTTTTGTCATTTTGATCTTAAACATCAAACTATTTTGAAAATCAATGCATTAAACTATGTAAAAGATGAAATACTGTCTCAGTATGATGATGAGAATGTACTTCACTTGATGATCTTCTACAGCAAAAGCATGATTCTTGCTGAAATCAACTATCATATCTATGACAAGAAATTGTTGATCATTATTCGCTGTTTCAAACATTGATGACTTAAGCTGAAATGTACTGAATTACTTATTCAGATATTCATTGATCATTAAGCTTTGAAAATCTTCATGAAAAATAAACAGTTGAGTTGACATCAAGTCAACTATCTGAACATTCTATTGAAGTTCAATTTTTAGATCATCTTTAGATCAGGTAAAATGAACACTAAAGTTGATGCATTAACTTGAATGTCTTTAGTGAACATCTTTGAATCAGCTAAATGACTTAAAGATTGCTTTCAAACTATTCTTATCTTTGATAAAGTTGATATTTTATCTATTGACTCAAAATTGAACGCAGATTCAAAATCAGAAGTCAATCTTTATCAGAAAGTATGATTAGTCAATTAAATGAATGAGTTTTGCAGCAAATATAAACAAGCTAAAAATGACAACAAGCTTAAGCTTCATGACACTAAAATAAAGAATTGCAAAATTATTAACAACGTTTTATTTAGAAAAAGATTACTTTGAGTTCTTAAAAACATGCACACGAAACTACTACAAAAAGTGCACGATCAATCTTTCATCTCTCATTTTGACAATAAATGAACTATTGATCTAGTTCAATGCTTTTACTATTGATCAGATCATTAAGCTACTATCAGACAGTACATTTGAAACTGTCATATTTATCAACGAAGCAAAGTCTTTAGAAATGCAATCAACAAACTTCATTAATTTCTATTTATCTCACTAAAATGATGAAAAGATATAGTTATGAACTTCATAACTGAGCTATCTTTGTCAAAGAACTATAACGTCATTTGCATAATCATATGTCATTTCTTCAAAGAACATTACTATGTTCTCTGTCATTGAGAAAACGATGACATTTCAGTCAAAGAAACAGTCTGAATTATGCTATGAAATGTTTATTGACTGCATGATTTACTCAGTTCTATTGTTTTGAATAGAGACTTTCAATTCATATTCATCATGTGAAAGAGTCTTTGTAAGCGACTACGAATTATCGCTAGTTTATTCACTGCTTATCATTCTGAGATCAACAATTAAACAGAGCGAGTCAATCAAAATGTTGAACGTGAACTCAAAATCTACTGTAATTACATGCAGAATGATTGAGTTAAATGAATATCTATGATTGAGTTCAGTGATAATGTCAATACATTCTTGATCATCTCAATGATTTCTTTCTACTTCAATAAAGAATTTCATTCTTGAATGAGTTTTGACTCAGATACAACTGACTACAAAATCACTCATGAATGAATTAAAGTTAAAAAAGCAAATGATATTATCATTTGAATGAAAGAATTACTGAACTTCAATCATCAACAATTGAAAAAGACTAAGCTGATCATTGAAGTTCAGATCAATAAACATAAACGAGACATTATTTATGAGATAAATGATCAAATTTGACTATCTTTCAGAAACATCAAAATCATAAGATCATGCAAGAATTTGAAAGATAAACAGCTAGATTTCTACTCAATCATTTTCAAAGTCAAGACTTTCTATCATTTTCATCTATTTACAAGCATGAAGCATATACACTTGATGTTCAGCTTTAAAATACTACAATTGTATTTAAATGATTCTTTGTCAGATCAGCATATTGAATCACTCAGATCAATCACTATTGAAGATGAAGAACATTGAAAGATAAATGATATACTGAACTTCAAATGTTATCAAGATCAAATGCAGTACAAAGTCAAATGAAAAGATCTAGATAAAGATGATGATTGATACTATGTTGATAAAGAAAAATTCAATAACTTCAAGAAAGTTTTGAATGAATTTCATATATTACATTCAAATAAATCGCGCTAAATAAATGAAATAACTGACAATAAAGCGAAAAGTGAGTCAGCAAACAAACTACATTCATGCAAACATGAATTTTCAAAGAGAAAAGTAATGTTATGAGTGTATCAAGATCATAAGACTAACAAGGCTGAAATTCTAATCAATTCACAGAGTATACTAGCGCTTATTCTGCAAATTGATTAAAGCTAGTTTGCGTCTCTATTTAAGTCTCTATTTGAGTCTCTATTCAAGTCTTTATTCAAGTTTCTTTGTTTTCTCAACATCTTTTTGTGTTATTAAACATTTCTTTTTCATCATCACTTTACATCACATCTTTATCTGCATTATCTTGTTTTCTTTGAGTTTAGCGCAGTCTCTGAATATTAGTATATATAAAAGCTCTGATACTCAGTTTCTTCTGTATTCTTAATATTCAGTTATAGCTATTTCTAAAGATCAAGCACTATCAACTCTGATCTTCATTGATTGTATTATTTAGACATGATTCTGACATATGTTGATCTTTAACAGTTTTGACCTAGTTCAATCTGAGACGTTGATTGAGATTGAGACAGCTGTAGATATATTGACATCAATGACTGAAGATACAAAGTCATTTATAAGTGAGTGAAGAACTTCTTCAGTAAAGATTGATGATGTGATTATTGTAAATTACTTTTCAGTCAATTGTCGATTGATTTTAGCAACGAGAGAATCAGAGTGTTGAAGTCAAATTATATATGTGAGATGTTGAATGAAACACATTCACAAGAGTTATTAAAGAATAAAACTTAAGAGTTAGAAGTCAAGTTCAGCTCTGACTGTATTTCTCTAAGCTTGCATCGTTTTCATCATACTATACGTCTTGAAGGCTTCGTGTAATTGAAAGATGTAGAAAAGACTATTGAGACTTCAAGAAGAACAAGAATGCGTCTCATATTAATCTCAGACTTACTGTGACTGATGACATGCATGAGAGTAGCTTGAAAGTTCTAGTTCTTACCTATCAAAGATTCATTACAAATCAACAGCGTCGCTTATCATATTACCTTTGAAATCATATGCTACGCTTAAGTATATTCATTGATGCATCAATTATCGAGATCTTCAATCGAAAGTCTGAGAAGCGAGACTGAGAAGATTGATCAAAGACACGTTTCTATTCTGAGTCAACTGTTGATCGAAGAATTGCACTGAGGCAGATAACGAGGCTTCTGAAACTTCTTCGCGTATTTGTCTTGATAAACATTTGAAGCATGATGTTAAAATCTGGAGAATAATTTCCGAATTCACATCGAATGTGATAATGCTCTTGTCAATACCACAAGATTCGAATAGAGGTCAACTCTGTGAAGCTACCCTTGACTATTAGCACAATGTAAGTCGGCTTAAGAACCTTGCTCGCTCGCAAGTTGTATGCGTAGACAGACATACCATCATCGTGTGATGAGTTGAGAAAAATGCTTCTTTTCACTTGCCTCGAGACCTCAGACGTGCGGGGCTAAGCCCCTTCGAATTAGCCCCCTGCGCTAAGTTCGTATCGGGTTAGCCACGCACGTCTGAGGTAACTTTCCACTATTTTGCGCCAGTCGCTTAGTGAGACAATCGTTCTTTAGTCTGCCATCAGCTGGGAAAGTCAAAATGTTCGAGAGTTTTTATTGAAAAGCTTGGAACCATTGTAACCCATACTGCGTCAATCCTTCCGGTCGTTCAGCTCATCTTAAAGTCCTAGTAATGCTTCACCTAGCGCAGCTACTGCCGCCGCCAATGTGATCTTCTCTGTTGCCTTCGTAAAGTGAGTGCGAGCACGGAAGACCAGGCTGCGGCTGCCCCTGAGCGGGTAAGTGCTCTGCGAGAGCGTTGATGTCGAAGAGAATGTCAGAAAAGTCGATTGAGTATTCTCAGCTGCATCTTTGTTAATGTCGAGAATGGTCTCGTACCTTCCTACATGAGACTTTCAGCCCGTGAGATCGTAATGCCCCCTGCGAGCTGGCGTCAAAAAATTTGCAAAGCACGACTCGTTTAGTAACATGGCTCCATTACAATAAAGCAGAGCCTGGGTTTCGGATTTCTCATGCAGATGAACGACCATGAAGGACTATCCTAGCCAAGTGAGTACCCAAAATTTCCTTGTTCAGAAACCGAAACCAGACAGAAGATTGCTGAGCAATAGTTGCTCTTGGAAACAGTTTAAACACTTCGGAACATAAAGAAAATAGGATGAAATGGGTGAAGCTCGCCAACCTTACCCTCAAGCGCCTGGTCAATGTTCCACATTTATTGCCATTCATGCTAAACCCATATTTACCGCGCCTTGTTAGTCATATTGATGCAAAGCTTCGATGACGGCCTGTACCACATCATTGGTTGGCGGCATAGGAGGAAACATAGCCGTCGTTATTTACTTCGCGTTGCTGATATCTTCTACAACTAATAAAATGGTCACCCTGGGTTTATCTGAAACGAATGACCTTAGACGTACATGATCGTTGGCATCACTGTCAAGTACCATATTCTGAAACTGGGACCAAATTCTCGAAGACTTTTATCGAGTATGTACGCCTTTATGGATTGACTGTTACTCCCTCAATAGACAACTTGAGGCTCTGCAACTACATGACCATCACTTCAGCTATCAGGCCTCTCTGTGAGAAGTACTGATAGGCTTGTGTGAATTTCCATCCGTCACAAGATTTTACGAGATCGGCCTTGACTTCCCGTGGGACAGACGTACAGCATAGTTCTCGGATATTTTTGGTATGTGGCTTAGCTATTCAAAATGAATATTATTGACGCAAAGATTTGTTTTAGGGCGGGTGAAAGAACACTACCTTCAAAACGACCATTCATTATACTGCCGTAAGCGTCATGGGGTAACACAAGTTATCTTACACCGCTATAAGTGAATGGAAACCAGCAGTTTGATTGTGATTATATTGCACTATTCTGTTTCTCAAAAGTCGTTTCTACGGATGTTGAAGGGCTAACGCCTTCATCCTCGTCAACTTATCCCAATGCCAGGCCATCTTCAGGAGCAGAGCTATATATTTCAACTCGTGAGGCTGATATGATGACCTTCGGTAAACTACCCGGCTGCGACGGTCTCAAAATCCCATCTTTCGGCTTGGGTACTTTCGAAGACATTCTCGCATCCATGGAAAGCCTAAATTGTACAGGCAAAGCAATTGAGCCGCTGAGTAATACGAGAAACCTACTCCCTGGAAATTGGAAGGCACACTACACCCGCGGATTCTCTGATATTATTTCCCTTGCAGCACTCATGGTTCGTCACCGGGGCAGCTTCTTCGCTCGCCTTTCAGCTTCATTGAAGCACTGCTTTGGTCTTACGTGCTATAGAGAAGGTCTCATAGTCTTTCACCACCGCCTTAAGCAATACATCACTCAACGGGAATCTCGAACCG
>JAABUR0100004269.1_pt1 | contig 19239 bp, 21 predicted proteins | sample 5560091 | NCBI WGS metagenome assembly JAABUR01 (sample SAMN10711879, study PRJNA513375) | rock metagenome | isolation source: Antarctica rocks | place: Antarctica: Victoria Land, University Valley sud | reverse complement strand
CACCGCTGCAGGCGATGCGGGCGCCCAGCGCCCGCCGCCCGGCGCGCCTGAGCATGCGCCCGAGGGCCTGGCCGCGGAGCAGTCAGAGCGCCCGGCAGCTGGGCAGCCCGGTCCGAGCGCGGCAGATGCTGATGCCGCAGCGGAGACACCCGAACAGCCGCCCATGGCCGCTTCCGACAGCGCGCTGGGCGGTGGCGCGGCAGAGGAGCTGGCGCCCGAGGCCAACCTGCCCCCTGTGCTGGCTCCGGCCATGGAAGAGGGCGGTGCGGTGGGCGAGTGCGCAGCGGGCGGTCCCGGCATCTGTGCGGTGGCCGACGGCGCGGACGCCGCGGGCGCTGCGAGCGGCGCGCCGCGCGGCGACGAGGACGGGCCTGCGCACGGCACGGGCGATTTTGAGGAGGAGGGCCGCGAGGCACTGCCGCGCGAGGGTGCACTCGCCAGCGGCGCCGCGGCGCACGCCGGTGACAGCGCCGAGCCTGGTGTGAGGCAGGGTGCGGGTGCCGAGGCGGCCCTGGGGGGCGCAGAACCTGAAGCCACGGAGCCGCCGGCAGGCGGTGCCGCCGCGGGCGCACAGGAGCCTGCCAGGAGCCCCGCCCAGGAGGGCGCAGAGGGCGGCGCCGGCGGCGCGGGCGCTGCCGCGGCGGGGCCTGCGGCAGGGGCCGCTGGCGGGGAAGGCGTGCCGCGGCTTGAGGCTGAGCCCGCTGAGCTCGGCGCGAGCCCCGCTGGCGTCAGTGCAAGTGGGGCTGGGGCTAGCAGTGGGGCGGGCGCCCAGGTCAGCGATGACCCTGCGGAGCATGTTGAAGTAGACGCGGGCCATGGGGGAGCGTTGGGCCTACGGCTTGAGGAGCCTGCAGCAGAGCTTGACGATGCCCCGCCCAGCCATAATGAAGACATGCCTGCAACGGAGGGCGAGGGCAGGGCAGCCGCTGCTGCGTTCCGCAGCTTTGACGCAGCGGATGGCGTCATTCCTCCCGCCATGGAGACCCTGGCGGATGCCGGCGGCGGTCAGGCTAGCGGGCACAGCGCAGCTCCAGGTTCTGTCAATGGGGACACGCTGGGCTTTGACACTGGGGAGGCGCCTGTGTCAGGCCATGCTGGAGCCTCAGAGCCGGCAGGGGAAGCGGAGCCGGGTCAGCAGGAAGGGCATGGTGCAGCAAGACATGGCATTGCTGATGCTGACAGGACTGCCGCAGCTGACCTGCTGCGCGATGAGCTGTGAGGGTGTCAGCAGGAGCAGGCATCCTATACGTTTCCCTTACATCACGTGATTGATATACTGCTGTAGTGAGTCACACCAATAAGATGCCAGAGCAATTGTCCGCCCTGTCTGTAGTCATGCGGCCAGCAGCACTGCCCGCATGAGGAAGTTTCGCGGTGCTGTGCTGCGGTCTCACGTGCGTCATCAGCATGCACACAGAGCCAAATGTGAAGTACGATGCTGGGTGAAGAGCGGCAAAAGCATGCCCGAGGCAGTCCGCACAGGCCAAAGCAGCAGGTGCGCCGTCTGGTCACGCCCCCAGAGCGCAAGTGAGCCACCATACGCAGTTAAGTCACGCACGCCCAGGCGCATCAAGCCAGAATGCCAACGCCGCCGCCGCCGTTGGGCAGCGCGTCGCCGATGGCCGCATCGTCGTCCACAGGAGCCTGGCGCACAGCGACCGCATGCGGTCAGCCCGCACCCAGGGTGCGTGTTTGCTGCAAAGTCGCAGCTCCCCTGTCAAGCTCGCTTATGCACGCATGCATTGCATGACGGTGGTAGGCGCAGAGGGTGAGGCGCTGTGTGAAGAGATGAGTGGGCGGCGACTGTCACCCTGCATGTCTGGGGCGCCCACGCGTGATCAGTCCGGGGCAGGCAACGGCCGGACAGTTTTGACTGCTGAGCATGATACAAATAGCATGCCTTTGCGGTGCTCCGCAGCGGCGCCTTGAGCAGCCCGAACTTGCGCACGGCCTCGTCCACGGGCAGCAGCGGCGCCTTGCCGCCAAAGATCTCTGGCAGCACGTCAGGCGGGATGAAGCTAAGCTCGCCCGCCGCGTCGCTCTCGCTCAGAAACTTCACCTTTGCCCTGGCCAGGCCCTCCGAATTCAGCGCTGCTGATGAGCCCTGAGGGGCATGCTCGTGCTCGAAATGCAGGCGACGCGGTTGCTCCAGGGCTGTGCCAGGATGGCACCCACAGAAAGTGTCTCTACAAGGCACTGGGCGTGTTAAGTCCACTCCCAGGGACGCTGACAAGACACCTGGGATATGGCTCACAGGTCAGCAATGCAGCTGCACTCGCAGCAAGGGTGTCCGCATCAGCAGATCAGCACATGTCATCAAAACATGAATCATCAGCTTGCTCCGCTACCCCAGCACAGTCGAGCCGCCGCACCGCGTCTCCTCCGCAATGAACGGCACGACCGCCATCCACAGCCCGTGGAAGACGGACGGAGCGCCGTACATGACCATCACGCCCAGCCGCTCAGGGTAGTGGTCCTGTCGCGCGGACCGCGTCAGGAGCCTAGCAGGGGCTGCTGTGGCCGCCGTGTTACCTCCACATCCGGGTTACAAGCCCGGCTTGGCGCGGGCTGCCGGACACACCACTGCACGCGCTGCGGTGCCTGCAGGTGTGAAGCAGTGCGCCGGCAGGGAGCAGCCCGCAAGCGACCCAGGCCGGGGGCCGCGCAGACCTGCAGCACCGCAAACACGCCGCGCAGCGCCCCGGCGTCCAGGTTCTCCAGCCGGATATCTGCGCGGGTACGCGTCATTGCAGGGGGCTGGGTGTACGTGAGCTTGCATGGAGGCGCCAGAGCCGGGAGGGCGGTCACCCCGCAGGTCGAAGATGCCCACGGTCTTGCCGTTGGGGTTCTTCTCCTTGTCCAGGAGCTCGATTGCGGCCTCGAAGCAGTACACTATCAGCCTGCAGGCGCGGCGGGCACTTACGGCACAGGCAGGCAGCGGTGGGGGCGCTCGCGCGCGGTCACAGCAGCAGCGCGGCCGCGGCACCTCTTCGTGTCCGCAGCGCCCTGCTTTATGTGCTTGTTGACGACGACCACGGTCACCGGCCGCCCCAGGCTGTCGTTGCCCTGCAGGAAGGCCTTTTTCTGGTCCAGCTCGGTGCGGATCTCCTCCTGCGCAGGCGTGCAGCGCCCGCGCTCTCCCAGTCAGGCCAGGTCTGCGGCAGCGAGGCCGGCTGCAGCCCGGCGCGTCGGCGCACCTCCAGCACGCGGCCGTGCGGCAGGTAGTCAGCTCGCCACTTGATGTGTGTCCGCAGGCGGCCCTCCGCCTTGCAGACATCGTACTTCTCGGCCCGCAGCCAGCGCTGCAGATCGCTTGTGCTGAGCGCCTCGGGCTGCAGGCGCCGCCTCAAGTCCTCCTCGGCCTCCCTGGCGCTCGCCTCCCCCGGTCACAGGCAGGCGCGGAACAGCGCCTGCACACGCCGCTGCTGCCCGAAGCCCGCATTGGTGGCGCTGGCACGGGCACTGCGGGCTCAGGCACAGCCACCCGCGATCACGTGGCGGGCAGCACAGATCAGCGCTTCTGACTAACAAGGGTGCACGATCTATCCAGCCTCACCTCTTTTCTTCTTCAGTCTGCGGGCACAGTCACGGCTCAGGCCCGCAGCAAAACTGCAATAGGAATGGTGGCGGTAGGCTGTCGACTGCGCGCTGCACGCACCTTGGGCGCAGAGCCAAACAGAGCAGAGAACATGCCAAACCTGCGGCCGCGGGGCTTGCGCTTGGTCGGGCCTGGCATTCACAAGGTCAGCTGCTCGCTGCAGTATCCGGATAGCTCGAGACTAAAATTTTTCTGCAGCGACCCGACAGGTGCTTTGCACTGCAGCCCAGGCCCTAGATATCACAAATGGGGCTAGGGCCTGGGGAGTGATGGGTGTGATGGGTGTGACACTGCATTAAAATGGCGTGGCAGGGACTATGATATGGACCATCCTGTCTGGACTCTGCGCTACCCATGTTCCAGTCCAGACGTACAGCACCGCGCACATTCATACCCAGGCGCGCGGCCAAGGAAGGGCTATCAACAGAATCTCTCAGTTTTGCCGTGTTCAGGTTTGCCGATTAGAGGCTCTAACTTACCTAGAACCACAGTGAGGACAGCCCAAGAGCAGGAGGGATGAACACACCCAAAGCCCTCAGCGCTGGGTCGCAGCGCAAAGGCAAGCCTTGCAGACGCAGACGCCGCGCTGCTGCCACGGCGAGCCCGCGCCTGGGCAGCTGACGTGCTGACCTGGCTAGGTCTGTCCCCGTGCGCTCGGTGCAGCAGCTCGAGGTACATGCGCTGGCCGGCTGCAGCCAGACTCCCAGCCGCGGCCTCAGCATGCGACTGCGCCCGAGGGGTGCGGCAGCCCGCCACAGGCCATGCACAAGCGCAGGCAGCAGCGGCCTAACCCTTACCCTACCCTAACCCCCACTTTGCCCTCACACCAGCACGTACAGGTGCAGCAGGAGCGCGTACAGCAGCAGCGCCGCACGCGCGCCCGGCCGCGCGGCCAGCCAGGCGACCGCGCGGTCCAGGCGCGCGGCCGCCGCCGCCACGCCCGGCACGCCCGCCAGCCGCGGCAGCGGCCCCGGCGCGGCGCGCAGCGCGGCCGCCAGCGGCCGCAGCGTCACCGCGGCGCTGCCGCGCGGCGCGGCGGCCGCCTCGCCGGCCTCCAGGTCGAAGTAGCCCTGCCCGGGCCCCAGCCCCGCCTCGCGCGCGCCGCCGTCCTCGTCCTTCTTGTGCGAGGCGGCCGCGGGGCCCAGGCGCGGCGCGGCCGCCAGCTCCTCCGCCTCGGCCGCGCGGCGGCGCGCGTCCGCGGCCTCGCGCTGCAGCGCCTGCAGGATGGCAAGGACATGTCCATGCTCGGCCGGGTGCCCGGCAGGACGCCGACTCGCATGGCAGTATGTTGAGGGTGACATATCGACAGGTTATAAGGGCGGGCGGTTATTCAGGGGCAGGAGGTGACATGACAGCAGCTGGGCGCAGCTGGGCATTGCACCTCAGCGCCCAGGCATGCCAGACCCCGCTTCGGACGGACCTCCCCCCGCACCCAAGCGCCGCGCGCGCGCAGCACGTTGACAGCCAGGAACCGGCAGCCGGCGCACCTCCGCCTCGGCGCGCAGCGCGCCCAGCTGCGCCTCCTGCGCGGCCAGCTGCGCGGCCATCTCGCGCAGCCGCGCGCCCGCCGCGTCGCCCGGCCGCGCGCCGCCGCCGCCGCCGCCGCCGCCCGGCCGCCCCGGCGAGGCCGCCAGGCGCGCGGCCTCGGCCTCCGCCGCCGCGGCGCGGCCCTGCCGCGCGAGCGCGTCAGCGCGCCGCCGCACTGTCCGGCCTTGCAAACATGACTGCCGCCCTGGTCCGTCGTACATGCAGGCTGGCAGCAAGCAGTGCATAAAACTACCTCCTGCCCTGACCAGGCCTAGCTCCCGGGCATGGTCGGCGACGCTGGCGCAGCGCGCGACCGCTACGGGCGCAGAGCCTCGGCGCGCGCCTGCAGCTCGGCGTAAGCGGCCTGCGCGGCCTCGTACTGGCGCTGCAGCTCGCCGTACGCGGCCTGCCACTGCGCCAGCGCCTCGCCCGCCTCGCCCGCCGCGGCCTGCGCTGCCGCCAGGTCCGCAGCCTGCGCGCGCGGCAGCACGTCACAGAGGTTCGCCACATAACACAAACCAGTGAAGCCCCACAGAAAAAATGGGCTACCCCCCAGACGTGCATCAATGAGTGTGCACAGGCCAGCGGGCGCTCGAGCGCCCAACGAGGGGGACAAGCACATTTGCAGGCATTCACGCTCGCGATGCCTCCCTTGGCATGAACTTGCATATGCACCCACCCAATGCAGCGGATTAGGGCCAAGATGCATGGCCAGCATTTGGTGAGCAGAGCAGCCACGCGCGTGCGCGCCGGCGCCGCCGGTCATGGCCAGCGCATTAGCGCATTGCCTGCGCAGACATGCACGGCAGGGCGGCGTGCCTGCGCGCCGGCCCCGCCGGCTGCCTCTGCGGCCGCCGCGGCGCGCGCCTCGGCGGCCGCCGCCGCGCGCTTGGCCGCGCCGGCTTCGGCCGCGGCCGCTGCGCGCTGCGCGGTCGCCGCCTCCAGCTGCGCGGCCAGCTCCGCGTTCTCGCTGCGCACGCGCTCGGCATCCGCCGCTTGCCGCCCGCCGGCCTCTCGCTGCTCCTCCTCCCTGCCGCGCGCCCGGGCGGGCGGTGCCGCATTCGCTCTGGTCGCACCGAGTGCGGTCTGTCCGAGTGCGGGCCCGAGCGCCCGCTGCGGCCGGCGGGCCGCCGGCAGTGCGCCGCACCTCCCCTGCCACGTCCTCGGGCTTTGAGTACCAGGGGCGCGTTGCCAACTCAGGACAGCGCTCTCAAGCGGCGTGCCGCAGCATGCATGCAGCCAGCACGCTCACTGCGCATGACACTCAGGCAGGCGCATCATGCTGTTGCGCAAAGGCGCCCGGCCGCCCGCGCGCACCGGCGCCACTGCTCCTGCTGCGCCTCCGCGCGCGCGCGCGCCAGGTCCTCCCGCGCCGCCTCGGCCGCCTCCTGGGCAGCGGCCGCCGCGCGTTCGGCCGCCGCCCGCCGCTGCGCCTCCGCGGACGCCTCCGCTGCGGCATCCTGCGCAGTCCCCCGCAGACTGGCCACCTGAGCCCTGCCGTATGCCCGTTGCAACAGGCTGTGCAGAGGATGGACATTAGCAAGGCTGAGCACCCCTGCGGGAGCCTTGCAAGCAGCCCAAACAAGCAATGAATCCCTCACAATGAAGCCATCACCGGAGCGGCAGGGGGCGGCGCGGCAGCCTGCGCGGCCGCAAGCGTGACGCCGCTGGCGGTCGCACACATGGGCAGGGCGGCGCTGGGCGTTGGGGCGCACCCGCGCGGCAGCCTGCGCAGCCTCGAGCGCAGCGCCGCCCGCGGCCGCGGCGGCCGCGGCGGCCTCGGCGGCGGCGCGCCCGGCGAGCGCGGCCTCCAGCTGCGGCAGCAGCTCCTCCAGCTCGGCCAGGTAGCCGTCGCGCTCCTGGCACGCGACCGAGGCTTTTGCAATGTATTTGCTCAAGTTATTGGCGTGTCTGTGTGCAGCAGCCTGTGGCCTCGACATCGCGCTCGGGCTCGCGCGCGCGCAGCGGCGCGCGGCCGCGGCGATGCCTCGCGCGCGACGCGGCCTTGCTCCGGGCCGCCGAAGTTTTGCTGCCACTTGCAGCTCCTCATACCTCAGGCCAGACTGCCAACACCCACCTGCTGCCTTGACCCAGGCCAGCCTTTATTTCAGACCCTCAACCCGCACAGGCGCAAGGCGACGCACAAAGACCGAGGGCTGCACACGTCGCCCCCGCCCCGCCCGGCGCGCACCTCGCGCGCGGCCGCCGTCGCCGCGGCCTGCTCCTGCAGGCTGGCCTCCAGCGCCCGCGCGTCGGCGCCGCGGCTCCCATCGCTCAGCCGCTCCTCCAGCGCCTGATTCGCCGCCTGCGGCCCGCACGAAGCGCCCCTGAGCCTGCCTGCACCATGAGACGCCACAGGGGCTGCCGCTGTGCCTGTGTGCGTGCCTGGTCCAGGCCTGGGCTTGTTGCCACGGGCGGCCGCAGCTCGCCTGTGGCAGATGTGAAGCTCCCGCTGCAAAAGCACCTGTCAGTGGTGCCTGCATGGCGCTGGCCGCTGGCCAGGGAGTCATGCTGCCCGGCAGGTGCGTGCCTGCAGCCGGCTGTGGCCAAGCCCCTTGGACAGCTGCACCGCAATCGCCTAGCCTCCCTCAGTACGCATGCCAGTTCGAGAAGAGGGGCAGCGGCGGCGCTGTGCCGCGCGAGGCAGGCGGCAGCACCTGCAGCCGCCGCGCGCCTCTCCCAGCGCGGGGGACGAGGCAGGACGCGGCTGGGGTTGCCCTGCCCTACCCCAGCACTGATACCAGCCGCCAAGCACCTGCAGCGCCTCCTCGCGTCGCCGCGCGTCGTCCAGCTCGGCCGCCAGTGCCTCGTCCAGCACGGGGATGAGGCAAGAGGCGCCTGGGGTGACCCTAATCTAATCTTAAGCCTACCCCAACCGCCGAGCACCTGCAGCGCCTCCTCCCGCCGCCGCGCGTCGTCCAGCTCGGCCGCCAGCGCCTCGCTCGCGCGCAGCGCCTCCTCGGCCGTGCCGGCCGCGTCCGCGGCCTCCGCGCCGCGCGCCTCCGCGCGACGCTCGGCCGCGGCCGCCGCCGCGCGCGCGGCCGCCAGCGCCGCGTCGGCCGCCGCCGCGCCCTCCGCGGCCGCCTGCGCGGCGCGGGTGCTGTGACACAGCGCGCTGGGGCGCGCAGGCTGTCGACTGGCTCTCATAAAGAAAGCTGACAGCGTTGAAGCCTACATGCATACAAACCCAACCCCGAGAACTTGCAGACCGTCCTCTGTCCGCGCCTTGCGCCCCTGCGGTCTACGCGTGGCCACTGACGCCCACATACACCATTCCTGCAGACGTGGTGGGGCCGCGCACGAGTGCCCTCGCCTTTGCTGCACCAGTCATTGCAGGTTGCTTACTTCTGACCTGGACGCGTTCCAGGTGGGTCAGGACATGGAGCAAGGCGCTGGACGAGTCCCGCGGCGCGCCTCTGTTGCAACTCGCTTCACACTGGAGGGTGGGGTTGAGTTGAGACAGGGCAGGGCCCACCCACCTGCAGCTCAGCGACCCGGCGCCGCAGCCGGTCGGCCGTGTCCTCCGCGGCGTCCAGCGCGGCGCGCATGCGCTGTGCTTCCGCAGCGGCCGCCGCGACAGAGGAGCGCAGCTTGGCTGCCTCGTCCCTCTCGCGCGCCTCGCGCGCGGCGGCCGCCCGCCCTGCGTCCTCCCGCTGCGCGCCGCGACGCAAAGGTGGAGTGGCTAATGCTGCCCCCGGCTTGAGTCTGACTTGTTTAACAGGGTTTCTGGCAGGGGGAACACTGCAGGTACTGGGCTTCCGAGCACTTTGAGTCATGCACGCAGATTTTGAGACGTGCGCTCACAGCTGCTCAATCGAGCATTATGTGCCAGCAGAGAGGGTCTTCAGCAAGTCTTGCAGGCGCGGGCAGCACAGTGCGAGCCGTGGCGCGCCTGCCGGTTGATCTCCTGGAAGGCCGCATTGAGGCGCTGCTCACGTTCGGCGGCCCCGGCGAGCTGCTGCCGCGCGGCGGCGGCGTCCGCGGCCGCGCCCGCGGCGGCCTCGCGCGCGGCAGCCGCCTCGGATTCTGCCCTGTCCGCGCGCTCCTGCGTACCCATCCCGCACCCGGTGAGCCAGTCTGGTGTGAAACCCTGACCTCGCTGAGACCCTGAGGCCCAGCACCTGCAGCTCGCGCAGCTGCGCGGCGCCCGCGCCCGCGGCGCCGGCAGCGGCCGCGGCGGCCGCCTCCGCGGCGTCCGCGCGGCTGCGCTGCGCCGCCGCGTCGCCCTCTGCCGCCTCCGCGGCCGCCTCGGCTGCGGCGATGCGCTGCCGCAGCGCGTCCGCCTCGGGCGCCAGCGCCGCCAGCGCCGCCTGAGCGTCCGGGGCAGGGCAGGGCGGCGGTGAGAACGTGAGACCGTACGCGCAGGCGTGACTGTGTCCGCCCCACAGCTCAGAGCAACAGCACGCGGGCAGTGGGAGCGCCTGCACAGGTGGGGAGAGGTATATGCTTGGGGCGAGGCTTACGCCAAGCTTGGCAAGCGAGGTTACCGCGTGTGGAAGCGCCCCCCGCCATCCTTCGCGCCACACCAGCCACGCCGCACCCACCATGCCAGAGAGCCAGCAGCAAAGCGACCCCGACAGGCTGAGCGCTGCGCGCCTCCGCGTCCTCGGCGCGCTTGCGCTGCTGCGCCTCCGCCGCGCTCGCCGCGTCAAGCTGCTCGGCGGACGCGTACGCCTGCCGCGCGGGGCACGCTCGGGTCGCGCTCTCAGGACAGCCGCGCAGGCCACGCTCTCAGGACAGGCAGCACGCATGCATCGACTTGAAGCAGGTTGCGCTTATCATGTCTGAGCTCTGACAGCAGCGGCGGGCCGCTGGCCAGGGCTGGCAGACGGGGGGCGCCGCTGCTCGACGAGCAAAGCGCGGCATGCAGGCGCGAGCCTCATGCACTGTCAGCCCGAGCTCATCTGTTGGGCACCTCGCGCGGCTCAGGCTCCCTGCCAGCCAGGTGCGCCCATGCAAGCAAGCAGCGCAGGGCGCAGCCCGATAGCGCGCGCCGGCGCGCCTGCTGCTTCAGAAACAGGCTTAGGGCGCGCCTGCTGCTTCACGTTCAGGGTTAGGGCGCGCCTGCTGCTTCAAGTCGCCGACCTGGCCGTACAGCAGCTCCTGCGCCTCCTCCAGCTCGCGCGCCGCCGCGTCGCGCGCCGCCGCGGCCTCCGCGGCCTGCCGCGCGCGGCAGGCGCGCTCTCGCTCGCCCAGCGCTGCTCATTGCGGCGCCGTGCCCTCCAGCAGGCCGCACCGCCTGCTGTCTATAGGCCTGGTGCATTTGTCAACAGTGCGACCGCATTCGCCGACCGGCGCAGCCTGTCTGGGACCTTTCCGATAAATGCACAGGGCCCGTCCGCGCCCGACCACAACAGCACATGGCAGCGTGCAGCATATGACGGAGTCTTGCCCTGCTGGCCCCTGTCTGCGCCTAACCACAAGTGCACACGACACACTAACGCGTTTGAAACACTAAACCACACAGCCCTGCAGAGCTGCGCGCGCACCGCGGCCTCCAGCTCCGCCATGCGCTGCGCCTGCTGCTCGCTGCTCGCCGCAATGCCCTCGCGCGCCGCCGCGGCGTCCGCCTGCGCCGCGGCCACCTGCGCGCGCAGGTCCTGCTGCGCCGCGGACGCCGCCGCGTCGGCGGCCGCCGCCTCCTCCTGCGCCGCCGCGCCTCCGTCTGTGAGAGGCTGCGGCGCGCCGGCTGCCCGCACAGCCCCGCAGCAGCTTTTGACCAGCAAGCAGGCAGTGAAAGGCGAGGCAATTCATGTACAGCTCACCATGTGTCAAAAGTCCGCCGCCACAAGGACCGCGCAGCGCAGTGCGGCAGCGCCCGCGGAGCCGTGCTGCGCGCGCACCGCGCAGGCGGCGCGCAGGCGGGCGGGCGCGCACCTGCGCGGCGTGCGCCTGCGCGCGCGCGGCCTGCAGCTCCTGCCCGAGCGCGTCCACCTGCTCGGCCAGGCGCGCCTGCGCCCCCGCCAGCGCGTGCAGCTGCGCCTCGCGCTCGCCCGCGCTCGCCTGCGCGCCGCTCACTGCCTGTCCCGGGAGCCTCGATCGCGGCGCGCTTGGGTGTGGCCTGCCCGGAGGTCTCAGGCTGGCATGCCTGTGCTCCGCATGTGCTTAGCATGAGCATCCCCTGCAAGCCTCCTGCTCTTCGTCGGATGGCGCAAAGCGGAGCCTGCTGGCGCGCGCCTCTAGGCGCTGCTGCTCGGCGCGCGCGGTCGCCAGCGCGCTGTCGCGCTCGCGCAGCGCGGCGCGCAGGCCGGCCGCCTCCGCCGCCGCGTCCGCTGCCTCGGCCGCCCGGGCGTCTGTGTCCGCCGCCGCCGCCTCCGCTGCGGCCGCCCGCTCGCCCAGCGCCCGCGCCTCCGCCTGTGGGTCGCGCACAGAGCTGTGACGATCACGGGGCCAGCTAGGGCGACATGGGAGTCATTCCGGGCTAAAGAAGCACCTGCATGCCTGAGCGTGGGGGTGACTCCAATGATCATTTGAGCATCACTGGGGTAGGCGGGGGTGCCATGGCCATGGCATGGCCATCTCAAGAGCGGGACAGCATGCACTGTGCTCCCAGCAGCAGGGCGCGGCCATCAGGGAACAGCGGGCGCGGCAGAGGGGGCCGCTCGGCGGGCGGCCGCACCGCCGCCTGCTCGGCCTCGGCGCGCGCGGCGTCGCGCTGCGCGCCCGCGGCCAGCGCCACCGCCTCCAGCTGCGTGTTGGCGTCCTCCAGCTCCGCGTTGAGCGCCTCCAGCTCGGCCAGCTGCGGGTGCGGCGCGCGCCGGCTGTCAGCGCTGCCCAGGCGCTGCGAGCCCTGCTCACGCGCCTTGCAGGCACATCCTGCTGTGGCTGCTGCAGGCCCGCTCGGTCCTGGCGCCTTCACTGCCTCCCAAGATCCCTACCCTACCCTACCCTATGAATACACATCCACAGAACGAACGAGGAGCGTCCTTTAGAGGGATGCCTGGAGAGCTTAAGAGCAGCCCTCTAGGCTCGGCCCGCATGTCAAGCGCGCGCGACCCTGCCCATGCTCGCACTCGCGGCTGAGGCTCCTTGGCCCTATGCCATGTCTCTGGGTGGCAGGCGCAGGCGCTTAGGTTCCGCGCGCTCCCCACAGCGCACACGGCGGCTTCGGCGAGCGGGCGCGCCTGCTCGCGCGCGGCTGCGAGCTCGCCCGCGGCGCCCGCCTCGGCGCTCAGCCGCTCGACCGCGGCCTGCAGCGCGGCGATGCGTTCCCCGGCCGCCTCGGCGCGCGCGTCCGCGCCCGCCTGCACCGCCGCCAGTTCGCGCGACAGCCGCATCGCCTGCGCGCCGCAGCCCGCATGGGCGCCGCGGCGCCGCGGCCAATGCCTGGCGCTCGCAAGCGCTTTGCCGGACAGCGGGCGCTTGTGCAGCATCACGCGAGGCGGGCAAAATCCGGCCGAGCAGGTCTGCGGGCACAGAGGCAGCAGTCCACCATGCATGGCCACTTGCACGCCTGCCACGTGCCTGTCACGGAGTGCCTCGGTGTCGCCTCGACCTGCCTCCCCTTCCTGTCCCAAGTTGCTGAACATGCAGATTTTGTTGCAGTAGCATTTGCTTTCTAGCGCCTGGCCAGCTGTCTTGCCCGCGCAGACTTGCCCCTCATGCGCAAGACCCCGCGGCAACGCGCGCCTGGTCCTGCAGGCGGTCGGCCTCGCTCGCCGCAGCGTCGCGCGCAGCCGCCAGCGCCGCGGCGCCGCGCGCCTCCGCCCGCGCCGCCGCACCGGCGGCGCGCTCGTCCGCATCGCGCGCGGCGGCCTCGGCGGCGGCGGCACGCTCGTCCGCGTCGCGCACGGCGGCCTCGGCGGCGGCCGCGCGCGCGCCCGCCTGCGCCGCCGCGGCCGCGGCGCGCTCACCGGCGCCGCGCGCGGCCGCCTCAGCGGCGGCCGCGCGCCCCTCCGCGTCCGCGGCGCGCTGCTCGGCATCCCTGGCGCACGCGTTCGCCGCCGCTGCCTCCGCCTCGGTGGCGGCGCGCCGGTCATCGGGCGCACGCAGTGCACCGCCCTCGGCTGTCAAGTCCCCCTCCGCTCGCGCACCCGCTGCCACCGAGTCTGCCAGACGGGCAGCCGTGCTGTCAGGCTCCTCATATGCACCAGTGAATAGGCCCGAGACAGCGAGCGCGGCCGCAGGTGGCTGGGTGTGCAGCGAGCCATTGCTGGCGGGCTGCGAGCGCTCGCCGTGGCGCCCGCCGGCCGCGCTGGGAGCGGGATCCGCGGCTGGGGCCGCGTGCGCCGGGGCGAGCCCCCGGGCAGTGCCTGCGGCCGCCGCGCTCGGCCGCGCCGGCACCTCTGCCTGACTGGTGGCTGGCTCAGGCTGCGCCGCGGCGGCGCGCTGCTGCGGGGGGGCCTCCGGCTGGGGCGCAGTGTGCGCGGGCGGCGCGCGGGCGCTCAGCGGCTGATCGGCGCCCCGCGCTGCGGGCGCTGCGGGCGCGAGCGGCGCTGCGGGCTGCGGCGGCGGGCCCTTGGCCGGCGTGGTCTCCGGCGTGGCCTGCGGCGTGTCCTGCGGCGTCGCGCGCGGCGTGGGCCGCTTGGCCTTGGCCGCAGCGGCCTTCTTGCGCTTGAACTCCTCGAGCTGCGCGCGCGCGGGCTCACGTGAGCACGGCCCAGCGCGCCTGCAGGGCGCATGGGCTCGCGATTGTGTGAGCGTGCACCGCGTTTGCCGGCAATTTGCCGCGATCGCACCTTGCGCTTGCCGGCCTCGGCCGCCGCTGCCCTGGCGTCCATCGCGCTGCTGCACCCGCGCGCTGCGAGCAGATATGTGCTTCAGTGCGCGAGCGTAGGGCGGGCGGCCGCACAGCCGTGTCTGGCACCCCAGTGCGCCCTGGATGGGGCACAAAGGAGCCGTGCAGTTGCCCTCTCACCTCTGCACTCGACAGCTGCACTCGAGGGGTCATGTTGCCGCAGAACCTAGCACCCTACTTGAAGGAGCGAGAGGTTACAGCGGCGAAGGCCGCAGCCGCGATGAGGTGAATTGCTGTTCAAGTGTCTAGGGAGACGCCCGTGCTTTGTCAAAACCTCAAAACATGACAGGCCCCGACCCTTGGGCGCGGGTGAACGCACCAGCTCTTGTGTCCCGATCAGACTCCAGCAGCTGCACCGTGCTCCTGCCTGTGTACTAGGCTTGCCCATACACAGGCGGACTTATACGGCAGCCTGCCTCTGCAGGTTCACGACATAGACGGGCAGGATCACTACAGGAGCCTGGGCGTCCCGTTGCGAGCCAAGACTGCCGAGATCAAGAAGGTGGCTGTCCATAAAGCCACAGCTGCGAGTATGGTGGAGCTGTGGCCTCGCGTCGAGCAGAAGACAGAGCCGCTTGCAGGCGTACCGGGAGCTTGCTCGCCTGCACCATCCGGACAAGGGCGGCGACGCAGCCACCTTTGCGCGGATACTGGCCGCCTTCCAGGTGCTGTCCGACGAGCGCCAGCGGGCGGTGTACGATGTGTGGGCCAGGGAGCTGGAGTTCCGCTACGTGGACGGGGTGGCCGGCAGAGTGCGCTCTGGTTGCTCCTCCTCCCGCCTTCTGCCAACAGCGTTACATGCTCTGTTGTGTGCAGAGTTGCCGCGTGCCTGTCCTATGGCAGCGCGCAGCCAGTGCAGGAGCAGTAACACCGCCAGTGTGGGCTGGAGCAGAGCTCTGTGGGGCAGAGCTTGCTTACAGGCCGCGCCCCCGACCTGCTGCCTGCGCCTGCGCCGGGGAGGGCTGCGAGGCCCGGGAGAGCTCTGCACGGGCTGGGTAGGCGGAGGGCGGCGAGGGCATGCTGCTGGACGAGCTGCGCGCCTCCGGCGTGCGCTGCGACCCGCTCACGCAGCTGGTGGTCACGTGCGAGGTCTGCCGGCGGCCCAGCAACAAGGAGTGCTGGACGTGCGGGATGCGGATCTGCGACTTCTGCACCCTGAAGCGCCACTGGAAGGCACCGCCCTGCGCCGCGCCGGACCGCGCCGCTCTCTGCCTGCCAACTCAATCCGTTGCCAGGCCGCGCAGGGCCTGCAGCAGCGCCAACCAAGCTCAAACAGCACAGCATGTCCCCAAGGTGCTGTGCCGCAAGCAGACATGCTTCTGCGTGCTGCAGCAGAGCTGCTGCAGGCGCAGGTGCGCTCACGAGACACTGACACCATCCAGCTGCTCATGCTCCGGAGCGGCCGCGCGCAGGGCGGCTTCGCGCTGCACTGGCCGCTGATAAACTCGGACCACATGCGCACGCGCCTGGCGCAGCGCGAGCTGGAGGCAAAGCGCCTCGAGGACGCGCGCAGGTGGCGCCCCAGCCCTTGCTGCAGCGGCAGCTGGGTACGAGATGATGGTCCGTACTCGGTCAGGACATGAAGACGCCCCAGGCGCTCTGTCCCAGCGTGCCCTCCCAGAGCCTGGTTTGCATTCTACCCGCTGCTGCGCTCTGCCCCAGCGTGCCCTCACAGGGCGCTTGCACTCTGACACCATCGCCATTGCTTGCCGCCCAGGCTGGAGCAGGAGGACCCCAACCACCGCACGCTGTCGGAGCTGGCTGCCATCCGGCAGTTCAAGGCAGACGCGCATGCGATGCTGGCCCGGCCCGATCGCCTGGTATGCGGCACGGACGCGGCACATGCTTGTCGAGACTTCAGGCGCCGGCCATCCAGCGCATGCACTCAAATGCCCCCTTGCCCCAGGCATTGTATGGATGATTGTTCAAGCCTCAAGCCTGAATGTCTTCATGTATGGACACAACACATCACGTGAACACTTTCAGGCTTGACAATCACTGTCTTTTGGTGCCTATGGGAACCGCAGTAGGCGAGGGCGCCACTGGGTGGGCAAGCACCCTTCCAGACAGGCACTCGCAGTCCCACTCCCAGTGCGCGCGTGGCACCCTGCGACGCGCGCCCACCGCAACGTCGAGCTTGCTGACGTCGGCGCAGGAGGCGTACGACCTGGCGCTCGCGCGCTTCTACATGTGGGCGCAGACGGACGCTGTCGTGTTCCTGGCCATCCACAGCCCCACAGGTGCGCCGCGGGCGGGCCGGCGGGCCGCCCCGGCAAGCCTCCAGGCAGCGGCGCAGCAGCGCCGCCCCCCGACGGCGCCGGCCGGCCCTGCCCGACAGGGTACGCGGACCGGCGGCTGGTGCTGGAGGCCAGCGCCGGCGCGCTCAAGGTGCAGGCGGAGGGCTCGCCGCCCGTGGTGGACCGCGCGCTCGCGCACGGCGTCGACGCGGCGCACCCGGTTGCGACCTTCAGGCGCGCGCGCGCGGCCGGCTGCCCGGCATGCGCAGCCCGCTCTGCACCTGCACCGTGCCTGGGCAGCACCCGCAGGTGCAGCCGCACGCAGGCAGCGACGGCGTGGAGCACATGTGAGAAGGCGGCGCCGGCCAGCTTTGGCTCCGCTGGCTGCCGCCCAGGAGCCCGCGCGGCTTCGTCTATAGGGCCTATCCACACCCACATGCCGACCCTATTTGTACCCATACCCTATCCAGGCGCCCCGCGCGGCGCAGGACGCAGGACAACCGGCTGCTGGTGCTGGAGCTGGCCAAGGCGGAGCGCGGCGAGCACTGGCGCCGCCTGTTCCGCGGCGACCCCGACGGCGCCCGCTGCCTGCTGCCGCCGTACCGCCTGGCAGGCGCGCGCTCCGGCCTCGCCTGTTCGCAAGTCTCTGCGGTCTGCTGGTCGACTTGCGGTCAGCCGGACCTGGTTCCCTGCCCTCTGGGTCACCTGCTGTGGTCCGGCTGCCGCGGCGCCTGCTCAAGCGCACACGTCTGCTACGGCGCGGGCGTGCCCGCGGCGCGGCGCGCAGGCCCTGCACCTGCTCAGCTCGAGGGCACCCACTTGCGGGAGACGCACTGCGCAACTGGTGTTGCGCAAGCTCATGTGCAGCAGCCGATGCTCGAGGGGGGACAGCGCATGCGCCGGCCCGCGCCCTGCCTGCCAAGCAACAGCGAGCGCGGACGCAGCGGGCGCGAATGCCGGCCGCGCGCGCGCGCAGAGGGCGACGATGATGCGGTGCTGGAGCTGGACCTGCCCTTCTGGACGGAGCCGGAGGATGTGGCGGTGGCCATCACGGACCAGGCGCTGCGCATCGCCGTGCGCGGCGCGCTCGAGCTGCGCCGCGCGTACTGGCGCAACAGGCGCGCACCGCGCTGGGGCGCCGAGCGCGCGCGGGGTGGCGGCGCCCGGACCCGTCGCCGAAACATGCTGCACTGCATGCCATGCCATGCCTGCCAAATGCATGGCGATGGGTTTTGTGCTAGGCAGATGTTTTCAGCTTTTCAGAAGCAGATTTATGCTTCCTGTTCCCTTGAGTGAATATGCACCTCCTATCTGACATCAGCTCTCAGAAGCACACTCTTTCATCCCCTATCCTCGAGTGACATGGATGCCCTCCCTCACACTGCCTCGCGCGGCAGGGAGGAGGAGCAGCGCGCGGGCGGCTGGCAGGCGGTGGACCCCGGCGAGAGCGCCTGGTCGCTGGACGAGGCGGATGGGCCGCCCAGCGCGCGCCGCCGGCTGCTGCTGGTCAGCCTCGCGCGGCCGCCGCTCACCGACACGGAGGTCACCTGGAAGAAGGGCACGCGCCGCGGGGCTGGCACACGCATGGACGGACACACAGGGGAAGGCTAGCCTGCCGGGGTGATAGCCTATCATTGATAGGAGGGCGTTTAAGAGAACTGGCGGGGTGGCACGCGCCTCATACGGCCAAATTTGGCCTGTGGGCGCCCGTCAGGCCGCACATCTCGGGCGCCGCACAGCGCGTTGCGTCTTGTGCTGCGCCGCGCTCCCGGCGCTGTACCCTGCCCCCCTCAGTTTGGCATGTCCAGTCGAGGCAGCGCCGCGCACGCAGGCAGGCGGCAGGACAACCGGGCGGCGGAGCGGGCCGACAGGCACATGTGCACGGGCGTGCGCTTCTTCGCGGATGATGAGGACGAGTACGGCCTGGAGGACGTGCTGCAGGCGCGGGCCCTGGCGCATGCAGCACATGCAAGAAAGCAATGCGTTTCCTATCGACTTGCTTCCAACCATCGTCGCCAACTGCTGTCCGCTGCCCACAGTGCCACACTTTTGAACCCCCGGTCCGAATGCTCAAGCTGGACATGCATGTATAAGTATGATGCCTAATCACGAGCGTCCCTCGCACTCGAATGGCTGCGATCGCCGCTGGAGCATGCTTCCATGCGGCATACGCCGCATGGGTGCCGGGCAGCATTTCAGCGCCGCCCGCGCTCGGTGGTCCAACACACGCCTGCCCTGCGAGTGCCTGTAACCAAATACAAAAACACATGCAAAAGGCGTGAAGGCGCGAGCCACGGGCGGCGGGCGGGCAGGCGGTGTGCTTCCGCGCGGCTGGCGCAGCCTGGGTACCAGCGAAGCCCTGGGCGCCGCACATCCCCGGGCGCTGGGCGCGCGGCGCTGCGAGCGACCTGCCGGAGGCCGCGCGGCAGCACCTGTCGCGGCTGGAGGCCAGCAGCGAAGGCGCACGCGATGGCCACCAGGACAACAGTGCTTGAGGCTGGAGAGACGCTGTTGCGGTGCTGCAATGTCGCGGCGGAGCCGCCCGACAATACATATGTTACTCGTATTGTGCCAAAGTGCAGACGCCAGCAAGTGCCGCGCAGTAGTGTAGGGGTGTGACAGCTGGCCTGTGAGTGCGCTCTTTTGAGGCCCGGGCACTGCAGCACGTGTGGGGTTGTGTGATTCACCATCGCACTTCCTCACAGCGTTCCCCCTGAACCTACACGACGCGCTCGCTCACAGACCGCACTGGCGCAGCAAGACTCGCGCAGCAGACAGCCTGCAGGTTGATACACTGGGACAGTCACAAGTGGTACACAGCAGTGGGCTGCAGCAGTCGCTGCCACGGGCGGAGCGCAGAAGGCGGACGGCTCACGGGCCCCACGCCCGTGCGCTCCCGCACTCCGCCCGCTCACTCCTCTTCCCGCTCGCGCCCGTGCGCTGCCGCATCCCGCCCGCTCACTCCTCTTCCCGCTCCGGCGGCAGCCCGCACGGCAGCAGCATCTTCTGCATAAAGTTGTACTTGACGCGCCCGGCCGACTCGTTCTCCGCGACCGCAAAGTAGCTCAGCAGCGCGTGGTGGCCCACGTACGAGGCGTAGCTGTCGCGGTGGATGTTCACGGCCCACTCAAAGCGGTTGA
>JAABUR0100004268.1_pt1 | contig 19240 bp, 18 predicted proteins | sample 5560091 | NCBI WGS metagenome assembly JAABUR01 (sample SAMN10711879, study PRJNA513375) | rock metagenome | isolation source: Antarctica rocks | place: Antarctica: Victoria Land, University Valley sud | reverse complement strand
AGGACTGTGCTGCGCCAAGGGCGCGGTGCCGCTCAGCAGTGCTTGCTGTTGACAGCCCCGTGCGCCGCCGGACTCTCACACCATTCGCGCAACTACCCTGGCCGCTGAACACTTATGGAGCGACGAGCCGAAGCTACTGTGGGGCTGGCGCGTCAGCATCCGTTGTGAGCAGGACACAGGATGGTCAGGCGCGCACTGTGCCGGTCGAGCAGACGCGAACGGCGCTGGGGTCGCTCCCCCACCGGCTGTTCGCCCTCGCTGTAATTCCTGGCCGGCTTGCCCTCGATGCGGCTGGAGCGGCGCTGGGGCGCGTCAACCAGCGCGCGCGCCGCGGGCGCGCTGGCAGGTCTGCGCACGGCGCGCTTGGCGGCCTGCTCCGCGTTCTGGCGGCGCGTCATGGTGGCCGACAGCTGCGCGGGCTCACAGGTGGTCAGAAGGGGCACCGGCTAGGGCTGTTTCAGCGCACAGTGCCAGTGCATCAGGGACTGCAAACGTGCTCTGCAAGCGCCGTCCGTTCCCGTGCTGTACGACAACGCGATGCGATAGGCGTTGCGAGCGACGACAGGGACCCCCGACACGAGCACGAGCGAGCGGGCGCGTGAGGAGTGCATGGTCGGGCCATGCACCTTGAGCAGCCCCATTTCGTCCATCCTGCGCTTGTTTTCCGCCACACGCTGCTCCCGCTCCACCTCATAGTCGCACAGGGCAACCATACTGCAAAGGGCTACCGTTGGGGGGCGCAGGCAGGCCAGAGCTCCGGCACTGCCTGGATGCAACGCACTGGCCTGCCCCCTGATGCCTTCTTCGGCCTTCTGCAGCACCCCTTTTATGTCTCACAGCAAAAGCAGGCCAGAAGAGGACGGTAGATGGATTGCCGCCAAAACTGCTTCAACTGGTTGGACCCTGGGCCGGTTAGGTTTTGCTCCAAGCGGAGTCATGCATGCTGACTGCATGCCATGCTACCCCGTTCACAAATGTTTCGTGACACATCAATCACATCCACCCAGCAGCTCTCACTCGTCTGCGGGCGGCAGTACGAAGCTGGCGAGCGCCTCGGCTGTCGGCGCCAGGCGGTGCGGCGGAGCCTGCACATGCACAGCCCCTACTCTCAGCGCCTCTGGCCATCCCAGCAGGAACTGCCAGGAAGGTGCGGGCTTCACGGCGCACGCAAGCGTACCTTGTAGCCCTGCCGCTGCCACCGCGCGACGCAGTAGTCTTCCACTCTCCGCGCCTGCCCGCGCCACACACCTCAGCGCCCGCAAGTCGCCACGCAGGCTGACCAGAAGGAGAGCTGATCCGCTGCCAGATGCCTCGTCAAGCGGCTGCCCTGCCACTCAAGGAGCTGACACCAAGTCCGCGCTTCGTATTAAAGGTTAAGAGCGTCTCTCAAAGACAAGCGACCAGCAGTTGCAAACCTCAGCTGCGGCGCGCTCACCAGGGCCACGGCGGCGGGCTCGCCGCGCAGCTCGAGCGGCGCGACGCGCACGCTGAGCAGGCCGTTGCGGTTGCTGAACACGACGTCGGTCAGGAAGCGGTCGCCGACCATGACCAGCCGCTCCGCCGGGCACCTGCCGCCCTGCGAGCGCGCGCCTGTGACCCAAACCCTGGAAGCACGCAAGCTGGTGCCTCCTGCGGCGCCGGGATGCCGCCGTCGCTCCTTGGCCGTCTTAACATTCATCTCGTCCTGAATACGTGCGCTGCCGTGCGTCGGAGCCGCGGCGCGCATGTGTGAGCGGCGGGCGCACCCAAAGTGCGCCTCCGCCTCGGCGGCGGAGCCGGCCGGCTTCTTCTGCGCGTGCCGCAGTACCGGGACGCCCAGCGCGGCCTCCAGCGCCTCCGCTTCCCTGCCTGGCGCCCCGCAGCGCGCCCGTCACGCTAAAGTATAGGGTTAAGGTTAGGGATAGCGATAGGGATAACACCCTATCCCTGGGCCTACACCCGGCCCGCCCCAGCACAGCGCGGGGCGGGCAGCCGCGCCCAGCCGGGCGCGTCAGCCGGGCGCGCGCCCTCGGGGTCAAACTGCGCCAGGCCCGCCGAGTTGCTGAAGAGGACCACACGGCCGCCGAACGCGGCGCGGCAGCGCGCCAGCGCGGGCGCCAGGCCGGGCGCGACCGCGCGCGCGTACGGCGCGGTCAGCGTGTTGTCCTTGTCAAATACGCAGCCGCGGAAGCCCGCCGCTGCCAGCGCGCGCCAGTCCAGCGCGTCGATGCTGCGCACGGACAGGTGCGGCAGCGCGAGCGGCGCGTTGCCCTGCCGGCGCCGCGCTTGTCAGGCAACGGGCAGCAAACAGGTCTAGACGCGACGCGCTTTACGCCTGGCACCGAAAGCGGTGCACTGCTGTGCCGGCGCCGCGCAGGCCAGGGCATTGTCCACGTGCGCAGCTGAAAGAAGCAGTTGCAGCAGCTGCCGCATAACCAGGACAAGGCAACGCACCTGTCAGCATTGCGAGCGGCGCGTTTGCCCTGCCAGCGCCTTGCAGGACGAGCCGGGACACTGCTGCGTGCTATACGCAGCGTGCAGATCCACGTGCTATGCAGCAGAGCCGCACTCAGGAGCAAGGTGCGCACCCAGAGGATCTGTGCGAACAGCGCCACGCCCGCTGAGTTCCAGCTCTGGCTCATCGCTTTGCCCGTGGGCACACGCGCCGCCTGTGGCTGGTTTTCACCTGATGGTGACCTGCTGGAGGCCACGCACACGCCGTCCGTGTGGCACCAGGCCTGAGCGTGGCATTTGCCTGGTGAGCATCTGCTCAGGGAGCATATCGCAGCGTTCCTAGTCAACGACTCTCGCTACCTGCTGTTCTGGCAGCACGCGCGGACGCCTTGCGCGGTTGGTCAATCCCTGAAAAGACTGGCGGCTCGCGCGGACGCTGCAGGCTTGCAGGCAGCCCCTCATACCAGCATGGGGGACAGCTTCAATGCGCAATTGCGCGCCGCTTCAAGCTCAACACACACCAGTGCACATAGCACAATGAATCCGTAGTGAGTGGCCACACAGGAAGCCTTCGGGGGAGCCTTTCTCCGAGAGGTGCATAGGCGAGAGGTGCATGAACTCAATGTCCCTGACCGTAAATTTACGGGCGCTGATCCGGACAACAGTCCGTTGCAGTGGCTCCGTGTGAACAGGCCTTCTCCTGACAGCATTACCACCCCTCCCACCCTGTCCTATGGAGCACGATCAGCACTTGTGGGCAGGCCGTGTGTAGATGGGGACGTACGCACCTGCGCGCCACGGGCGCGCCGCCGGGTGGGACGCTCAGTCAGGATGCGTCGGCCCAAAGTCCAGGTCCTGGCGGCGGTCGGACGCTGTTGGCGAGGCAAACAGCGTTCCAGGTGAGCCGGCCGCTGGTGTGGGTGGAAGCCTTGCTCATGTGCACCAGAGCTTACACTTTGCGCACCCCGCCTGCAGGTCTGGCGCCACGGCCTGTGTCGGCTGTCGCTCCTGGGGCTCTGCCCGGGCGTGCTGCGACCATCTCACACAGGACTGGTGCCCACGTGCCAGGCCAGCCCGCTGTGCATGGCCCTGCCTCGGCGCCACATAGGCCCGCCTCGCGCGTCGACCAGTCTGCTGCTTTTGCTGCTCCCTGGCCGCTGCGCGACGCCGCGCAGCGGCCGGGGCAGGCTGCAGCGCCTCCCAGAGCCTCGGCGCCGCACAGGAGAGCGCCCAGCGCCGGGCAGCAGGCGGCTTGCGGCGACCCTCTGGTGCCGCGGCGGTCTGCACCGGGGCCTGTCGCGCGCGGCGCCTGCTTGTCGCCGGTGCTGGCGCCGCGGCGCGCCAACCAGTGGACGCGCGCCACCGTGCCCGACGTGGCCGCAGCGCGGGTCGCCGCAGTCGAGGCCGCCGCCGCGGCCCCGCGCGCGCGCACGGCGCTGAGGGCGTCGGCGCCGGTGTTCACGCCTGCAGCGTTGCTGGCCGTGCGGCCGGCCGTGGCAGGCGCGCCGGGGGCCGCCCCTGCCGCAGCAGGGGCCTGCGCGCCGTGCGCGGCCGCCCCCGCTGGGGAGCAGCGGCCGCGGCGGCCGAGCAGGTACGCGTTGCAGCGGCCCAACCAGCTGCTGTGGGTGCCCAGCCCTGCCAGCGCCGGCCCTGTGGGACGCCGGCCCGCCCCCGACGTCTCGCGCCTGGGCGCTGGCGCGGCCGCGTGCGGCCCGCTGCCCGCGCCGCCGGCCGTGAGGCCTCCCAGCCTCGTCAGGACGGGCCGCTTCAGCCTGGCGCCGCGGGCGGTGGCGGACTCGGGGGCGGCGGCCGCGAGGCAGGCGAGCTCGCCCGCGCGGCCGGCGGAGCGGGGCGCGCGCGGGCGGGGCATGTCCAGGGGCGCAGCGTCTGGCGGGCGCGGCCATGGAGCGGAGGCATCGCGTGGCGTTGCGCGCGGCAGGGCCGGCGCCGCGGCGCTGCGCAGCCGCGGCGGTCCGCGGCCGCTCAGGGCGGCCGGCTGGCTGGCCGCGCGCGGCGGCCGCGTCCGCAAGCCCCGCGGCGCGCCTGCCGGCAACCGCGGCTGCGGCCGCATAGTCGCGCGCCATGCCAGCGACGGGAAACAGGTACGCTTGTTTCAGCACCCGCTGTACCCCGGCGTCGTGGCCGGTGGCGGGCGACATGGGGGAGGCTCTGCAGAGGCGGCGCACGAGGACGCCCGGGGGCTGCAGGTGCTCCTATACAAGCGCGCGGAACGGGGCCTGAAGCTGGAGCGCTCCGGCGTGGCGGCCGCGCGCGGTGCGACCAGCTTGTCATGGAGCCGCGTGCCGGTGCGGCCTGTCGTGCAGCCCGCACACCCTGTGTGCCGTGACCCCCGCGCTCGGCGCCGACGCCTGCGGGCCGGGCGCGACGGCGCAGGGTCAATGCCATTGCTGTCTTTCCGCGAGTTCGCACCCTGTGCCGTGCAGGCCGCTGTGCAAACAGCTGATCGCGTTGCCGCTGCACGGGCGCGGCAGGGCGGCAGCGCGCGCGCCGCAGCCGCGGCGGCCATGCTGCGGCGCGCGCTCGGGCGCAGCGCGGCCGGGCGCGCGCGGGCCGGCGCCGCCGTCCGGCAGGCCAGCGGCGTGCGCGCGCGCCGCCCGCTCCCCTCGCGGCTGGGCGCGGCGGGGGGCGTACGGCTGAAACCGCGCCCGGCGCGGCTGGTGCGCGTGGGCGGCGCCATGTACCGGGTCAGCGGCGGCCGCTCGCTGATGCGGCAGCCGGGCACGCCGCGGCCGCGCCGCACACCGCTCGCCGTCAAGGCAAGGCGCTCCTCCGCTTGTGCGCTGCCGTCTGCCGACAGGCGGTAGGAGGGACAGCCAAGTACTCAGGCTGATCGGGGGCGCTGGAGCACTGCTTTGCGCTAGGTATATACTTTGCGCTCGCTAGACCTTTGTGCGTGCAGCCAGGAAAGACACCGCATTGATTTTGGTGTGGTTGAGTTTGATGCTAGGTGGTCCGATGGCAACAAGCGTGGTGTGCAGGCGAAGGAGTACGAGCGGCGCGGGCGCAGCATCGTGCGCGTCGGCACGCCCCGCTCCGCCGGGGCGTCGACGGCCGCGGCCGCGGCCGCCGTGCGCGCGCGCGCGTTTGCGCGCTTGGCCCCGCCCGCGCTCGGCTCGCCGCGCACGCCGGCGCACGCGGCTGGCGCAGCGGATCTGCCGGCGCGCACGCCCGGCGCGCTGCGGCGCCCGGGGTCTGGCCAGCGCCTGGCCGCGCACGCGCGCTCGCGCTACCAGGAGCCCGTGATGCACTGCCCCGTGTTCTGCCGGCGCGCTCCCCTTGGCGCTGCATGCCTGGCCGCTCGCGAGGCCTGCCGGGCAGCCGCCGCTGCCGTGGGCGACACACGGCTGCGGGCTTCGCGCGCCTGCCGCACATGTATGGTGGGCATCGTGTATTGGACATGGCTGCCGCTTATGAGGGCTGCGTGCTGGGCAGCTCGTGAGCGCTGCGGGGAGCGCTGGAACAGCGTGCGAGCGTCGCGGCTGCGCTGGCGCGCAGGACCGGGCGCTGCGAGGGGCGCGCCAAGGGCAGCTGCCCGTACGTGCACGACGCCGCGCGTGTGGCGGTGTGCCCGCGCTGGCTGGCGGGCGGCTGCGCGGTAGCGGGCTGCCCGCTGCAGCACCGCGCGCGCCCGGAGCTGATGCCCATCTGCGCCTTTTTCCTGCAGGCGCGCGCCCCTGTGATGTGGCCTGTCCAGGGGCCATGTCTGGAACTCTGCCGGGCACATGCACGGACGGCCTGCGCCCGGCCTGTCTCTTACCGACACGTGGGCGCCGACTGTCAGCTTGCGCAGGGGCCCTGGCTTGCGCAAGGACAGCAGACGTCCGCGACAGCAGCCTTGGTCTGTGCAGACGTGTGTGGCCCGCAAGCACGCATCAGGTCGAAGTGCAAGCCCCCAGACGTCGGTCACGCGGCCGCAGCTCGACGGCGTGTGCCAAGTCGAGCTTCTGCGCATGGCGCGGCGCGGCAGGGCCTGTGCAGCAACGCGGAGTGCGGCTACCTGCACGTCAAGCTGGGCCCGCACGCGCGCCCGTGCCAGGCATTCCTGCGCGGCTACTGCGGCGCCGGCGCGGCCTGCCCGCACATGCACGTCACGCCGCGCATGCTGCGCGTGCTGCGCGCGTCCCGCTCGCTGGCCGCCCCGGCCGCGCCCGCCGCCCAGGTTCCCTCGCGCATGCAGCGCGCTCACCCGGGCCCTCCCTGCAGGACTTGCCTCGGCCCTCCCTGCAGGGTCTGCCTGGCTCCTCACAGGGTGCTGCTTGGCTCCCGCTCTGCCGTCAGGGTCCCTTGCACCCTGCCCAGTTGCCGAGCCCGCGCTGGGGCGCGACGTCAACCGTCCTGGGGCCTGCAGCCGGCCTCATGGGCCAGTGGGGGTCGCGCGCAGGTCGCCGCCGCAAGCAGTGCAGCCGCCATGCCCGCGGCTGCGGGAGGGGAGGCGGGCCAGGGCGGCGGCCAGGGCGGCCTGATCAGGCGCAAGAGCCTGGACGCGCTGTGCCCTGCCTTCCTGCGCGGCTGAGCGCCCAGGTGCGCCCGGGTGCGCCATGCGTGGCGCGGCAGTCCCTGGTCTGCGCTGTGGTGCAGGGCCGACGTCTGCGTGTGCGGTGCCACCACGTGCGCGCGTGGGCGCTGGACCAGCAACCTTCACTGGGTAACCCCTGCCGAGGTGTGTCTCATGTACTCTGACAGGCTTGCGGCTCTGTGCCGGGTCCTGTCGTGCAGTTTTGCGCATTTGTTGGCAGCGCTGATGAAGTGGCGACTGTCGGCCCGCACCACGAGCAGGAGTGTGTTCCCAATGGTATCAATCTGCTTTTCATGCAAACCCACCGGCTGTCAGCGGCGCATTGGTCGTGCAGCATGTCACTTAGGACGCACCGGAGACTTATGGATACAATTAGCAGGTGTAAAGCGTGTACTCTGTAACAAATGGCAGACGGTTTGCATCGATCCTCGGTGCAAGTTCCAAGAGCACAGGCTGTGCATCTGGTATACAAAGGCATGCCTGTCGCTTTTCTACAGCAGCATGCAAATAATTGCCAAGCACCAGGATGCCGCGCAATGTCTCTTGCACGCCACACAACTGAAACGAATATTGCTTTGTGTCATCTGACTCCAACACAGATGTCAATCCAAACATACAATGCAGTCACACGTACAATGCAGTCACACACTTCTCTACTGCCATGCTTAAGACAGCTCAAGTGTCCTCAAATCTGGCCAACAGCTTGCTCTTGCATGAGCTGCGGCGTCAAGCCTCACGAGCTCATCGCAGCCTCAAGTACCTCCGGAAGCTCGCCATTTGTGTACGACTCTGCGCACAGGGCCGGCGTCAGACGACAGCACAAGCAGACCTGCTTGTTTTTGCACCAGCGCAGTGACAAGAGCCGCACCGATCATGATGTCACAGCCGCCGTAGAACTCTCCGCCGATGTAGACCTGGGGGAACGTCGGCCACTGCGAGTACTCCTGAGCGCGCGCGGCGCACCACATTCACCCGCCGGCCACGCGGCAGACGCGCACGCAGTGCTGCTCGGGCAGCGCGCGCCGGGCAGGGCGCGGACCTTCATGCCGCTGCGCAGGCGCTCGTCCTCCAGGATGTTCACGGTCTCGTACGGCACGTTGAGCGTGTTCAGGATTTGGACGCACGTATTGCTGAAGCCGCACTGCGGGAACTGCCGGTTGCCCTTCATGAACAGTACCACCTTGTTCTCGGACACGTACTTCTCGATGGCCAGCTTCAGCTCCTCCGACAGGCCCATGCCCGTCCCTGGCGCGCAGGTACGGCCAAAGCTTCAGCACAGCACTGCGAAAGGAGGAACGCACCACCAGGCTGCCTGTTGCAAAGCGCATTGTAGCACGCTACGACCTGCAGCGCGACAGGGACAGCGCCGCACCTGCGAACTGCGCCTGCGCTGCCAGTCGGCGCAGCCTGCGGCAGTTCCGCTGCGTCGGCGCTGCCCACGGGCGTGCACATGGCCGCGCGCTCGCTTGCCGCAGGGCGACGGGCGCGAAGCGCTGCCTGTGCATGGGTTGCCTGCACGGCAACACGCCCACGCACTGCCCGGCGCCCAGCACGCCAGTCGCGCCCATACCGCCGCTGTGTGTCTCGGACCCGAACCTGCTGTTGGACGTTGCTGATACGCTTTCCAGTACTGACAAGCACCCGCAGACCCTCTCACTCACAGCTCCGAGCTTATGCTGAGCACTACTGAGCACTGCTCCCTGATATATCTCTGACCTTTATGGGCACCCTAGCTGTCAATTATACTTTGCCCGGCAGGGGATGGCCCCCCCCCCTCCTGCTCGTTACGTAGCTCTGCCGAGCAAGGATGAGTTACTCAATGCAAGTGTGACTCTGTGCTTTGTTATTATCAGCAGACTCTCCTGTGCGCGTTTAGGCAACCATGAGACGCGCAGCTCTGAGCACCAGTCGCTCACCTAAACATGCTTTTAACCAGCTGCGCCCGCTGGCCTGCAGAGCCCCTGTGACGGCGCGGCGGGGCAAGGTTGCCGTGTGCACAAGGTAATACAGTGTCATGCACTTGCACATGCGCGCCAAGTGCAGGTGGATGCGCAACTTATGTGGCCTGGTGCACACCAGGGCGGCTGCGACCACCTCGGTTACCTCCGTGCACACAACGCCGCTGCTGCCCGAAGTGAGCTCTGCATCGGCGCCGGACGCGCATACGGATGCTTTCCCGTTTGAGCTCACGTGCCCCATCTGCCAGGTCACCAACTTCAGCGTTGGCAGAACGGGGCGCAGGTGCGGCCTCCAACTCTGATAAGCTTTCGAGGGCACTCTTTTACCGTCCAGCCTTGCTGCGAGTGACATAATTGCGTCGTGGTCATCACTTTATGATCAGCCTCTATTGGTAAAACTAGGAACTCACCTGTCCCGAACGTCCACAACTTATCAGAGCGCGTTGGGCAGGCAACAGCAGGCGCTGCACTGCGAGCGCTGCGAGCGCACGTTCAGCGCGAGCGAGGGCGCGTCGCAGTACGTGGACCTCACGCCGCTGAGCGGCTTTGAGGGGCGCGCGTACAAAGAGAGCAACTGGGGCGGCACCACCCTGTTCCAGTGCGGCCACGCGCCCGCCGCTCCCCGCCAAGCTGTTGCTGACTACTTGCCAAACCATGTCGACTAACGCACGCACTGCGCGCCGCAGGACGCCTCTGGTGAGCTACATCTACGAGCGCGGCTGGCGGCAGAACTTTGTGTGGTGCGCGCACTGCGCTCCTGCGAACATAGGGTGCAGGCACAGAGACTTGGGTCTTAGGCCTGCAACATGATGCCAGGTTTGGCTTCCCTGGCGAGGAGAGGGAGTACCAGATGGCCATGGACCACCTGCAGCCAGCCTTTGGTGAGGTGCGCCCAGGCTCTCCCCAGCCGCACTCGCCGGTGTGGCAGCCCCGGCAGCTTGCCTGCTCCGCAGGGCGGGCTGCACCTTGTCACTCTGCATGCTCCCCCCTGCACAGCCGTGTGTGCCCAGCCCGCCCTTGCTTGCCGCGTCGCTTTCCGTGAAGTAATAGCACCAATAGCACTCTGAAAGTATTGTTTGTCTCCTCTGTTTTCCCAAGCCACCTGACCACCGTCCTGCCGCTCCAGGTGCTGGTGGACATGAGCTGCGGCAGCGGCCTGTTCGCGCGGCGCTTTGCGGCCAGCGGCTGCTTCAAGGGCGTCATCGCGTCAGACTTCTCCGCCGGCATGCTCGACCAGACCTCCGGCTTCATCGCTCAGAATGCCGCTGTCGACCCAGCGTGCGCTCTGCCAACCCGCATGCTTTGGCTTGACCGCTAGGAATGCAATTCAACGCTGAGCACAGGCCCTTAGCTTGGTACTGGCCATGTGCACAATGCGCCCATACCTGCTGTTGCCGGACTCCTAGGTATCTGTGCGGCACGTTGCAGCGCTGCTGCGATGCATCCCATGCTGCTACAGCACAACAACAGTTCTCCTACACCAACCTCATGCGCGGCAATGCGCAGTGGCGTGCTGCTGCTGCGCGCGGACATCACGCGGCTGCCGTTCCCCACGGGGTCCGTCGCCGCCATCCACGCGGGCGCCGCCATCCACTGCTGGCCCAACCCCACCATCGCGGTGCGCCCCTCCGCCCATCGCCTGGCCCGGGAGCGCGGCTTGATGCCCGGTCACCAAGCAGCGTGCTCCACGCAACCGCGCTTCACATTGGGCCTCCTGCGCCCTCAACAGCTCCTGGTTTGCCACGCCAGTGCTGGCACAGGTCACGGCGTGGCAGGAGGCACAACAGTGTTTGCGTGCAGCGTGCGAATGTGGGTGCCAACGCGCGCAATGCCGCGCGCGCGCAGATGGCGGAGGTCGCGCGCGTGCTGCGCCCCGGCGGCGTCTTTGTCGGCACGACGGTCATGAAGGTAGGCGCGGGCCTGGGCGAGGTGCTCGGCGACGACGTCGTCCGCCCGCTCGCCAGCGTGCGCCGCCGCCCTCGTCGCTGACACCCTGAGAGCACTTCTAGTGCAAGCAGGCTTTGCCTGATTGTCTGCAGGGTCGCTGTCACAGAGTGCATTTGAATTTCTTGGTTTGTCTTGGTGCGCATCCAGCCAGGGCCGTGCCTCGCGCCGCTGCAACCATCTCACCAACACGCCACTGCTGACAGCTAGAAGGCGGGCGTGTATTACTGCCCAGTGCCTGATGCGCCTGCGTCTGTGCGTCTGGACCGCGCCCCTGGCGCGCGCGCGCAGCTGGACCCGCTGGGTCCAGGCCGTGTCCTAGGGCACACATTGCTTCCTGGTGCCTAATCAGGCCCGCATCCGTGCCGCTGACCATCCCTAACCCTGCCCTGGCGCGCGCGCGCGCAGCTGGACCCGCTGGGCACCGTGTCGTACCGGCCCTGGGAGGAGGGCGAGCTGCGCGAGCTGGGCGCGGCGGTGGGCCTGACCAACTTCTGGCGCTTCCGCGCGCGCCGCTTCATCATGTTCCGCATGGAGCGCCCCGGCCGGGCCGCCGCCCACGAGCCCTGAGCTCCAGTCAGTGCCGGCCCCCGCCCGCTTGGGCCTGGCCGACTTCTGGCGCTTCCGCACGCGCCGCAAGCTTCAACATGTTCCCGCATGGAGCGCCCCGGCCGGGGCGCCGGCCACGAGGCTGACTTGAGCGAAGGCAGCCAGCGCATGTATCTGGGCCCCAGAGGCCGAGGCTGCTGTGCAGCGGCAGAGCAGGGCGCGTCGGGTGACGCCAAATGCATGGTGCGCTCCCTGCATGTACATATGGTGCCATTTTCATGTGCCAGCAGCTGTAGGAACACGCAACGGCTGAGCGCCACAAACATGGCTGAGTCTGCTGAAGCGTATGGCCCCACGTCTGCGCTCACTGCCACACACGCGACTGCACACGTATAGGCGTGGCTCCACAATAGCACGCACACACAGCCTCGCAGCGCCTGGTTGATGCTTCGGGCGCAGTGGTTGACATGGCGGTGTTGAGGCTCTGCTCTGCTGAAGCATGGACTTTGACAGGGCACGCATCATGCAGAAGAGTGCATGCAAAGTGTGCCCAAAGACCTTGGCGGTGACATGACAACCCAGTGCAGCAGCGCAAAGGGAGCTGCAGACGCCCGACTCGCTTACAGCCAAGCAACCAAAAATAGCGCCGACGGCAAAAGCCGCGCCCGCTGCTAGCGGGCCCAAGCTGTCCGCCGGCAGTGGTGCGAGCGGCGCAAAGGGCGGGCGTGACGTTTAGCGCCGCTGAGCCTCTCAACTGAGGCTGCAACTGCATGATCAAGCAAAAGCGTCCCAAGCGCGCTGTTTCCCAGTGCCAGCGTATGGCAGGCTGCTGGTAGCGGCAGGTGCAGATACTCGGGTGTGCGCAAGCCTTGGGCACGTGCCCAGGTGACTGGGCACGTGCAGCCACAGCGCAAAGCTCAAGCCCTAAAACCCTTCATCCCCGGGACCCATCATCGGAGCAGAAGTACAGAGACGTCCAGTCCCAGCAGCCTCCTCCTACTCTCGCAGCAACTCCTTCTGGCAGCGTCTGGTCACATCACAGCCATACATGTGCGGCGTGTGACAGCAGTGGCTGGTCGGGAGCTCTCAGCCCATCGCCCGCCTGTGCCCTGCGGGCGCTGCCAAGCGCAAGAGGAGGAGCCCGGACACGGTGGGCACCCCGCCTGACCTGTTTCCGTGCTGCCCCGGGCGGGCACGGTGCTGCACAGGCCAGGACCCCTGCAACGGCCCGCACGGCATTCGCAGTTTCCGCTCTCCGCGCTGGATGCAGGTTCCACGGGTGCTCAATTGACGTGATTTGGCCCGGTCTCAGAGCCCATTGGTGTGGGGCCTGGCGCCGCGCCTGGCGTTGTGATGGCAACGCTGGGTAGTGACGGCTAGCGCGAGGCGCTGCGCGCCTCCCAAGCGCTGCAGGCAACTCCACCGCATTGCGTGCCTGTGCACAAGTAGGTCAGATGACCTGAGCGGTGCGGCGCTGCTGCGCAGGAGGATGCCTGGGAGCTGCGCTAGCTACTCGTACACGGCCGGCTCTGAATCCACTGACATGGCCGACAGCGTGGCCACGTCCCCGCCGGGACGCCGGCCGCGCCGGCAGGTGAGCGCCTTTCCCGCGCCGCATATGCAAGTCGGTGCCCCCCCACGCCCGTGAGTGGAGGGTGCAGGACCTCCACAACAGTCATCAGCACGCCCTGTGCGCTGCTACCCGAGCCTTGGTGGCAAAGCTCTGCTCGTGTGCTGTGCAGCATTCCGGTGCACCGAGCATGCAGTGTCGCTCGTGCCTCCTGGCGCGCGTCTGGCGCGCTCGCCGCAGCGTCGCAGCACAGCAGAGCCTCGGGAGGCGTCGCTGCAGGCGCGGCCCCCACACCAGAGCCTGAGCAGGCTGTGGGGGCGGCGCAGGTCGCGCGCGCCGCCGCGCCCATCAAGCGCAGGCTGGACTTTGACGGCGCGCTGCCGCCGACCAAGCGGCTGCGCACGCTGGACCCCGCCTTGCTGCCGCTGAAGAAGCGGCCGCTGCCGCCGGACGCGGCCGCGCCGCCGCCGGACCCGGCTGCGCGGCTACCGGACGCGGCCGCGCCGCTGCCGGCCAAGCGGCTGCGCACGCTGGACCCGGCCACGCTGCCGCTCAAGAAGCGGCCGCTGCCGCCGGCGCTCGCGGCCTCAGCTGGCGCGCCAGCGCCCCGGGCAGACGCCGGCGCTGCGGGCCCGTGCAACTCCGGGCGCGTGTACTACGACGACTCCGGGCGCGTCTGCTTGCGCGTGAAGCTCACGGCGCGCCTCAACCCGCGCAGCACCCCCACCGCCTGGCGGCCTCCTTGCGCGCGCCTGTCCGCGCGCCGCCCTGCGTTCCCGGCACAATGTCCTCATCCAACACACTGTGCCGGGTTGTGTTGCAGGCGCGCGGAGCAGGTCTGCAGCGCAGTGCCTGCCGCCCGGCCGCCCCCTGCGCCCGCCCTGATCCGCCCGGCTGCGCGCAGGGCCGCGCCCTGGCGTACGCCCACCGCCTGAACCTGGAGGCAGCGGCGGCGGCTGCGGCGGCGGCGGCGGCGGCTGCGGATGACGATGACGACGACGACGACGGCGGCGACGAGGACGCCTACCCGCCCGGCGAGGGCTTTGAGGAGCGCTCGCAGTCCTCGCACGAGGGCGACAGCAAGGAGGCGGGCAGCGAGCGCTCGCCGTCCGCGGGCGTCGCCGCCGCCCCGACTCCGCGCAGCATCCAGCGGGTGTACGTCTGCGACTCCGGGCGCGTCTACATGCGCGTGGAGTCCACGGTGCGCCCCTGCCCGCGCAGCACCCCGACCACCTGCGTTCCCGGCACACCAGGGCCGCAGCCATGCCGCTGGCGCTGGGAGCGTGCTGCATGCGCGCGGAGCAGGCCGGCAACGGCGCCTGCCGCCCGGTCGCGCCCTGCGCACGTCCTGAGCCAGCCGGCTGCGCGCAGGGCCAGATGAGCGTCCAGGACGCCGAAGCGGCCGCGCACGGCGTGATCGACCTCGGCCTGCTGTCCTCGCAGCGCCTGCGGGCGCTGGAGGCGGCGGCGGCCGCTACGGCGGCGGCGCTGGCGGCCATGGGCGACGATGATATCATCGTCCACGAGGACGACGACGACGACGGCGACGAGGACGCCTACCCGCCCGGCGAGGGCTCCGAGGAGCGCTCGCAGTCCTCGCACGAGGGCGACGGCGAGGAGGCGGGCAGCGAGCGCTCGCCGTCCGCGGCCAGCAGCGCTGCCCCGACTCCGCTGTCTGCGGCCGGCAGCCAGCGCAGCCGCGGCGAGGCGAGCAGCGGCGTGGCCGCGGTCGCCACGCCCACGCCCGCGCGCCAGGTGCCCGCGCGCGCCTGCAAGCGCAGCCGCAGCGAGCCGCTCGGCAGCGCGGCCGCCGCGAGCACCCCGGCGCGCCCGGCGTCTTCGTGCAGCTGCAAGCGCGGCCGCGTCATGCGGCAGTGCGGCCCGGCAGACGGTGCGAGCGCACTGCTCTGCCACCATGTCATCTGCATCGAGGGCGTGTGTGCCTGCCTGGCACAAGCCGCGGTTGCCAGCCATTCATCAGTGCGGGGACGACAGCGTCTGCTTGGCTGCACCGTGTGGTCCCACGCAGTGCGCTCTACCCCCGATGAGTCCAACCTCCTGAGCTGCCACTTTAGGAAAAAGCCACACATGCGCATGCCATGCCGGTGCGTAACACAGCATGCGCCGTGCGCGCCTGCGGCGCCCGCTGACGCATCTGCCTCCGCTGGCAGGCCGCTGATCAGGCAACTCGCGCGCGACTTTGGCGACGCGGCCAGCGCCGGCTCCGGCGACACCGACGGGGCGACCTCAGACGACCAGCCCGCTGCGCGTGCCGGGCGACAGCGACGCGCTGCCGCGCGGCGCGCCGCGCGACCCGCGCGCAGTGTTGCCGCCGGCGGCGCAAGCCGCGTGCGCGCCCCGCGCCGCCGTGCGCGTGGCCGCCGAGCAGCGTGTGGCCTGGGCTCGTATTATAGAATCAGGCGTGGCCAGAAGTTATGTTAGGAGCCAGCTGGGCGCGCAAGCAAAGTGCCCGGCGACCCGCCCCCTCCCAGAAGCGTGTATGGGTGGAGGCCACCACCATCAAGCTTTTGCAAGCAGGGCTGCTGGATGTCAGGCAGGTAGCAGGAAGTGAGGGGTTGCGTGCGACCACCTCGGGACGCTCAGTGGGTCTGGACAACAGTGGACGAACCCGCGGGGCGCCAGCATGGGCCCCGCCAGGCGCTAGCTTTGCATCTGCAGCTTTTTCAGAGGCTTGTTGCTGTGCCGCATGTGTCACCCGCTGCGGAGCTGCGGCGGCGGGCATGCCTGCCGCGCAGCTCTGCATTCTGCTTCTCGCTGCCCAGGCTGCCCCATGCCTGTGGCGTCTTGTGTGTGCAGTGATCCACACCAGCAGTCAGGGGCCCGGGCATCGACACCTTGTCGGGCTCGCATGCCAGTCCTGGGCCCCTGCCTGTGCCCGGCATTTGATAGCATTTTGAGTGTTTTGTGCAAGGCTGTGTGCAAGTTGCGGGGTGCGCCCTGCACTCCACGTTACTGACAGGCTTGGTCATGAGTGGCCGGCAGACCAGCCTGTCAGCAGCTGTTTGTTCTGGCTAGAGCTAGAGGTAGGCCAGAGAGAGAACAGCTAGCTGACATGGGGGAGCACATGGGGGAAGTACATTGGACTGGAAACTGTGAGCGACATGGGGTTTGTCCGCCGCTGCTCAAGCTGACGGGGCAGCAGCGCAGACGAGAGTCTGTGCTTGTTTCCGTGTTTCCGTGTCATTAGGAGACAGACATGACTGTCGGACCTTGCAAGTATGAGGCAGGCCTAACGCGCTTGTATCAACGCGCTTGTATCTAGGACAGACACGCGCCCAGCGCATGCACTGTGGAAATGCCTGCCCTTCCAAGCAGGACCGGTGACCTTGCACCGCAATGTAGCACAGAAGTGCCCTCGGTCTGGAGCTGCTTCGCCTGCGCTGCCATGCACCATGGAATGCATGCAGACAGACCGACTGCCCCGCCTTCTCCTGCCATCCTAGGTCAACATTGCGGGCGCCCAAGCTGCGGCCCTGGCACGGCAGGTGTCACCAGCGGCAGCCCTGGCCCTGCTTCACACACGCATGGTCATGTCCATGCATGCCCAACGGCGCACTGGCGCCACAGCCTGCAATGAGCGCTCCTGCTCGCCGCGTGCAAACGACCTCCGCCACTAGATAAAAGTGTCGAGCCCGACCCGCCTCGCCGCACTACAGGTGCGCCAAAGGACATCACGTCTTCATATGATAAACTGAGCGCTGCCGCTGGGCGTGAGAGCAGGCGCGGGCCTGCCTGGAGCAGTCGCGTCCGCCGACAGCTCCGCTAGGAGCGCGGGCGGCGCTTCTCTGCGCGCTGCAGCCGCGGACGCGGGCAGCCAGAGGTAGGCACGTGGCGCGTGCCGCGCCGCGTATGCAACAGACCCACATCTTTGGTGGCCATGGCTTTGTGTGAGTGTGGGCTATCTTTGCCTGATGCGCTCTTCAGCAACTCAGGGGCCCGGCTTGACCTGGGAGGCCCCATGGTCCTGGCGCCTCGCCCTGTGACATGCATGCATTCGGGTCAGCCAATCCTTTGTATACAAGCATGTCGTTCGGCGCGCTCACTGTCGCAACCTCGTGCTCATCCTGTCGTGCTGGCTGCCGTGCCTGGCAGGTGAAGGCGGCTAGCATGTGAGCACCAAGGAGGTCAAAGGCAGCTCATACAATAACTATGTACTTCCTTCAGCCGTAGTATAATAGCATGAGTGGCATGTCAGTTCAGAGCACATTCACAGGCAAAACAACAACAACGTGCCGGGAGCATTTGCATGCACGGTGTGGCCCATGCTCCAGGATGGTAACCGTATCCCCTCAGCGTGATTCATCGCCTGCTTGCAGAGTACTGGGCTAGCCTAGCGGTACCTGACACCAGAGCAGGAAGTCAATGGGCAATGCAATCATGCAGTGCTCAAGTGCATGTTCCTTCCCACATTACTGCAAGGGGTGCAGCATGGACACACTGTGACATGCTCCATACGTATATAGCATGCTGCATACATATAGAGCATTAAAGAGGGCCAAGAGGGCCTGCTGCACCCTTATTCACAAATTTGTAACTCTGTGAATTACAAATTTGAGCCAGATCTGGTAGGCAACGAGCTGGAGAGCCCTTGCAGGCAGTCTTTGTGCTGCAGGTCCATCAGCTGCGTCGCGATGCTGGCCTGCTCAAAGTGGCGCTTGTGCGCCTCTGCGGCGTCGGGCTGGCTCTCCCGCACCGGCGCTTCAACCAAGCATCAATACGCGTGCTTGGCCAGCGCTGTCCAGTGCGAAACTGAGCAACGCCTGAACGCATATGGCCTGACAGAGCAACAGGTGAGTGCCTGCGCGCTGACCTGGGGACTCTTGGACTCATGCGCAGCTTGCCTGCTGGTCTACCATCAAGCTGCCGCCGCGGAACAGAGGTGCTCGTGCTGTGCCTGTGTCAGTTTACAAGCGTGCCTGCCGTGCACGGCATGCACGCCTGCCGCGCCCCGTCAGCCGAACAGGCAGCGCTGCCGCCACCTCAGCGCGCTGGCTACGCCAGCGCGCCGCGCCGCCGGCCGGACCAAGCGGCCCAACCCGGGCAGCTCAGCCCGGCCCGGGCCGCCGCCTTGCCACACTCCACGGCGCGCCGCGCGCAGGAGGAGTTCAAGCGGCTGGCCGCAGACTTTGCGGCCAGGGAGCTGGCCCCGCACGCCGCGCGCTGGGACGCCGACAAGGAGTTCAGCGTGGCCACGCTGCGCGCCGCCGCCAGCCTGGGCTTCGGCGGCGTGTTCTGCGGCGAGGATGTCGGCGGCAGCGCGCTCAGCCGCGCGGACGGCGCCGTGATCTTCGAGGTCGCCGCCTGTGTCGCCGCTGCTCTTTGAGCAGCGTGCAGGGCAGACTGCTGCAGAATGCTGCCTGGCTGGACGTGCACCTAGCGGGTGCATCACCCTCGGCCTCCAAGGGCCTTCTGGCTGCTGTCGCAGGAGCTCGCTGCGGCAGACATCTCGCACACGGCCTACCTGACCATCCACAACATGGTGCGGCCCCTGGCATCTCCGTGCGCCCTGCTGCATGTTTTGCTTGCAAACCGCCTCTCTATCCTGCAGCGGCAAGCCTGATGCCAGCGGGCACGGCACGCAGGTCGCAGGCTGCATAGACAGGTGCGCAGCGTCGGGCCAGCCTCCGCCCCGGCGAGCCAGTGCGCTCCATGGCGGCCTTGGGTCAAGCCTGCCGCACGTCGTCACAGTGCAGCAATGTGCCTGCAAAGGCTCCATATGCCTGCCCGTTGTGCAGGCCTGAGCAGGGGTCATCCACATTTGCGCGCGGCCCTTTCAGGTTCGGCACAGCGGAGCAGCGAGCGCAACTGCTGCCGCAGCTCACCTCCATGCAGAGCCTGGCGTCGTACTGCCTGACCGAGCCCGGCAGCGGCAGCGACGCGGCGTCGCTGTCGACCTCCGCGCGCCGCGACGGCGACGCGTATGTCTTGTCAGGCGCGCTCCCGGGCGCTGCTCTGGCGGGGCGGGGGCGTGCCAGTCGGACATGTGCTGCCTGGGTGCTCAAGCCGATGACTGGGCGACCGCGACCACTTTGACCGCCCGCGCCCAATATCGCCTGCCTCTGCGCCGAGGCTCGCAGCAGGGCATCTCGCGTGCGGCGCTGAGCTTGTCATGGCAGCCGCAGCAGGCGCCACTGGGCAGTCCACTGCCAGCATGCCGGCGGGCACGGCGCCTCGCCCCGCCGCGCGCGGCCCCGCGGTCGGCGCCGAGCAGGCGCCCCGCGCGCGCGC